>Ga0111538_10004969_pt1 | contig 18273 bp, 19 predicted proteins | sample SoiMethybrSBSTD1_FD_79669 | JGI IMG/M metagenome (GOLD analysis project Ga0111538, IMG submission 79669) | Bulk soil microbial communities from a Populus tree surrounding site in Tennessee, USA - Soil MetaG P. TD hybrid SBSTD1 (version 2)... | ecosystem: Environmental > Terrestrial > Soil >...
CGCCGTTCGCCACTACCACGGTTGCCCGCTACGATCGGCTGCTCGGGCTGAACCTCCGCGCCGCGTTCTTCTGCGCTCATGTGGCGGCCGCGCTGATGGGGCGGGCGGGCACATCATCAACATCGGCGACGCCGGCGCGGCCGGGCCGCGGCCGAATTACGCCGGGCGCGGTGCTGAGGCCGCCTGGATTCTCCGCGGCGCGCTTTCTTCGCCACCTGTCCGCGCTACATCACGGGCCAGGTGCTGAAGGTGGACGGAGGCGAGGGCGTGACGAGCTGAGGCGGCGCGGGCTACGGGCGGGCGATCCGGCCGCCGCCCATGGTGCTCAGGAAGTCGCCCAGCGACGCGAAGCGCATGAATGGATTGCCGCGCTTCTCGTCACCGATGGTCGACGACGGGCCGCCGTAGTTGTGACCCGGGAAGAGGATTGTGGAGTCCGGCAGCGCGCCGAGTCGCTGCGTGAGCGACTCGTACATCTGGGCCGGATCGCTGCCCGGCAGGTCGGTGCGCCCGCACGAGCCGATGAAGAGCGTGTCCCCCGACACGAGCCGGCCGTCGATCAGGAAGCACTGGGAGCCCGGCGTGTGCCCGGGGGTATGCATGAACGTCAGCGTCAGGCGTCCGATCGCCAGAGTCGAGTGGTTGTCGACCGCCACCAGGTCCGAGCCGAACCCCCGGAGGAACTCGCGCTCGGCCTTGTGCACGTAGACCTTCAGCTTCAGGCGCCCCAGGAGCTCCTCGACACCGGGGATGCGCCCGGGCATGCCCCATGAGGCGAGGCTCCCGCCGACGTGGTCCTGGTGCGTGTGCGTGACGAGCGCGCCCGTGATCGTCATGCCCCGCGCCTGGGCGGTCTCGACGATCGTGTCGATCTCCCAGGCTGGATCGACGACGACGCACTCGCGCGCTACCGGGTCGCCGATGAGATAGACGAAATTCTGCATCGGCCCGAGCTCCATCTGCTCGAGATAGATCGTGTCGTCCGCCACGTCCACCATCCTACCCCGGTGGCCCTGCCCGGAGAGTAGAATACTCACCTTGACCGAACCATCCCCTGGGGAGAACGCATGACGACGGCGCACTCCGCAGCAGCACGGCGCGTGACCTACCAGCTCGAGACCCTCTGGGACTACGACTACGTGCCGACGCACGACGAGCTGGAGACCCTGTACGAGACGGCCAAGAAGAACCAGTGGAACGGTTCCACCGCGATCGACTGGACCCGGCCGGTCGGCACCGAGGGCCCGGTGCTCAACGTGCAGATGGCCTTCCAGGGAACCGAGTTCTACCCGAAGCTCACGGAAGAGGAGAAGAAGGAAGTCGAGATCCGCGTCTCGGCCTGGCGCCTCTCCCAGTTTCTCCACGGCGAGCAAGGCGCGCTGGTCGTGTGCGGGCAGCTGGTCAACTCGATCCCCGAGCTCGACGCCAAGCTCTACGCCTCCACGCAGGTGGTCGACGAAGGACGCCACGTCGAGGTGTTCGAAAAGTACGTCAAGAAGCTCCACAAGATCTATCCGGTCGACCCGCTCTTGAAGGGTCTGATCGACCAGATCCTGGCGACCAACATCTGGGAGCTGAAGCTCCTGGGCATGCAGATGCTGATCGAGGGGCTCGCCATCGCCGCCTTCAACCTGATGCGCAAGCAGACCGGCGACCCGACCTTGGCCGACCTCCTGGATTACGTGCTGCAGGACGAAGGGCGCCACGTGAACTTCGGCTACTTCGCGCTCCGGCGCTCGATCCCGACGATGGATCCATCGAAGCGCGAGATGCTCGAGGATTTCACGTTCGGGGCGTGCGACCAGCTGTACGCGCGGGACGAGCGGACCGGCTTTCAGTCGATCAAGAGCGTCTGGACGGAGATGGGCTGGGACGGCGACGCGATCTGGCGCGACGCGGTCATCAATTCGCCGACGGTCAAGGCGTTCAACAGCTTCCTGTTCCGCGACAATTTGATGCCGCGGCTGGAGCGGCTCGGGCTCATCTCCGAGCGGATCGCGCCGCGCTATCGGGAGATCGGGCTCGCCTGATCAGCCCTTGAAGTCGTCGGGCACCTTCGGGAGCTCGCCGAGCTGCTTGGCGTCGACGGCATAGATCGCGGGCGCGGTCTTCAGCTTCACCCACGTCTGATCGCCCTCGCGCTTGCCGACCAGCAGCGCGGCCACCTCGCTGCCGTCGGCCTTGAGAAGCGTCACCTCGAACGTCGGCGCGTCGACGCCGTATTTCGCGGGCTCGGCGCCGGTCGGGGCGGCGATGGTCTTCCACTTGATGGCGCGGAGCGCATAGAGCAGGTTGTCGACGGTCGCCGCCTTCGCCGCGCCGCGCGGGCCCTCGACCACCTTCCACTCGGCGTCGCCGCTCCGCTCGACGACGACCGTCTGACTGCCGGCCCGCACGCGCATGCGCTTGATGTCCCGCGGCTCGAGCCCGGTGATGAGGGTGCGATCGCGCAGGTCGTCGGCCGAGCGGCCGATCTCCTCGAGCGCCTTGCCGTCCACGAGCACCACCGGTCCCCGGTCCACCACGCCCGCGTACGCGGTCGTCGCGCCCCCGCGGCGCTCCGGCGACGGCGCCAGCAGCAGCGTGCGCGCCGCCGGCGTCCCCGGATCGCCGAGGCTCACGCGCACCGTGGGCTTCGCGAGATAGCGGGCGATGCCCGATGCATCGTCGGTGAGGAAGGCCTGCGCCTTGAGCTCGCGCAGCTTGAACAGCACGGCGCCTGCTTCGACCTGATCGGCCGGTAGCGCTTCGGGCGCGGTGATCTTCCAGCGTCCGTTCTCCTGCGCCAGCGTCACCGCGCCCTTCGGGCTCTCGATCGCGATCTTCGTCACCTTGTCCCGGTCGACCTCGACCACGGCCTTGTCGCGAAGCACCGCGACGTTCTTCGGCACCGCGTTCCAGGCTTCGTCGGGGATCAGCATCACCGCCGACTCTCCTGCCCGCATGGCGTAGACGCCCTTCTTGGCGGCATCGGCGCGGCCCAAGAGCAGTGTCTTCGTCGCCCGGTCCTTGTCGCGACCCGTGTTGATGGCGACCTTCACCGGGCGATCGAGCCCGAACGGCGCCAGCGAGGGCGGCGCTTCGGCCACGAACTCCTTCACGCGCGCGCCGCGGAGCTTTTCGAGGAAGTCGCGGATCAGGTCGGAGTCGGCCGGCAGCGCGCGCGGCCGGGTCAGCCGCCAGCGTCCGTCCGCCTGCTCGGCGGCGATGGTGTCGTCGCGTGTGACGATCTCGAGGCCGGTGACGTCCTTCTGGTCGAACGCGAGCACGGTCTTGTCGCGAAACTCGGCAACCGGCCGCGTCGCGTCGCGCAGGATCGATTCGCCCACCACGAAGACCGCGGGCTTGTCGGCCTCGCGCGCGTACACCCACACACCGGTCGGGCTCTTGGCGCCGAGGAGAAGCCCGAGCGACTTCCCGTCCTTGAGCTTCGCGGTGATCTCGGCCGCCGGCTTGTCGAGGCCGAAATCGCCGAGCGACTTCGGGGCCGCCTCGATCTCGCGGTCCATCCGCGCGGTGACGACCGAGGTGACCGTCTCGTCGATCGGGCCACGATCGCCCCGCCCCTTGACCGGCTCCAGAATTTGCCAGCCGTCGCCGTCGCGCTTGAGCTTGACGACCCCGTCGGGCCGCTTGAGGTCCATCTCCGTCACGTCCGCCGGCTCGACGGTGAACACGCGCCCCTTGCGGCCTTCCGTTTTCTCCCGCTCGGGGCCCAGGCGGATCTCGTAGACGTAATAGAACGCGCCGAGCGCGATGAGAACGACGGCGAGAATCGCGGTCGACTGCCAGCGCATCGCTGGCTACTTCGCCGCGCGGCGGCGGAGGACGGCGGCGATCCCGCCGGCGAGGGCGACGCCGGGCAGGACGAACAGGGACAGGAGGCGGACGGCGCTCTGCTGGTTCTCGTTCATGAACACCGGCGTCTGCTTCACGTCCTTAGGGCGAATCGAGATCTGGTCTTCTTCTTCGGCGAGCCAGCTCACGGTGTTGAGGAAGAAATCGCGGTTGCCCTGGATATTCAGGAACTGGTTGGCGGCGATGTTCGACGTGCCGTAGACGACGATGCGGGCCTTCTCGACGGTGGCCACCGCCGCGACGGCCAGCGGCCCCTTGATGTCCTGGGGATCGGGCTTCGCGACGCCGCGATCGAGGTCCGCCTTGTTGGTCTCCCCCCAGCTCTCGGGGCTGGTGCGGGCGAGCAGCTGCACGTTGACGCCCTTGGGCGGTGTCTTGAGCGCGGAGACCGAGCGGGTGAGCGGGAAGAGCGTGGTCACGCCGCCCATGTCACGGGTGATCGGATGGGGCTCGTACTGCTGGATGATCGGCACCTCGGGCCCGATGCCGAAGAGCCGCCCGATCGGGTTCGACTCGATCACGAGGTCGTCGTCGAGCTGGAACCCGTACTTCACCAGGTACTTCTTGAACCCCTCGTTCTGGAAGGGGTTGACCATGGCCAGCACCTTGCCGCCGCGGCCGATGTAGGCGTCGAGGGCCTCGAGCTCGGGCGGGAACAGGTCGGTGCGCGGCCCCGGGAGAATCACGACCACGGCGTCGGCCGGCACCTTGCCCTCGCGCGCGAGGACCAGCGGCTTGACCTCGTAGTTGGACTTCTCCATCGCCGACTTCGCCTCGCTGAAGCCGGGGCGCTCGGTGTTGGTGAGCTCTGGCTCGCCGTGGCCCTGCACCACGTAGACGAGACGCTTGCCTTCCCGCGTGACCTTGAGAAGCCCGTTCGTCAGCTTCTCTTCCTCGGCGTCGAGCACCTTCTCGGACTTCGACTTGGTCTCCAGCACGATCGTGCCGTACGCCTCCACGCCGTAGCGTTTGGCGAGGTTGGGCTCGCGATCGGGATCGAGGCTCTTCCATGTGAGCTTGCCGTTCGAGTAACGGGCGTACTGCTTCAGGAGGTCCTCGGCCACGGGCTTGCCGGGCTGATCGCCGCGATAGAACGCGACCGCGTTCACGTCGGTCTTGAGACCACGCAGCAGCTGGATGGTCTGGGACGAGAGGCTGAACCGCTTGTTCTCGGTCAGATCCTTGCGCGCGCTGTGCTGGAACGACAGCGCCTGCACGACCACGGTGACCCCGAGCACCAGCACGATCGCCACGGCCGTGTTGGCGCCGTACTTCGCCGTCCGGTGACCGAAGAGGCCGCGGAAGTCCTCGACCCGGGCCAGCAGCGATGCCAGCACCAGCAGCACGCCCGCGGCGAGGAGCGTCCACCAGCGAGTCCGCGTCATCCACAGGGGATATGCGAACGTCAGGATCGCCGTGGCCAGCAGGACGCCGAGGCCGAGATAGCCGCCCCAGTCGAGGAGTCGCCGGATCATCCCTTCCACCGCCGCGCTTCGAGCGAGCGATAAGCGAGGAACAGCGCGAGAAGTGTCAGGTTCACGTAGTAGAGAACATCCTTCGTGTCCAGGACGCCCTTGGCGAAGTTGTCGTTGTGCTCCATGGTCGATAGATGCTGCAGCACCTTGCCCCATGTGCCGCCGACCGAATCGGCGCCCCAGCCGACCACCCAGAGGAGCAGCAGGATGCCGAACGTCCACGCCGCGGCCACGATCTGGCTGGCGGTGATCGACGAGGCGAACAGCCCGACGGCCAGGAACGCGGAGCCCATCAGGAACATCCCGATGTAGCCGCTCAACACCGTCCCCCACTCGATGCGCGCGAAGTAGGCGAGCGTCAGCGGGTAGAGCAGCGTCAGCACGAGCAGCATCGTGTAGAGACCGAGGACGGCCAGGTACTTGCCCAGCAGCACTTCCCAGTCCCGCAGGGGATAGGTCAGGAGCAGCTCGATCGTGCCGGTTTGCCGCTCCTCGGCGAGGAGCCGCATGGTGATGAACGGCATCAGCGCCAGTACCAGGATGACCGACAGGTTCCCGAAAAGCGGCCGCATGACGCTGTCGGTGACGTTGAGGTCGCGCGCCATCTGTGGATTCATCGCCGAGCGCATCGACGCCATCGAGAAGTAGCTGAGGATCTGATAGAAGAACCAGCCCATAACCGCCAGGAAGATGAAGAACACGACGTAGGCGATGGGCGAGGTGGCGTAGAGCCGCATCTCCTTCTTGAACACCGGCCAGATCTTCACGCCTCGGCCTCCGCGACGGCCGGGCCCGCCTCGCCGCCTTCCTCGCCGGCGACGATCCGGATGAACACTTCCTCGAGCGTCGTGCCGACCCGCCGGAGCTCCAGCAGATCCCAGTGCTGCTGCGCGGCCAGCTTGAAGATCTCGGCCCGCACGTCGCGCCCGCGCGCGGCCTCCACGACGTACCGGGCGGCACCGTTGCCGACCATCTGGTCCTCGACCGACAGCACCCCGGCGATCGAGCGGATGCGATCGCGGACGGCGGGCGGCGGGCCGACGATCTCGACCTCGACGCGGGCGGTTGGGAACACCTGCTCGACCAGGCTGTCGATCGGACCCTGGGCGACGACGGAGCCCTTGTTGATGATGATGACGCCGCTGCACACCATCGAGACTTCCGGGAGGATGTGCGTCGACAGGATCACGGTGTGCTGCCCGGCGAGGGACTTGATGAGGGACCGGATCTCGGTGATCTGCCTGGGATCGAGCCCGATCGTGGGCTCGTCGAGGATCAGCACTTCCGGGTCGCTCACGAGCGCCTGCGCGAGGCCGACGCGCTGCCGGTACCCCTTCGAGAGCGTGCCGATCAGCCGGTTCTGGACGTCGGCGACCAGGCAGCGGTCCATCACGTCGGCGACGCGACGGCGGCGATCGGACCTCGAGACCCCTTTCACCTCGGCCACGAAGTCGAGATAAGGGGCGACGCGCATCTCGGGGTAGAGGGGCACGCTCTCCGGCAGATAGCCGATCCGGCGCCGCACCTCCAGGGACTCGCGGAACACGTCGTGCCCGGCGACGCGGGCCGAGCCGCTCGAGGCCGGCATGAAGCAAGACAGAATGCGCATGGTCGTGGATTTCCCGGCGCCGTTTGGTCCGAGGAAGCCCACGATATGACCCGGTGCGACGCTGAACGACACGTCGCGGATTGCCGTGACCGGGCCGTAGTGCTTTGTCAGTCGTTCGACTTCGATCATGCGCGGCCGGTCACGAATTATACAACGGGCGGGCGCTCAGTTCGACGGAACGACGGGCATGCGCTCCCGGAGCCAGGACGGGACCGCGACCAGCGCGCTGGTCGCCGGATCCTGGCACGCGTGGAGCGTCGAGCCGGTCGCCAGCGCCTCGCCGGCCTCGTTCAGGATCTCGTAGGCGAAGCGGAAGCTCGCGCGCTTGCGCTCGCTGATCCAGCAGCGCACCACCAGCAGATCGTCGAGCCGCGCGGGCTTCTTGTAGCGCACGAGAGCCTCGACGACCGGAAGGTGCACGAGCTGATCGACCTCGGACATGGCGAGCCCCTGCTGCCGGAGGAACTCGACGCGGGCCACCTCGAAGTACGTGAGGTAGTTGCCGTAGTAGACGACCTTCATGCAGTCCGTGTCCTTGTACCGGACGCGGATGCTGGTGGACGCGACGAGGGGCGTCGCCGGCGTCGGCTCCATCCTAGAGATACTGGCCGTAGCGGATCTTCTCCACGACCCCCCGGATACCCTTGTAATTGTCGATCGCATCCAGCAGGTCGTCGGTGGCGACGAGCTCGGTGGCCGCGCCCTCGGCCTCGCGCCGCACCTTCACCTCGAGCGCCCGCCGCACGATCACCGAGATGTCGGCCCCGCTCATCCCGCCCATGACCGGCAGGATCTTGTCGTAGTCGATCTTCGCGAATAGCGGCCGGCCGGCCGTCTTCTCCGTCCGGGCGCGGACCAGCTCGAGGATCTCCCGCTGGGCAGCCGGATCGGGCAGCGGAATCTCGATGAGATGGTCGAGCCGGCCGGGCGCGACGAGCGCGGGGTCGATCGCGTCGGTCCGCGTGGTCGACGCGATCACGAGCGTGCGGGCGGTGGTGCCTAGCCCGTCGAGCTTCTCGCAGAGCGCCGCCACCAGGCGGGCGCTCGCCTCACGCGCCTGGGGCGGCGGGAGCAGGTGCTCGAGGGAGAGCGCCTCGGCCTCGTCGAGGAACAGCACCGCCCGCCCCTCGGCCATCGCGATGCGGAGAATCTCCTGAAGGAGATCGCCGGTGTTCGCGCCGAACTTCGAGGTGAGATTCATCAGCTTCAGGTGATAGAAGATCGCGCTCGAGGCGGTGGCCACCGCCTGGGCGAGCTTCGACTTCCCGGTGCCCGGCGGGCCGTAGAGCAGCACGCCTTTGGGCGGATCGATGCCCCACGACCGGTAGAGGTCGGGATTGCTCAGAGCGAGCGCGAACCCTTTGAGGCCCGTCTTGGCCTCGCTGAGCCCGCCGACGTCGTCGAAGGTGACGGTCGAGCGCATCTTGGTCTCGACCCGACCGGTGAGATCGCCGAACTTCTCGCCGAGCTTGGCGAAGACGTCTTCCAGGCGCCGCTGGAGGGCCCACTCCTGGTCGGTCCGCTCGGGCTCGGCCATGATCGTCAGATCGACGGGCGGCGCGGCAGCGCGCCGGCGGTCGCCTTCTCGAACACGCGCTCCTCCACCAGCACCGGCGCCTTCGCACGGATGGCCAGCGCGATCGCGTCGGACGGACGCGCGTCGAGCTGGAGCTCCGGCCCACCAGTGTTGAGATAGACGATCGCGTAGAAGATGTCGTCGCGCAGGTCCGTGATGACGACGCGCGTGAGCGTCACCTTGAGCCGGCCGAAGAGCGTCAGGAACAGATCGTGGGTGAGCGGCCGCGGCGGCGTCACACCCTGCAGGGGCACGGCGATCCCGGTGGCCTCGGCCAGCCCGATGGCCATCTCGACGGAGCGCTTGTCACGCTTGCCCTGCAAGATGACCGTGGGCTGCTGGGTGTTCTGATCGATCATGACTGCGACGACATCGACTTCCTGGGCGCCCGTCACTTTCGGCGGCGAGGCTTCCGGCCGGTCAGGAGCAAGGTCGGCCGGGCGCGGTACGCCGAGCGCTGCGAGGACCAGCAGCGCGATCACGCTGAGACGGACGCTCGTGTTCATGCTGGCTTCACCTCGGTGAGACAGTGGCGCCAGTATAGCGCCCCCGGTCAGACGGCGCGACGGTCGGCCAGGGACATGCTGAGCGCCGCGCCCAGCAGCAGGAACGACGCGAGCATCGTCCACATGAACGCGTAGCCGATGACGTGGGTGATGTAGCCGAACCCGAACGAGCCGACCGTCTGCCCGACCAGGAAGACCGCGCTGAACATGGCGATGACCACACCGCGACGCGCCTCGGACGCGTGATCGGTCACCAGCGTCGCGAGCCCGGGGTACAGCAGACCGTGGGCGCCGCCGGACATGAGCCCGGCGATGAAGAGCACCGGCACCACCGGCGTGAGGCTGGTGCGGCTGACGACGAAACCCAGGAGGGCCAGGAGCACGACCGCGCCGGTCTGCACGAACATCGACGGAATGATCACCGCGCGCCGACCATGGGTGTCGATGAGGCGGCCGCCGAAGACGCGCACGCCGATCGCCGAGACGGCGAACGCCGTGTAGAAGAGCGACAGCGTCGTCACGCCGAGGCTGTCGGCGAAGGTGGGCAGGAAGACGAAAATCGTGCCGGCGCCAAGCCCGAAGAAGAGCGTCACCGTCATGTGGCGATGCCGGAGCTCGTCGAGACCGCCGCGCTCCCAGAGCGAGCGCGCCACCGGCAGGGGCCCGCCCGGACGTCCGCTCGGCAGGCTCCAGACGTATCCGGCCGCCGCGACCGCCATGGCGGCGCCCAGGCAGAAGAGCGGCCGAAATCCCATCCGCCGCACCATGGTCTCGCCGATCAGCGGCGCGATCGCGGTCGCCACGAGCCCCGCGACGCCGTAGATGCCGAGGGCCCACCCGCGGCGCGCCGGCGGCGTCAGGTCGATGACGTACGAGTAGTTCGCCACGAAGAACGCGGAGAACGCGATCCCCTGCAGCGCGCGCACGGCGGCCAGCATGGGAATGGTCGGCACGAGGGCGGCCAGCAGCGCCGCGACGGTGGCGAGCGCGGTACCCACCAGCATGAACGGCCGCCGGCCGAGCGCGTCGACCAGGGGCCCGACGAGCGGCTGGCAGAGAATGCCCACCGCGTTGTAGAGGCCCATCACGATGCCGATCTCGACTTCGGTCCCGCCGGCGCCCTCGATGTAGAGCGGCAGGAGGATGAAGCAGTTGAGGCCGAAGAAGAAGAAAAAGTTGGTGATCGTCGCCCGGATGAAAGCCTTGTCGGCTAAAATGGGCGACGACACTCGAAAATTATCGCATGATCACCATCGATACCACGCTTCGCCGCGCGCTCGAGGTCAGCGGGCGCGATCTGATCCTGACGCTCGATCCCGCGCTCCAGGGCTTGCCCGAGACGGCGCACGGTGGCTCGGTGCTCGCGGTGTTCGACGCGCTCGCGGAGGTCGCGGCGCCGCGCGAGGTCTCGGGCACCTATCATCGTCGTGTCCCGCTCGGCGTTCCCCTCGCGCTCCAGCAGGCCCGCGAGGAGTCGGCGCACACCTTCGCGCTGTCCGATCCGTCCTCGAAGAACGTGCTCGTGGAAGGCCGCGTCATGCTCGGGGTGAACGGCGAAGGCGCGGCCGACGGCGCGGCCTCCGACTCCCGGCTTCCCCTGCCCGTGTCACGGACGTGCTTCGCGTGCGGGACCGACAACGACCTCGGGCTGCGCGCCCGGCTCGGATTCGACGACGACACCGTGGGCGCGACGTGGGAGCCCCGGCCGCCGTTCCGGCGGGCCGACGGTACGCTCGCGCCCGCGGCCCTGACCACGTTGCTCGACGAGGCCGCGTTCTGGCTCGGCGCCCTCGCCACCGGTGAATCGGGCATGACGACGGAGCTTCGCGTGTCGCTTCACCGTCCCGCGCCGTTCGGCGCGGTCATCACGGTCAGCGGCTCGCGCGCGGCGGTACGGCCGCGGGGCGACGACCCGCGCTATCAGGAGACCAGCATCGTCGCGTACGCCGACGGCCGGATCGTCGCGACGGCTCGGATCGTGTTCGTGGCCGTGCGCGGCGCCGCGCGCCGGCTCGTCACCGGCATGCTGGCGATGAACGACCCGGCCTGCGTGCAGCGCGTGTTCCCCGCCTACACGCGCTGACGCGCCGATGGTCGGCGCCCGGACGGCGGTGCTCCTCGTGCCGCCGACCATCTACCTGCTCTCCAACTTCCACCGCGTCGCGCCGGCCGTGGTGGCGTCTGATCTCATGAAGGCGTTCTCCATCACGGCGGCGTCCCTCGGGACCCTGGCGGCAATCTATCCCTACGTCTTCGCCGTCATGGCGCTGGTCGCCGGCAGCCTCGTCGAGACGCTGGGCCCGCGTCTGACGCTCACGTCGGGCGCGGCGGCCATGGCGGCGGGCACCGTGCTCTTCGGGCTGGCGCCTGTTTTCGGCGTCGCGGTCGTCGGGCGGCTCCTGATCGGGCTCGGCGCGTCGGTGATCCTGATCGCCTGGCTGAGCCTGGCCGCCGCGTGGTACGAGCCCCAGCGCTTCGCCACGATTTCGGGCTGGACGCAGACCGTCGGAAACCTCGGCGCCCTCACGGCCTCGTCGCCGCTCGCACTCGCGGTCGAGGCGATCGGCTGGCGATCGACGTTCGTGGTGGTCGGCGCCGTGACGTTCCTGCCGGCGCTGGCCGCGCTCCTGCTCGTGCGGGACCGCCCGGAGCAGGCGCCTGGACGGCTCGATCCCGAGCCGCGCCGGGTGGCGCCGGCGCTGGGGGATGTGCTCTCGTCGATTCCGGCGATCTTCGCCAACTCCCGGAGCTGGCCGCCCGTCATCGCGGCCGCGTTCGTCTACGCCACGCTGATCTCGCTGCTCGGCCTCTGGGGAGTCCCGTACCTCATGCAGATCTACGGGCTCGGGCGCGTGGCGGCGGCGAACACCCTGGCCTGGCTGGCGATCGGCATCGTCGTGGGCTCGCCGCTGATCGGATGGCTCTCCGACCGCCGGCTCGGACTCCGGAAGCTCCCGCTCGCCGTCTCGACGGGACTCTATGCGGTCTGCTGGCTCGCGCTCGTCGCCACCGGTGACGCGCGCTGGCCGGTAACGCTGCTGGCGCCGCTCTTCCTGGTCATGGGGCTCACCGCGAGCGGCTTGATCCTCGTATGGGCGTGTGTGCGCGAGGTGAACGATCCGGCGCGCGTCGGCCTCGTGATCGGTTTCTGCAACGCGCCCATCTTCCTGACGTTCGCGATCCTCCAGTGGCTGACCGGGGCCATCCTGGACGCGAAGTGGGCCGGGCTCGCGCTGGGGAACGTGCGGATCTATCCAGAGGCGGGCTATCGGACCGCTTTCGGCGTATGTTTGGGGCTGGCGGCCGTTGCGCTCGTGTCGACGCTCTTCGTGACCGAGACGCGCTGCCGCAACATCTGGAGGCGTGCAGCTCACTGAAGCTCCGGAGGAGACGCACGATGCCCAAGACCACTCAGCTCGTCCTGTCGCTCCAGTCCAAGCCGGGCGTTCTGGCCGGCATCAGCAAGGCGCTGGCCGCGGCGCGCGTCAACATTCTCACGCTGTCGGCGGCCGAGGCGGCCGGGCGCGGCAAGATTCGCATGATCGTGAGCAACCCGGTCGCGGCTCGGCGGACGCTGCGAAAGGAACGGATTCGCTTCAGCGAGGAGCCCGCGTTCACCAAGCGACTGCGCAACAAGCCCGGCGCCCTCGCGCGGGCCGTCGCGAAGCTCGCGCGCGCCCGCGTCAACATCAAGACCGCCTACGCGACGACCGCGGGCCGTGGCGGCGCCACCGTCGTCATCACGGTCTCGAACGCCGCCAAGGCGCGGCGACTCATCAACTAGCGCCCGGTCGCGCGGAGCCGCCAGCTAGCGGAGAGGACGGAAGAAGGCGCGGATGTCGGCGGCCAGCGCTTCGGGCTCTTCGAGGGCCGCGAAGTGGCCGCCGGCCGGCATGACGGTCCAGCGCTGGATGTTGTAGGCGCGCTCGGCCCACGCGCGCGGCGGCAAGAGGATCTCGCGGGGGAACTCGGCGTAGGCGGTCGGCACGGTGACGCGCTTGCCCTCGGGCAGAGGCCACGGGCGGTGAAAGCGCGCGTAGTACGGCCAGAACGACGAGTTGATCGCGCCGGTGACCCAGTAGAGCGTCACGTTGGTCAGGAGCGTGTCCTTGCTGAAGCGCCGCTCCACGTCGCCGCCGCAGTCACTCCACGTCCTGAACTTCTCGACGATCCACGCGGCAAGCCCGACCGGTGAATCGGTGAGCCCGAAGGCGAGCGTCTGTGGCTTCGTGCCCTGGATCCACTGGTAGCCGGTCTCCTCGCGCAGCCAGGTCTGTAGCTGCGTGATGTACGCGCGCTCTTCCTCGCTCGGCTTGTCGGGCAGCGCGGGGTCGCGGCGCACGGCCAGGATGTTCACGTGAATTCCGGCCAAGCGCTCCGGGTACCTGAGACCGAGCACCGAGGTGACGAAGGCGCCCCAGTCGCCGCCCTGAGCAGCGAAGCGCCGATAACCGAGCACGTCGGTCATGAGATGCGCGAACGTGTCGGCGATCTCCTCCACGCCGAAGCGCGGCTGGTTCGGCCTGAAGGAGAAGCCGTAGCCCGGTAGCGACGGCGCGACGACGGTGAAGGCGTCGGCCGGGTCGCCGCCGAAGCGCGCCGGGTCGGTCAGCATCGGCAGGATCCGCTCGAACTCCACGATCGATCCGGGCCAGCCGTGCGAGAGCAGGAGCGGCATCGGCGCCGGACCGACGCCGGGCTCGTGGATAAAGTGCACGTCGATCCCGTCGAGCGCCACCGTGAACTGCCGCAGCCGATTCAGGCGCGCTTCGTGAACGCGCCAGTCGTAGCGCGCGCGCCAGTACTCGACCAGCTCCTTCATGTAGGCGACGCTCGTGCCGTATCGCCAGGGGCCGTCCGGCGCCTCGTCGGGCCAGCGCACGCGCTCGAGCCGCGCCCGGAGATCGGCGAGCAGAGCGTCGTCCACCTTGATCGTGAACGGACGCGGCGTCATGCGGGCTTCCCGGCGCCTTGCCGGGCGGCGTCGACCCACTCCTGCCACGTCTCGGGCATGTGGCCGACCGCGACGCGCCCGCCGCAGCGCACCAGGGGTGTCCGGAGCAGGCGCGGCTCTGTGAGCGCGCGCTCGAGCAGACGCTCGGGCGAGTCGCCGGCGACACGGAGCCCCAGCGCCTTGAAACGCGGGCCGTCGCGGTCGATGAGCGCCGCGGCGCCGAACTTCTCGGCGAAGCGCCGGAGCTCGCCGCGCGCGGCGGGGCGCTCCTTCAGGTCGACGAAGTGCACGGTGATGTTGCGCTCCTTGAAGAAGCGTTGCGCCTTGCGCGTGTCCTGGCAGTCGGTGAAGCCGAAGATCTGGGCCTGAACCGCGCTCATGGCCCGGTCGCCTTCGGCTCGGCGGCCAGGGATTCGAGCCGGTCCCGCAGCTCTTGCCAGGCGCTCTCGGGCACCGGCTGAAGGCCCGGATGGCGCGCGCCGCCCACGCTCGGGCCGTGGAAGTCGGAGCCGCCCGTCGCGATGAGACCCAGGCGCATACACATGCCGCGGTACGCCGTGATCTGGCCCGCCGAGTGCTCGGGATAGAACGTCTCGATGCCCATCAGCCCCGCCTCGACCAGCTCGGGAATGAGCTCGTCGCGATTCGCGAGCCCCGGGTGGGCGAGCACCGGCACGCCGCGAGCGCGCCGGATGATCCGAACGGCCTCCACGGGCGTGAACCGCTTGCGCGCAACGTTCGCGGGACCGTTCGCCGAGAGGAACCGGTCGAACGCCTCGCGAACCGATTTCACGTAGCCGTGATCGACCATCACCTGGGCCACGTGGGGGCGGCCCGCCGAGCCCTCTTTCACGAGGGCAAAGACGTCCGCCGGATCGATCGGCATGCCGAGCTCGGCGAGCCGCGCTGCGATCCGGTACACGCGCTGCCGCCGCTCCTCGCGCTGGGCGCCGAGGAACTCCTGGAACCACGCCGCTTCCCAGTCCAGGCAGTAGCCGAGCACGTGGAGCTCGGCGCCCGGGACATCGCAATTGATCTCGAGGCCGGGGACGATCTCGAGCGGCGAAACCTTGCGCGCTTCGTCGATGGCCTCGGCGACGCCGCCGGTCGAGTCGTGATCGGTCACGGCGAGGACGCGAACGCCGTGGCGCGCGGCCAGCCGTACCAGCTCGCGCGGCGCCAGCTTGCCGTCGGACGCGGTCGTGTGCGAGTGAAGGTCGACCGCGCCGGTCACCGCTAGTCCCCGAGGTACGTGAGGATCGTCCGGACCGCGTAGCCGGTGGCGCCCTTCGGGGCCAGCGGCAGATCCTTCTCGCTGAAAGCCGGGCCCGCGATGTCCAGGTGCGCCCACGGCGTCTTGCCGGCGAACTCCTTCAGAAACAGCCCCGCGGTGATCGCGCCGCCGCCGCGCGGCCCGACGTTGTTGATGTCGGCCACTTCGCTCTTGAGATTTTCTCGGTACTCGTCGATCAGTGGGAGCTGCCAGAGCCGCTCACCGGCCGCGTCGGCGGCCTTCAAGAGCCGGTTGGCCAGCGCCTGGTTGTTCGTCATGAGCCCGGAGCAGAGCTGGCCGAGCGCGATGACGCACGCCCCGGTGAGCGTGGCCATATCGATGATCTCGTCGGGCTGGATGTTCGTGTTGGCATAGCAGAGCCCGTCGGCGAGCGTCAGGCGCCCCTCGGCGTCCGTGTTGCCGATCTCGATCGTGGTGCCGTTCATCGCGCGCAGCACGTCGCCCGGGCGGACCGCCGAGCCCGAGGGCATGTTCTCGGTCGCCGCGATGAGGCCGTGCACCTCGACGGCGGCCTTCAGCGCCGGCAAGGCACGCATGATCCCGAGGACGGCCGCGGCGCCCGCCATGTCGTACTTCATCCGCAGCATGCCGTCGGGCGGCTTCAGGTCGAGCCCGCCGGAATCGAACGTGATCCCCTTGCCGATCAGCACGACCTTCTTGCGCTTGCGCCCGGCCGGCGGCCGTCCGGACGGCTGGTAGGTCACGTGGATGAACTTCGGGGGCTGCTCACTCCCTGCGGCAACGCCGAGGAAAGCGCCCATGCCCATCTTCTTGCACTCGGCCTTCTCGAACACCTTGACCTCGAGGCGCGATTCCTTCGCCAGCTCGGTCGCCGCGCGCGCGAGGTCGGTCGGATGCAGCTCGTTGGCAGGGGCGTTGATCAGGTCGCGCGCGAACGACGTCGCCAGGGCGAAGCTCTCACCGCGACGCGCCCCGTCGCCCGCTTCGCGGGCTCGGCGGGCGTCGGGCTCGACGATGCGCAGCTCGCTGACCGTCCTTTCCGGCTTCTCCTTTTTGTAGCGGTCGAAGTAGTAGGTGCCGAGGATCGCGCCCTCGACGACGGCCTGGGCGCGCTGGCGCGCGGTCATTCGATCGCCGAGCACCTCCGCCGCGACCGTCCGGGCGCCGAGATCGCGCGCCCGGCGCACAGCGGCCGCCGCCGCCCGACGCAGCACTTCAGAGGTCGTCTCGGCGCGGGGACCGAGCCCGGCGACGACGATCCGCCGGCTGTCGGTGTGCGCGTGCGTGACCTGGCCCGCCTTCCCCGTGAACCTTTCCAGATCCAGCGCCCGCTTGAGCTGTCCCTGGGCCGCGCGGTCGACGCGCGCCAGCCGCTCCGGCAGCTTCGTCTCCCCGGTGTAGAGTCCGACGACGAGCGCATCGGCGGTGACCTCTTCGAGCCGCTTGGCGACGATCTCGACTTTCACCGTCTCGTTCCTCCTCTCAGCGCCTCGGCCCGCCGGATCATGTCCAGGAGCCCCTGGGTCGTATCGAGATTCGCCACGCCCTCGATCTCGAACCAGCGCGCATCTCCCGCGTCGCTGCCGGCCACCACATCCAGTGAATCCGGATACGCCAGGTAGTCCACCAGCACGTAATGATAGCGAACGCGACCCGCATCGTCCTTCACGACCCGGGTGATGACCCCGGCGACGTCGACGACCCGGATCTTGATCCCGCACTCCTCGAGGATCTCGCGCGCGATCGCCTCGGTCGTGGTTTCGCCGAGCTCGACGAGGCCGCCGGGCAAGCTCCACTTTCCGAACGACGGCGACTGGCCGCGGCGCACGAGCAGCACCTTGTCCTCGTGCAGGATGACGGCGCCCACACCGACCCGCGGGTAGTCCGGGTACTCGCGGCTCACGCCCGTCCCTCCCGCCAGGCGTCGGTCCCGTATTTCTCGGCGACGAGACGCTCGACGCTCGCGGCTTCGTTGGCGCTGAGCCCGTCGAGGCGAAGGCGAATGCCGTGCTCGGTCTCGAACGCGGCCGTCAGCGCGGTCGCGACGTGGTCGAATTTGGCCCGGTGACCGAGCGCGGCCTCGAGCGTGGTCAAGGTGGAGAGCGGATCGGCCGTTCTCGGAAAGATCGCGGCGAGCCGCAGCGCATCGACGCCGAGCAGGATGGAGCCGTGCTGGACGAAGGTGCGCCCGTAGCGCCGCTGGGCGCTGCCGACGAGCTTCTTGCCGCCCGCCTCGATCTCGCAGCTTCCGGTGCGCGCGAAGCAGAAGGCGGGTGTCGGCTCGTCGCCGCGTGCGGCGCCCATCATCTCGACCGGGGCACCCAGCGCCCGGAGCCCCGCCGCGAGCGCGCGGCCGATCCACTGGTAGCTGTACAGGAGATCGCGCGCGCCGCCGCCGATGTCCTCGGCCGCAGCCACGACGCTGTAGGTGAGCTCGTTTTCGGGGCCGTCGTGGTAGATCGCACTGCCGCCGGTCAGCCGCCTCACGATACCGACGCCGAGCCGCCGGCACGCGGCGACGTCGACCTGGTCGTCGAGAGGCTGGCCGTAGCCGAGGGACACGGTGGGCGGCGCCCACGCGTAGAAGCGCACGGTAGGCGGCGCGGCGCCGGCACGCCGCTCGAGCCAGAGGGCTTCATCGATCGCCATGTTGGTGGGGCCATCGGTGGGCTCGGTCACCAGCAGGCGCCAGCCTCGAACCTGGTCCGTCACGGCCCCTAGCATCGCACGGGTCCGCGCGAGCCGCCCAGCATCAGGGCCAGCCGAGCTTGCGCCGTACTCGCCACAGCAGCAAGGCACCCGTCGCCGAGAACAGCATCCAGAGCACACCGACCCCAGCGAAGTGTCGTCGATCGGACCAGCGTGCCGTCCGTGGGAACGTGGTCCGCGCCAGCGCGTCCGTCATCGTGACCGCCGTGGCGGTCAGTCGACGATCGCCTGGTAGACCATCTGACGGAACAGCTCCTTGAACTCGCGCTGCCACGGTCCGGGCTGCGCCTGGGTCATGAGGACGGCGACCATCTGTTCCTTCGGATCGACC
>Ga0111538_10004971_pt1 | contig 18272 bp, 14 predicted proteins | sample SoiMethybrSBSTD1_FD_79669 | JGI IMG/M metagenome (GOLD analysis project Ga0111538, IMG submission 79669) | Bulk soil microbial communities from a Populus tree surrounding site in Tennessee, USA - Soil MetaG P. TD hybrid SBSTD1 (version 2)... | ecosystem: Environmental > Terrestrial > Soil >...
GAAGCGCTGTTCGTGAACAACCGCACCCACGGCGACTTCCTGCTGACGCTCGCCCAGGGCTTCGGCAGCACCGCGACCACCATGGGCGTCGGCACCTCGCGCATCGACGGCATCCTGCGCTGAGCGCGGGTTCGAATCCCGCTGGGGTCGCAGTTCCTGAATGATTCTGCCGAGGCGTTCCCTGAGGGCGGCCGGAGCGCGCGGGTTGACGAAAAACGGTCTTATCGGACGTTTCACTAGCTGGATTTGGCCTTGAACTCACTGCGCACCCCACGTGGTACGCTCGCGGTGTGCGCGCAATTCCTCCTCCGCTCATCGATGGCAAGAAGCTGGCCGACGAGGCGCAGGCGCTGCTCGCCAAGATGAAGACGCGGCTGTCCGCGAGTATCGCTCTGCAGGACCTGCAGCGCCGGGAGGCGCTCATCTGCTTGAGCGACTCGTGGATGTGCCACCCGACCGGGCGGGACGAACCGCCCATCGGCTTGCGCGATCCCGACGGGCGCCAAATCTCAGCGCCGATCAACTGGCGCTGGACCTTGTGGGCGGCGCCGGACACCGCGTTCCCGGACGATGCCTTCGTGGTGCTGGTGGAAACGGCGGAGAGGCTCGCACCGTTTCTCCCCGCCGAAAGGATGCCCGACGTTCCGACCCCGACAGGCGGCGCGCCCGGCGGCACTTCCGGCCCTGCCGAGCTCGGCATTCCGGTCGAGTGGGCGCGAAAGATCCGGAACTGATCGCCGGCTACTTCTCGAGCGTACCGAACAGCTGGTCCCAAAGCGGGATCTTGGGCCTTGAACTCACTGCCCACCGTGCCCGAGATGAGCTAAGCCGCCCGCAGCGCCACGACCTCCAACGCCACCGCCAGTCTCAAATTGAATCGTGACCCGCTGGGGTCGCCAGAGCAAACTCGCGCGGTCACTGTTCTTCCTTCTGCGGAAACGCCCCAGCGGGTTTTCAGATCGTCGTTTCTCGGTGGTCTCGGAACGTGGGGCGTCGCCGCGGTGACCCGGAGATACTGGGGAAATCTGCTGGGTCGCGGGCGTAGGGTAGAGTGACGCGATGGTCGTGCGGCGTGCCTTGACCGCGATCGTTCTCGTGACGGCCGCGACCGCTCACGCCGCCGGGGGCGCCGGCGCGTGGCGGGCATGGAATCGCCCCAGGGTGCAGCGCAACATGCCGACGCTGACCGTGCTCGTCGACGGACACGTGCTGCTCGCGGGCGGGGGGAGCTTCGCGCCTGGATCGCCGATGCCGCCGCTCGAGCACTCCGCGGAGGTGCTGGATCCGCGCACCGGGATCTGGAGCCTCACCGATCCGATGCCGGGGCACCGTGTGGATTACGCCGTGACGGCGTTGCCGTCGGGCGGGGCGTTGCTGGCCGGCGGCTACGATCACACGAAGGTCGAACCGACGCGCCGGCGGCCCGGAGGCAGCTATGAAGGACCGCCGGGACTCAGCGCCTCGATGCTGAGCTCCGCGCAGCGGTGGGATCCGGCGCGCGGCTGGCGCGACGCCGGCGCGATGGCGGACAAGCGAACCGCCGCGCGCGCCGCGGCGCTGCTGGACGGCCGCGTGTTGGTGGTGGGTGGTGTGCAGGCCACCTACGGACCGAGCTACGTCGATCCTTCGATCCTCACGAACGGCAACACGCTCTTCCTCGCCAGCGCGGAAATCTGGTCGCCTGCCCCGGTAGGGTGGAGGCCGGTCGCGCCCATGTCGCAGCCGCGCGAAGGACATACGGCCACTACGCTTGCGGACGGGCGGGTGCTGGTGATCGGCGGGAGGCCGCGCGAGACCGTGGCCGGTCCTACCGCGGCGCCGGCGGAGATCTGGACGCCGGCGACCGAGGCCTGGACGCCGATCGCGCGGCCGCGCCAGGAGCGCGCGTGGCATGCGGCGACCCGTCTCGGCGACGGTCGCGTGCTGATCACCGGCGGCACGCCGCTCAGGGCGCCCTTCGGTCCGACACCGGAGCCGCTCGCCAAGGCCGAAGTCTGGGATCCGCGCTCGAGCCGCTGGACGGATGTGAGCCCCATGCGCTTCGCGCGCTCCGGCCACGACGCTGCCCTGCTCGCCGACGGGCGGGTGCTGATCGCGGGGGGCATCCCGATGCGGGCCGAGATCTGGGACCCGGCCACCGACAGCTGGACGCTGACGCCGTGGTTCACGGAGATGATCGGTGCCAACATCCACCTCGCGGCGTTATCGGACGGGCGCGTGCTGGCGATGACCCAGATCGGCGTGCAGCTGTGGACGCCGTGAGCGCCGGAGCCATGGACCCCGGCGCCCCTCAAACTGTGCGCCGCCACGATCGAGCGATGGTCAGTGACGGGGTTTGTGGGGCTTTCCAGAAGTGTGGGGACCAGGAGTGTCTCTCCTCAGTTCCTCCTCCGTCAGGTCCTCGCCGAGCTCGACCTGAATGCCCCGCTTCCGCACCGCCTCGGCGGCACGGGCGTCGCGAATGACCGCCTCGATATGCCACAGGTCGGGAGGGACGCGGTGCTGGCCATGGTCGAGGATGCTGACCCCGTCCATCTGCGGCAGCTCCACCATCAGCGGCTCGGGGCCGATGAGGGTCGCGGGCTTCGGCCAGCGGCCGGTGCGTTCGCGCCGACCGTCCGGTGCGGGCGGGTGACCGGCGAGGCCGCCGACGTCCCGCTTCTTCCTGGCAGCAGGAGCAAGGGCGCAGGCATCGCAGGACGTCATTCCGGCCGTCTTCGCAGCCAGCCATGGTGGCGTGTCGACATGGAAGTTGGCGTAGAAGGGGTCGTAGCGGAGCTCGACAACGGTTTGACCCTGTTCGAAGGAGAAGCGACCCCACGCCTGATTGACGCCCGGACGAGTCGCGCGCACCACGTGTTTCGCGTCGAGGGCCAACCCATCGACGCAGGCTCCCCCTTTCTGGTCGACGATCACGGCGGCGCCCCGGTCGACGCTGACCTCCAGCCGCGGGTGCCCGGCCATCCGGCTTGCGCTCTCTTCCGGCGTGTTCTGGTCAAAGGGGCCGCAGTCGCGCTTACGTTCGTCGGCGAAAGCGATCGCAGGGGGTAGCTTGCGCACGCAGAGCACGCCGGTGGCATGAGCGCCTTCCACCTCCGTCTCGGCATGGGCGAGCCGCACGCGTGCAACTCCAAAGAGAGCCAGCAGGATTGTCGCTGCGGCGGTCGCCCTCACGGGGCGCCTCGAGTCGGGCTCTGCCGGCGCCGCGCCATCCTGCACGTGACGACTTTAATGCTTTTGAGGGTCGGTCGGTAAGTCCCGACCGCTCGTGATACTACCCTCCCAATGCTGAAAGCTGCCCGGATGGCGGGCGCTGCCTACGATTCGGGATGAGCGCCGCCGAACGGACGGTCGCCGAAGACCTGGTGCGTGTACTGATATGACACGCCGACCTGCGCGGCCGGCGTCAGCGCCCCGTGCGCGTTTCGGTGGGCGCCTACTGCTTCACGAGTGGATCCAGTTGGACGGTGACCAGTCGGTTCCCGGTTTCGTGTGAACGCGGATGGGTGGCAGATCCCAGCATGCGAATCCCGCTGGGGTCGCCAGCGCAAGCTCGCGCGGTCACTGATCTTTTTTTCGCTAAAACGCCCCAGCGGGTTTTCGGACGGTGGTTTCTCGGTGATTGAACGGCCTGCTCGACATCCGCGCGCGCGACGGGTGATCGCTTGTGACGGTGAAGGCCCGCGCGCCTGGGTTACAGTCGCGTCCATGATCGGTGCTGCCTTGGTCGCTTCGGCGCTGGCCTCCGCGGTCGTCGCCTGGGGGGTGCCGCCGTCTTTTCTGCCGCGGCCCGAGCCTTCTCACATCTCGTGGGGATTTGAGCCGGACGCGGCGCTCGCGCCCGGTTCGAGAGTCGAGGAGATCGTTCGCAGCATCATCCGACGCCACATGGACGAGGTGAACTGGTGCTACGAGCAGGAGCTGTCGCGCAAGCCGAAGCTCGCCGGGAGATTCAACGTGCAGTTCACCGTCGCGGCGTCGGGTCAGGTCAGCGCGGCCAGCGTGCAGCGATCGACCATCGCAAACACGCGCGTCGAGAGCTGCACCGTCGAGGCGGTCCGTCGCTGGCAGTTCCCGAAGCCGCTCAACGGGGGCCACGTGATCATCAGCTATCCCTTCGTCCTGACGCCCCGGCCGATCAACGCCGACGCGGGCGCGACCGCCGCGAAGAAGTAGGCGCGCGTCAGCGCGCGGCGAGCGCGAGGCGCACGAGCTGGCGGGCGGTTCTCCGGGCATTCGACCGGCACGGGATCGCCGACCCAGCGGACGGGCGACATACGTCGTCCGCTCGGGGCGGACGCCGCTGTTCGACTTCGGCGAGTGGCGCTCCGAGGTCGCCACCCGCAAGAACCCCGAAGGGACGATCACGCTCGTGACCACCTCGCCCGGGCTGTACGGCTACGCGCTGGTCGCGGGAGCGCGGCGGGCAAGCCCACGCTGACGATGCGCGACGCACAGCACGAGTACGTGTTCACGGCGGACGGCGACGCGGCGACGACCACGCCGGATCTGGTGCGCGCCGGGACGCCGGCGCGCCAACGGGCCGGTCGCTCGGTACGGAACTGTCACGCGCGGGGTTGTTGCCACGTGGTTGCCACGACGCCGCGGTATTCGCATTCCCGTCGCGGAACGCGACGGGCGCAGACGGAACAACCCGACAGGCCCGAACCTCCCGGAACGCCTCGACAATCGATGCAAGACCGCGTCGTGCCACGGTTGTCGTCGAAGCGCATCGGAGGGTTCGAATCCCGCTGGGGTCGCCGTTCCTGATGATTCTGCCGAGGCGGTCGAGCGATCATAGGAACCTCATCGAGTGGGTGGGGAAGGCATTGTCGGTTATCGCCCCAGCGGGTTTTCGACCGATACCGCCATCGACCAATCGGTCGCATTTCCGCACCGGATGCCCGACGCGTCAGAACGAAGCAGGGTCGACACAGACGTCCCAGCCAGGTCGAAGGTTGGGGCACAGGGTGTCGGAAGCGAGCGGCGGCGTCCGACCGACGTAGACCTGGTTCTTGGAAACGAGATCCGGCGCGCCATCGCCGTTCATGTCCTGGACCATCGAGACGAACACCGGAACCGGATGCACCCGGCCGAAGGCGCGCCCTCCGGTCCCGTAGTACACGGCATCCTTGTTGGACAGCACGTCGGGCCGGCCATCCCCGTCGAAGTCGGCGATGAAGGCGCTGCCCAAGGTAGCTCCTGGAGACGCCAGCGGGCCCCCCGGCGTCAGGGTCCCGTCACCGCCGCCCCAAAGGATCCGCCAGCCAGAGACGACGTCGACCTTGCCATCGCCGTCGAGATCGCCCGCCGCGAGGTCCGCGATATCGACGGAGGCGATCACCGGGATCGAGAGCCCCGCATCGGCCCCGGCATCGGCATTCCCGGCGCCTGTCGGCTTGAACGTGCCATCACCCTGACCCGGCGCGAGGACGAGCTTCCCATCGATGTTGACCAGGGCGTCCAGGCGCCCATCGCCGTCGAAGTCTCCGGACGCCGGGAGGATCGAAAAGGCCCTTGCTGTCGAGGTCGCATCGTACCCGGCAGGGGTCTCGCGGACGACCCAGCCCGTCGCGCCCGCATAGGTGGCCACGGTCCAGACGACGCTCCCGCGGGAGTCACCGGCGGTGGGGCCAAACACTACGTTCAAGAAGCTCGCGATGAACACGTCCGGCTTGCCGTCGCCCGTGAAGTCGCCGAGGAGCACGCTCGTGAGGGGCATCCGCTTCCCGACGTCGGGAAGGTCGACCTTCGTGATGTTGAAAGTTCCGTCGGGCTGGCCGAGCGCGATCAAGAAGCTGAAAATGATCGGTCCGGTTACCGCTCCGTTCGAGCAGAGGAGCACGATGTCGGCGCGACCATCTCCATTGACGTCGCCCGTGCGGTCCGGATGCTCGAAGGGCATGTCGCGTATGGGCCCGGGCAGCGAGAACGGCGTGCTGACCGGCGTCGCGATCATGGAACCATCTCCGCGGCCCTTCCACATCTGCATGGCGGGGACGGTGAGGCTGGCGCCGACGTATCCGATATCGGCGACGTCCACCTTCCCGTCCCCATCAAAGTCCCCGACCCAACGGGCGTTGTGGTCCCCGTAACGCGACGCCAGGAAGAAGACCTGGCCGTCGGTCGCACTGGTTGCCCCGTCGGGCGCCGCGATCCCGGCGTCCCCGCCGGCGCCCCCCGCGCCGCGCTCGCCGGCCACGTCGTTCACTGCGTCGACACCCGCATCGCCCGCGCCTCCCTCCGAAGTCCCTCCGTCCTGGTCACTCGCGAGGATGAGCGCCCAGGGAGAGAAGTGAGAGGTCTCGGCCGAGACGGTCTTCGCGGCCTCGTCGAGTCTCGAGGGCAGCGAACGCCACGCCCCGCCGTCGTAGGTCGCGACCCGCAGCATCGCCGGCGTCGCGGCGCCCAGCGCCACGGCCGCGTAAGAGAACGTCAGCGTGACCGGACCATCGAGGACGCGGCCCGAGGGACCGATCTCGTACGCCGGCCCCACCGCGCCCGCCGGCGGCTTGGCGAGCTCCTGGATCGTGACCTCGATGGGCGCGGGCAGCGTGCCGCTCCCGGCGCTGACGCTGACGTGGCCGTCCACCGATTGGACCATCCCACCGGATGAGCCGATTGTCCCCCGAGTCACGGGCTTCCCGGCACTTCCACCCCCACACCCAAGCGTCGCGAGCAAGGTCGCCGCCAGCACCCCGACTCCCGATCGCACCGCCAACATGCGCCTAAGGATCGCAGACAAGAGCGCCGGACCGCAAGCACTGGAAGGCAGAGAATCTAAACCGCGCTGAGGTGATCATCGTGGCGCTCGCATAGGCACGAAAGTGTCACCCATGTCTTGACCTGCGCCCGTCGCGGAGCAGCCGCCGCGTCAATGCCAAGTCGATTCCGTCAGTGTTGCCGACGATGAACGCGCGTCCTGAGATCGCCATCATCGGCAGTCTGCTCCTCACCTCCGGAGGTGGCTGGTGATGACGCCGTCTAGTTCTCGTCGCAAGCCAATCCAAGATTGAGCTGAGTGCACGAGCCCACCAGCAGGCTGACCGTGCCGCGCTGCAGATCCTCCGCCGTCAGGCGAGGAAAGATCTGGCAGACGGGTTCCGTCGAGCCGAGCGGCTGGACGTCCCGATCGATGATTGTGATGCTCCAGCGGTTCTGCGCTGACATCAGCAAGGAGGCGGTGACGTTTTCGCCGCTCGTGGGGTTGACGGGCTGGTTCCACATCGGGGTCAGCGAGTCGCTCACGACCGCGGTCTCACCGGTGTCGTCGTTGTCGATGGTCATCTCACAGAACGTGTCCGGCGCCGTTCCAGACGTCGCGGGCGGGGGCGCATCCCAGGTCATCCCGTTCGGCTTCATTGCCGCGATGACCGCCGATTGACAGATCACTGTCCAGCGCGCGCTCGGCGTCGGCACGCAGCCGCCCTGCGTACCGCAGCGGAAGCAGTTCGCGCACGTGCCGCACGCCGCACCCGCGGTCCCGCAGGCTTGATCGCTCAGGGTGGTGACGCATTGGCCTTGGCGACAGCAACCGGTCGGGCAGCTGTTCGGGCCGCAGGTCGGGTCGGTGGTCCCGCCGGCGCCACCCATCCCGGCCGTCCCGGTGCCCGTCGCACCGCCGCCACCCTGGCCCGCGATCATCGTCCCCGCCGCGCCGGCGCCGCCCGGACCCGCCCCGCCGGAGCCGCTGGTGCCGGCAACGCCCGTGCCCGCGACGCCCGTGCCGGCAGCACCACCCCTGCCACCTGATGCCCCGGCGACGCCTGGGGTGCGCCCGCCTAGACCCGTCTTGTCGACCGAACAGGTCGCGATCGATCCGACAGCAATCAGTGCTGCGGTGAGCGAGCGAACCAGACTGCGCATTAAGGTCCTCCGCGTGGCCGCCTCGCAGCCCCGCAACCTCGGGAGCCAGCATACCCCATGTTCGGGAGTCGGACGGCTCGTCGCGCGCTGAGAGCCGTTTCGCGGGATGCGGAAGCAGCTGCTAATCCGGGCTCCCGGTGTCTCACCGTTCCGTGAGCCTGTAGTCGCGCCCTGGGGCATCCTAGGGCGCGTGATGGTCCGCATGGCGTTCGTTCTGGCGTGCGCGGCGGCTTCCGGGTGCGGAGGCCGCGCGCTGCGCGGCGATGGGGGCGCGCCGGGCGACGTTCTCCTGGCGGCGGACGGCGGCGACGGCGCGCGCGATGTGGCGCCCACGGGTGACGGTGGCGACGCCACCCCCGATGTAACGACCAAGGCGGATGGCGGCGCCAATCCGGACGTGAGCAGCTGGGACGGGGTGGATCGCGGCACCCCGGTGAGCTCGCCGGAGCCGGCGCCGCCGGTCGTGCTCACGTTGCTCCCGCCTTCCGATCCACTCCGGCCGTTTCAGCACGCCGCCGAGGTCAGCATCGCCGCCCACGACGGTCACGTGGTGGTGGCGGCGATCAACATCCATACGGACGGTCCGGAGACACTCGCGGCGGCGTCGCTCATGCGCGGGGTCGGCATCGCGGTGTCGCACGACTTCGGCGCGACGTTCGCAGCGACGGAGGATCCCGGCCTGGTCGCCGCGGGCGCGACCGAGACCTCCGATCCCGTGGTGCGCGTGACCGCGAGCGGCACCTTCTGGTTCAGCACCATCGCGGTGAATCGGTCCTTCGACACGCGCGGCTTGCTGCTTCGATCGACGACGGAGGGGCAGACCTGGGACATCGTCCAGGGCGGCCTGCCGATTGCGGACAAGGAGTGGCTGGCCGTCGCCCCCGACGGCGGCCTGGCGATGGGGGCGAGCGGCGGCCTCTGGCGCTTCGACGCCGCGGGCGCGGTGCGCGCATCGTATCTGCGCGATCCGGATTGGCCCGTGATGGGGGCCTATGTCGACGAGCGTGGCGCGCACTTCGTGCTCGAGAGGGCGGTGGTCGCGTGGACGGGCGAGCAGGCCTTGGCGGCCCTCGACGGGCGGTTGATTGGGGACAGCTTCCAGGACTGGACGCCGGGATGGAGCGTACCGATCGGGCCGACCGGCGACGGCGGCACCTGGGCGATCTACGACCGGCAGCGCCCCACCGCGCAGACGCGCGAGGCCGTGGTCGAACTGCGCCTGTTCGGTCCTGGCGACACCGCGGGCCAGGCGTTCCCGATCAGCGCGCCGGGCGTTCCGGCGTTCATGCCCGCCGCGGCCGTCGACAGCGAAGGACGCGTCCACGTGGTCTGGTACGAGAGCGGCGGCGTGGAGGGCGTGCTGAAGTACGCGCGCAGCGTCGACCGCGACCTGCGCCTGGGTTTCGGCGCGGCCCGCGTCATCGACGCCGACGCGTGCCCCGGGCTGGGGTGGGTCGCGGAGTACACCTCGGGCGCCCCCGATCGGCGCCTGCGCGAGTACATCGACATCGCCATCGACGGGCGGCGCGTGCACGCGGCCTGGACACACGCGCCCACGCTGCCGTCACGCATCTACACGAGCCACTGGGACTTCTGACGATCTCGTGCGCGCGGCGGCCCCGCGCGCGCGCCGTTGTCGCCCGATGCATCGACTACACACTGCAACGGACTGCTCTTCCTGAGCAGCAAACCGTACGAGCGTTTACCAATCAGGATTGGAACGTTCGGCAATCAAATTGGAACCCACCAATGAACAAACCTGATTTCCGAAAATGGCGAACACCGAGCGACTTTCGCCGAGTCGCGCGCGGGCGGACCGTGATCCGGCTGTCGCGCTCGGTCTCGACGTCTCGGCATCGCCGCGCCCGAGCAGACGTGAAGCGTCGCCACGGCGAAATTTCGCAGCGACGAGCGCCACCGACGTAAACACGCGACGAAGACCACGACACGTTTGTCGTGTCGACTGAAAGGTTCGGGCCCCTCGCACCACTCAGTCCGGGGCAGGTGCGAGGAAAGCGAGGCAACGCTCGTCGGTATGCGTCTTGCTGACGACGCCGTTTCGCTCCACGAGCGATTCCTGACCTGTTTCGTATTTTCCGCGCCACTCGACCGTTCAGACGACAACGAATCGTGCAGTCGACGAACGCAGTCCATTCATCCCGTGTTTGCCGTTGCCCAACTGACCAAAGGAGACCCCAAATGAAGTCGAAACCAGAATGTCACGAAGGAAGACGCCGGCTGCAAAGTCGCGCCCTCCTCGGCTCAATCGTGCTCGCATCGGCGGGCCTCAGCGCTTGCGGTGATGATCAGGGCGTAGACGACGCCGATCTGCAGGCCATCCTCCACGACGGCGATCTCACGGAGATCATGCGCAGCATGCTGGCGCCGCCGCCCCCCCCGCCTGGCACAGGCACGGCGGGCACCAGCGGCATGGCCGGCGCGGGCGGGAGGGGTCCGGGCACGGGCAACGCGGGCGCGACCGGCGCGGCCGGCAGGGGCATGGGCTCGGGCTCCGGGGGCACGACCGGCATCGGCGGCACGGGCAACGTGGGCGCGACCGGCGTCGGCGGGACCGGCATGGACCCGGGCCCGACCCGCAGCTTCCCTGGCGAAGCCCAGGCCTTCTGGCGCTTCGACGAATGCAGCATGGACCGCACGGAGCTCTTCGACAGCTCCTTCTCCGGCAACCACACGGCGTTCCGCTCGGTGACGGCCTTCTGCCGGCCGGGCGTCTTGAATACGGGCATCGGCTTCGACGAGGACGACGACCTCGTCCTGGTGCCTGACCAGCCGAACTTCGTGTTCTCCGAGGGCTTCACCGTCGCGGCGTGGGTCAAGCCGCTGGCGCTCGGCGGCGTCCGCACGATCTTCCGCAAGCGTCAGGAGGGCACCAGCACGTTCGTGCTCGTCGAGAACGGCCAGAACTTCCAGATCGTCATCAGCCTCGCCAACGGCAAGGCGGCCGACGTGCAGGCCAAGGCGACGCTCGACAAGTTCACGCACGTCGCCGCGACCTACGACGGCATCTTCCTCAGGCTCTACCTCGACGGGAAGGAGGCCGCCTCGAAGCGCGTCGTCGGCCGGCTCAGCGACGGCGTGGGCCCGCTGCTCATGGGCAACGACGCCAACCTCCGCCGCATCGACGGCGTCATCGACAACGTCGTTTTCGACACGCTCCCGGCGACCGCCGCCGAGATCGCGAAGCTGACGTGCCTCCCGCAGCCCTCGGTGATGAGCGTCACCCCGGTCGATCCCGCGGCCGTGCCGCAGGGAACGCCCGTCAACTACGACGTGGCGATCACGAACAACTCGTGCGACGACGCGTTCTTCTCCTTCAACGCGTTCCCGATCAATTTCAACCCGGACATCAACGTGAGCCCGGGCTTCGGGTACGGTTCCGTGCTGGCGGCCAGCACCGGGCACTTCCCGTTCGCCGTGACCGCCTCACCGGACATCGAGGACTTCGGAACGTCGCAGATCCTCGTGAACGCCCAGCTGAATTCGTTCAACTTCGAGTCGTTCAGCCAGATCGTGAACTTCACGGTCATCGATAACTCGACGCCGTGCACGATCAAGCCCAAGCGGGAGCTCGCGATCCGCGACGTCAGCGTCGTCGACGATGCGGTTCGCACCGGTCCGGGCGGCGCGTGGTCGTTCGGCAAGCTCATGGAGAACATGGCGCCGACGCCGGCCGACGCGCCGGCGATGGTCGAGGGGATGCTCACGTCGTTCCTCACCCAGCAGACGGTCAACAGCTTCCCGCTTCCCGCGCGCACCGGCGTGCAGCAGGTTCTGAACAGCCTGCGGGGCCCGAACGGGCAGATCGATCTCACGCGGCCGGCGTTCCGCCTGCTCGCGATCGTCAACCGCATCGACCTCAACGACTCCGACGGCACCTCGGCGACCACGGCCGGCGAGGGTCGCTTCGTGTTCGGGTTCGCGCCGTTCGGCCAGACGCTGCAGGCGACGCTGATCATCGAGTACAGCATCCCGGCGGGCTCGCCGGCGGATGTCCTCGACCTCGCGAAAGCGTGGCACGCCCTCCGTGCCGATACGCTCCCCTTCCCGTCCCCGCAGTACAACGCCGCCCTGCAGGCGGTCACGGAGCGATTCACGGCGCGCAACGCGGCGCCGGGACGCCCGAACGGGAGCGCCCTCGGGCAGATCCGCACGAACGACTTCTTCGCGCTCAGCCCGTTCGCGTGGGAGTTCCGTGAGTTCCATCTCGACGCCACCAGCGGCATGCTCGTGCCGGCGCCGGTCGCACAGACGCCGGATCGGAGCTTCAACTTCACCGATCGACTCGGGCGGTTCGTCCTCGCCAACGAGGCGGTGATCCTCACCGAGAAGCACGCCGTGCCGCTGACATTCGAAGGCGCGCCGTTCCAGGGCGGCAACGTCGACGCCTTCGACTTCTTCACGTGGCAGGTGCCGGGCGTGAGCCCCGAGACGCGGCACCGTTTTGCGCGTAACACCTGCAACGGTTGCCACACGCAGAGCGAGACGGGCGGCGCCGAGTTCCAGATCAGGCCGCGCTTCCCGTTCCAGGAGGCGTCGCTGTCGGGGTTCCTCCTCGGGGCGGATGTGTTCGACGGCCAGGCCGGCGTGATCCGCCACTTCAACGAGCTCGGCCGGCGCGGGCGCATCCAGCACGACCTCGTCTGCCCGGAGGAGATGTTGCCGCCCCCACCGCCTGATACGACGCCGATCGGCGGCGGCGTGGGCGGCACGGGTGGCAGCATGCCGCCGCCGAGGATGGACGGTGGCTTCGGCGGCAGCGGGGGCCCGATCGGGGGCCCAGACGGCGGCATCCCGACAGGCGCGGGTGGCGCGACCGGGAAGTAAACCCCAGCAAGAATGACCCGGCGAAAGGCCGGCGAGCGCCGAACCAGTTCGGACGCCTCGCCGGCCTTTCGTTTTTCCCGGCTAGTCGCTCCGCGCCGCAGGCGCGGTGTGCGACTATTGTTTTTTCAGGTAGCCGCACTCTCGCGCTCCGCGCGAGAGCGGCTAGCGCTTCGCCGCGAGCGCGCCGAAGGTACGGACGTGAAGCAGCAGGGCGAGGGGGACGCCGAAGGTGGGGATCAAGCTGAGCGGGTAGCGGGCGACCACGTTCGTCGTGATCGGGCCGGCGAGCAGGCCGAGCGGCGGGCCGCCGTGGAGCACGCCCAGGGTGACGGCTAGGACCAGATCGGCCGTTCCCAGGATCGCCCAGAGCCAGGCGATGCGCAGCGGCCGCCGCCGCGCCACGGCGGTGGCGACGAACGGCGCGGTCAGGCCGACCGCGACGTCACCGATGCCGGCCGGGAGGGCGAAGCCGCCGGGCAGGGTCCCGGCGCTCCAGGCGATGAGGAAGATGACGCCGATCACCCGGAAGGTCTGCGCGGCGATCAGCGCGGACAGATCCAGGCGCATCAGTCCGCCGAACAGCGGATGGCCCAGACGCTTGTCCACCGCGAACACGATCAGCGGCAGCACGATCGCGGCGCCGAGGCCGATCGGCAGGCCGCCCGGCGTGACCAGCTTGCCGGTCACGCTCAGCCAGAGCGCGAGGAAGAACCAGCCGGCCAGCACCAGCAGCGTGCGCTGGACGTCGCCGCCGGCGATTTGATGTTGTTTCACGGCTGCACTGTCGTTCATGGTGGACGTCCTTCCTCTTTGGCGGGCGATCTGCCTGACAGGGGCGACAGGCGGGCGATCAGCCGGCCCTCCGTCGGATGCAGCGCCTGCCGCGCCTTCCGCTGAGCCTGCCGCCAGGCCGGGTGGCAAGCGGCGATCGCGGCCGAGCCGCGCGGGGTGATCCGCAGGCCATCCGACGGATCGACGAGACCGGCGGCCGAGAGACGCGCGAGGTTGCGGCTGACCGTCGACTTCTCCAGCTCGAGGCGGCGGCCGACCGCGACGGCGGTCGTCTTGCCGCTGAGCTGGATGGCGACGAGCATCCCCAGCTGCGACCCGGTCAGGCCGTGGCCGCGGAGGGCGTCGTCGTAGATCCGCGTCAGCAGGCGCTCGAGCCGCCGGATACGGGAGGCCATACAATCCCGCGCGATCTCGGCGGCGTGACGATGAGAGTCGGTCGGCACCAAGTTGTATATACAACCACATCCCCCCCGATGCAATCTGCCGATCTTTGCCGGTGACTTTGCGATGAGGTGCGCGCGATTGATTTCTGTCAGGGGCTACACGACAATCGACACCGTGCCAGCCGGCAGCGAGCCTCTCCTGATCCGCCACCGTTTGGGCCGCGCGCGCAGGTGCTTGGGGGCCATGCTGGTCGTGCTGCTGACGGCGCTTCAGGCGCCGGCGCGGGCCGACGGCGACGAGAGCGCGGAGATGCGGGCCAGAACGTACTTCGCGTCGGCGCACTACCAGGAGGCGCTCGACCTCTATGCACGTCTCTACGCCGAGACGTTGCACCCGACCTACCTGCGCAACATCGCCCGTTGCTATCAGGGCCTGCGGGACCCCGACAAGGCGATCAGCAGCTTCCAGGAGTACCTGCGCAAGGCCAAGGATCTGTCGCCCGAACAGCGGGCGGAGATCGACGGGTACCTCGCCGAGATGGAGCAGCTGAAAAAATCGCGGGCGACAGCGGCGGTGGCTCCGCCCCCGGCGCCGGCACCGCCGCCGCCGGACACGTCGTCGCCGGCGCTGCTGGATTCACCGGCCGTGGTCACGAAGCGCGCGCCCGACGCCGAGCCCGGCCCCGTCTACACACGCTGGTGGTTCTGGGCCTCGGTCGCGGCCGTCGCCGCCGCCGGGATCACCACCGTCGTGCTGCTTTCCGGCGACAGCAACCCGAGCCAAGGCAGCCTCGGCGCGCTGGATCTGACCGACAAGAGTCCATGATGCGTCGATGTGCGGGCTGGTTGGGTCTGGCGGCGTCGATCGCGCTGGCCTCCTGCGGGAGCGATTCGGCGACCGCCCTGGACCTGCGCCTGGTGTTGACCGGATCGATCGATCAGATCGAGGTTCGGAGCGTCCTGGTCGCAGGGACGGCCCTGGACCTGAGCGGCGAGCAGACGCTGTTTCCCGGAACGCCTCGGATGCTCGTGACCGGGGAGGTGCTGACAATCCGATTCGCCGGCAGCGCCGGTGGAAAGGTCGTCACGGTCACCGCCGTGGGCCTCCGCTGTGGGCAGGCCGTCACCGATCCGGCGACCACCTTGCCGCGTGAGCTCGCGACGGCGACAACCACGTCGGCGGACCTCATCCTCGAGGTGACCAGAACGGCGGGCTGTGACGGCGGCATCGACGCGGCAGGCGGAAGCGGTAGCGGAGTCGGCGGAGGTAGAGGTGGAGCCGGGGGCTCGGTCGGGGGCCAGGGCGGAACCGCGGGAACGGGCGGCACCGCCGGCACGGGAGGCGCCGGTGGCACGACGGGCGCCGGTGGGATCGGGGGCACCGCCGGCGCGGGCGGCACCGCGGCGAGGGGTGGTACGGGCGGCGTCGCGGGCATCAGCGGCGCGGGCGGCACCGGCGGCGTGGCCGGGACGGCGGGCCGCGGCGGCACCGGCGGCGCGGGCGCGACGGCGGGCGCGTCGGGCGCAGGCGGATCAGCGGCCGGGACCGGGGGGCGCGGCGGGACCGGCGCCGCTGGAACGGGGGGCGCGGGCGGCACCGGGGGCGGAGCGTCCGGTGGGAGCGGGGGCACGACCAAACCCAACGGCCAGCCGTGCGCCGGCGGCGCCGAATGCACCAGCGGCAATTGCGTGGACGCCGTCTGTTGCGACACGCCCGCGGCGAATTGCGCCGGGTGCAAGGCGTGCAATCTCAATTCGTCGCGCGGTTCTTGCGCCAACGTGCTGGCCGGAACCGATCCGCATAACGTCTGTCCCGCCGACCCGAGCAACTGCGCCGCGGGCGGCTGTACGGCGGGCGCGTGTACGCCGGCCGTCAACACCGTGCTCTGCAAATCGACTTGCGCCCCACCGAATCAGCAGACGAGGACGCTGTGCAACGGCCAGACGCTCGGCTGCAACAACGCGGAGATCACGACTCCCTGTCTGGATCACTTTGTCTGTACGACCAGCGGAGGGTGCTACATCTCGTGCCTGGTCGATAACCACTGCGTCAGCGGCTATTACTGCTCGGGGGGGAGCTGCCTGGCCAAGGTCGGTGATGGCCAGCCCTGCAGCGGCGCCAATCAGTGCACCTCCGGCGCGTGCGTCGGGTACCACCGCGACGCCGACGGCGACACCTACGGCGTCGCGGCAACGACCAATCTCTGCGGCAGCGCGCCGCCCGCCGGTTACGTCACGAACGGCACCGACTGTTGCGACGCCGACATGAACGTCAGGCCGGGCCAGACCAGCTGGTTCACGGCCGGCAGCGCCGCGTGTGGCGGCACCTTCGACTACAACTGCGCCAGCGGTGCCGAGCTTCAATACGGCAGCGGGACTGGCGCCTGCACCAACACGGGCGCCTGCACGGTCAGCGATCCGCGTATTTGCCAGACGACGCAGGGCTGGTCGGGCACCGCGCCCGGCTGCGGCGGCACGGGGACGTACATCTCGGGCTGCAACGTCGCGGGCAGCGAATGCACCCCCAACTGCGCCGATCCCGGGTCGTGCGGCAGGGGTTGCGCGACCGCGATCGCCGCCAGCCGGACGCAAGGCTGCCACTAGCGGCGGCGGCTATCGCTTCGGAACCTGACCCCGCACGCACCAGGCCCGCGCCTTCAGCGTGAAGGGGCCATCGGGGCGGCCGCCGAGCAGACGGCGGCGCAGGCGCGCCTCCAGCTCCTTGCGGCGCTCGCCCGACAGCGAAGCGACGTGGGCGCCACCCGGGCCGGTGCCCTCGAGGAACGGTGCCCAGTAGTCGGCGAAAGACGAGAAGGCCTGGTCGATGACCAGGGGCGCTTCGCGAACGTCGTCGAGGCCTGCGTGCGCCCACAGGGCGCCCAGCTCGCCGGCGCGCGAAAGCTTCATGTTGCGCTCGTGTTTCGGCGCCGCCCGCGGGTCGAGGGCGACGGCCTCGTCCCAGAACAGGCGCAGGCTCTCCATCCCGCCGCCGTAGTCCCACACGCAAGCGCTGACGACGCCGCCCGCGCGCGTGACGCGTTTCATTTCAGCGACCGCCTTGCCGTGATCAGGTACGAAGTTCATCACCAGCAGCGCCATCGCATGGTCGAACGACGCATCTCCGTAACGCAGCGACTGCGCATCGCCGACCTCGAACTTCACGCGGGCCGACCTTACGTTCTTCGTCGCGTAGGCGATGAACGCCGCGGACGGATCCACGCCGACGATCGTGCTGCGTGGCAAGGTCGACTCGAGCGCGGAGGCCACGACGCCGGTGCCGGTGCCGACGTCGAGAACGCGCTGGCCGTCCTTGACGCCGGCGAATGCGGCATACGGCGGCGCCAGTAGGCGGCTCCAGCGCCCCATGTAAAGCTCGTAGCCGTCGCCGGTCGCGAACATCTTCGCCTCCCCCTTGGCCCGGGTCGCGGTGGCAGTCGCGGCCGAGGCCTCGCCGAGTGAGAACGCCAGAAGCATTGCCACGATTCGCATCGCCGCGTCGCCTGCAGTTCTCCCCCGTCTTTGCCGCTGAATAAATACGCTCTCGCGTATTAGACTCCTTCACTTACTGGAGTAATCGGATGGACCGGCTGCGTGCCATGGCCAGCTTCGTACGGATTGTCGATCGCGGCACCCTGACGGCCGCGGCCGCGGATTTCGGCGTCTCGCTCCCCGCGATGGTGCGGACACTGGCGCTGCTCGAGCGCGACCTCGGGGCGACGCTGCTCAACCGCACCACCCGCCGCATCCGCCTCACCGACGAGGGCCGCCAGTACCTGGAGCGCTGCCGCACCATCCTCGCCCAGGTCCAGGAGGCGGAGGCGGCGCTGCATTCGCGCCGCGCAACCCCGCAAGGCAGGCTCGCGGTCACGGCGTCGGTGTTGTTCGGGCAGCGCTACGTGGCGCCGCTGATGAGCGAGTTCCTGCGGAGCCATCCCGACGTGAGCGGCGAGCTGCTGTTTGTCGACCGGGTGGTGAACCTGGTCGAGGAAGGTGTCGACGCCGCCGTGCGCATCGGCCATCTCCCCGACTCCGCGCTCGTCGCCATTCCGCTGGGCAAGGTGCGGCGCGTGGTCTGCGCCAGCCCTGAGTACCTGCGCGCTCGTGGCCTTCCCCGCCGACCCGAAGATCTCCGCGCGCACGCCTGCGTGAGCTTCACCGGACTGACGCCGCACGCAGAGTGGACATTCCGCCCGCGTTCGCCAAAGGTTGTCCTGCGCAGCGTCCTGACCTGCAATCAGGCCGAGGTCGCGCTGGCAGCTTGCGCCGGTGGCCTCGGCCTCGGTTCCTTTCTCTCGTACATGGTGGCGCCCCACGTGCGCGCGGGAAAGCTGAGGTACGTCCTCGAGGACTTCGAGGGCGAACCGCTGCCCGTGAGGTTCGTTTATC
>Ga0111538_10004975_pt1 | contig 18265 bp, 10 predicted proteins | sample SoiMethybrSBSTD1_FD_79669 | JGI IMG/M metagenome (GOLD analysis project Ga0111538, IMG submission 79669) | Bulk soil microbial communities from a Populus tree surrounding site in Tennessee, USA - Soil MetaG P. TD hybrid SBSTD1 (version 2)... | ecosystem: Environmental > Terrestrial > Soil >...
CCTCCTGGGGCGGGGAGCCCTCTCGGCCGCCGACGCTTCGCCAGAGCATGCACCGAACGGCTCGCCGCGCGCGCCGCATTTCCGGCCGCGCGCGCGGAGCGTCATCCACCTCTTCATGGCGGGCGGGCCGAGCCAGCTCGACCTTTTCGACCCCAAGCCGGCCCTCCGGATGCACGACGGCGAGCAGGTACCGGAAGAGCTCGTGAAAGACAAGCGCTACGCGTTCATCCGCAAAGACGCGAAGCTCATGGGCTCCGAGTTCAAGTTCGGGCGCCACGGACGGAGCGGCGCCGTGCTGTCGGAGCTCCTGCCGGGCCTCGCGCGCGTCGTCGATGACGTCGCCATCGTGCGCTCGATGACTACGGACGCATTCAATCACGCCCCGGCCCAGGTTTTCCTGAACACGGGCTCGCAGCAGCTTGGCCGGCCGAGCATGGGCTCGTGGGTCACGTACGGGCTCGGCAGCGAGGCCGAGGACCTGCCGGGCTTCGTCGTCCTCAGCTCGGCGGGCGGCACGAGCGGCGGTACAGCGAACTGGGGCAGCGGCTTCCTGCCGTCCGTGTATCAGGGCGTGCCGTTCCGATCGAAAGGGGACCCGATCCTCGACGTCTCCAGCCCGCCGGGAGTGGCGCCCGAAGTGCAGCGCGCGTCGATCGACCTCGTGAACGGCCTCAACCAGCGGCGGCTCGCCGTCGTCGGCGATCCCGAAATCGCGACGCGCATCGCGGCGTACGAGATGGCTTTCCGCATGCAGGCGAGCGCGCCCGAGCTCATGGACGTGTCGCGGGAGCCGGCGCGCGTCCTCGAGATGTACGGGGCCGAGCCCGGGAAGCCGTCCTTCGCGATGAACTGCATCCTGGCGCGGCGGCTCGTGGAGCGCGGTGTGCGGTTCGTGAACCTCTACCACGAGGCCTGGGACCACCATTCGGACGTGGCGGGCGGCCTGAAGACGCAGTGCGGCCTCACGGACCGCGCCTGCGCGGCGCTGCTCACGGACCTGAAAGAGCGCGGATTGCTCGACACGACGCTCGTGATCTGGGGCGGCGAGTTCGGCAGGACCCCGATGGTCGAATCGAACGCCGCGCTGGGCCGGAAGCGGGGCCGCGACCATCACCCGCAGGCGTACACGATGTGGCTCGCGGGGGGCGGCGTGCGGGGAGGTCAAACCATCGGCTCCACCGACGAGCTCGGCTTCCACGTCGTCGAGGACCGCGTGCACGTGCATGACCTGCAGGCGACGATCCTCCACCTCCTCGGGCTGGACCACCTCAAGCTCACCTATCGCTTCAAGGGGAGGGACTTCCGGCTGACGGACGTGGCGGGGGAGGTCGTCGGGCGGCTCCTCGCCTGAATCCCGTCCGCCGCTGGGTGCGACACGCTTCGCCTCGTGCGAGCGACCGCGCTCCACGGTATCCTCTTGGCCGGCGGTTCCGTCGAACGGCGATTCATCCCCTCCAGGAGTGAACAACTTGCTCTCTCGCAGCGTTTCCGGCTTCGCAGTCTTCTTTGTGCCGTTCGCCCTCGTCACAGAATCTTTCGCGTTCGGCGCGCCCCCCGTTGAGTCGCCTGCACCGGCCGCGCAGCAGGCCGCACCCCAGGCTGCCGCTACGCCGCGAGCGTTCGCCATCGACGACCTCTACTCTCTCCGGCGCGTCTCGGACCCGCAGGTCTCTCCGGATGGGAAATGGATCGCTTACTCCGTCGCCTCGGTCTCGCTGGAGAAAAACGCCTCGACGAGCCACGTGTGGCTCGTGAGCAGCGACGGGTCCCGCAGCGTCCAGCTCACGAATCACGCGAAAGGCGAGACGCGTCCCCGCTGGTCGCCGGACGGCAAGACCATCGCTTTCATCTCGGCACGCGACGGGACGCCGCAAGTTTGGAATATCGCGCTCGACGGCGGCGAGGCGCGGCAGGTGACGAGAGTCTCGACGGGCGCCGACAACCACGTCTGGTGCCCCCAAGGCGAGCACCTGGCGTTCACGAGCGACGTGTGGCCCGGGCTGAAAGGCGGGGACGCCGAGCAGAAAAAGCGCTCGGAGGAGATCGAAAGCTCCGGCGTGAAGGCCCAGGTGCTGGACGGCCTCCTCTACCGGCACTGGAGCGAGTGGCGTCGAGGGAAACGTTCCCACGTTTTCGTGGTCGCAGCGGAGGGCGGAGAGTCGCACGACGTCACGCCCGGAGAGTTCGACGCGCCCCCCTTCTCTCTCGGAGGGCCCGATCCGGTCGACATCTCGCCGGACGGGAAAGAGCTCGCTTACACGAGAGGCCCGGACCGGGCGGTGGAGGCCTGGAGCACCAACTCCGACATCTTCGTCGTGCCGATCGGCGGAGGCGATGCCGTCAACCTCACTGCGGAAAACAAAGGGGCCGATGCGTCGCCGGTGTGGTCCCCCGACGGGAAGTACATCGCGTACCGCTCGCAGGCGCGCGACGGGTACGAATCCGACAAAGTCCGACTGGCGGTCGTGGAGCGGGCGACTGGAAAAATCGTCTACCTCGCGGCGGACGTCGATCGCTCCGTCGATCAGCTCGTCTGGCGGCCCGAAGGCGAGGCGATCTACTTCATCGCGGAGGACGCCGGACGGACCTCGCTTTACAGCGTACCGATCCGAGGCCTCGCGCAACCAGCCCCCGCGGCGCCCATCCTCTCCGGGATGCACCTCACGGGCATTTCACTGCCCGCGGACTCCAGCTTCATCGTCGGAGAGATCCAGAGCCTTACGCGGCCCGTCGAAGTGGTCCGCTTGAACTTAGCCGAGGCGCTCCAAGGCAAGGCTGCGCTGCTCACGCTGACGCACGAGAACGACGCCACGTACGCGCAGCTGCAGATGCCGTCCGTCGAATCCGTGACCTACGCGGGCGCTCTCGGCGCGCAGGTGCAGGCGTGGCTCCTCAAGCCACCCGGCTGGCAGAAAGACGTCCGCTACCCCTTGGTGGTGTTCATTCACGGAGGGCCTCAGGGCGCCTGGAACGACGGCTTCTCCTTCCGGTGGAACGCGGCCTTGTACGCGACTCGCGGCTTCGTCGTGCTCCTTCCCAATCCGCACGGATCGACCGGCTTCGGGCAGAGCTACACCGAGCAGATCTCGGGCGACTGGGGCGGCGCTTGCTACGAGGATCTCATGAAAGGCGTCGACTGGGCGGTGGCGCAGGGGCTCGCCGATCCGGACCACATGGCGGCGATGGGCGGATCCTTCGGCGGCTACATGGTCAACTGGATCCTCGGCCACACTGACCGATTCAAAGCGCTCGTCTCCCACGCGGGCGTCTACAACCTCGAGAGCATGTACGGCGTGACGGAAGAGCTCTGGTTTCCGGAGTGGGACCTCAAAGGGACGCCCTGGAAGCACGATGGGCCGTACGAGAAGTACTCACCGCACCGCTTCGCAGCCAATTTCAAGACGCCGACGCTCGTCATCCACGGAGAGCTCGATTTCCGAGTGCCCGTCGGCGAGGGAATGCAGCTCTTCACCGCGCTCCAGCGACGCGGCATCGAGTCGAAATTCCTCTACTTCCCCGACGAAGGGCACTGGGTGCTCAAGCCGAAGAACTCGAAGCTCTGGAATGAGACCGTGATCGCCTGGCTTGAGAAATTCCTCAAGCCGGCCCCGCCGAAGTAGGCGGTTTCGAAGCCTCCGCCGGCCCTCGCGCCAGCGCCGCCAGCTTCTTGACGATGTCGCAGTAGGCCGCAACGGCAGCGAGCATCTCTTTCTTCTCGATCTTCTCCTCGGCCGTGTGTGCGTCGAGGATGGAGCCGGGCCCGAAGAGGACCGTGCGGCCGACGGGCGCGAGGAAAGGCGCGTCGGTGCCGTAGGAGACGGTCGTCTCGGGATAGCCGTCCACGCGGTCGAGCCAGAGAGGCGCCATCACTTTGCGGTCGGTGATCTCGACGCGCGGATCGGGTCGACCCGTAACCGGATCGGCGAAGCAGGCCTCGAGCGTCCGCGCGGCGAGCTCCGGCTCCCCGACGAGTCGGATCAGCACGCTCGCGGACGCGGACGGGGCGAGGACGTTCGCGGCGACGCCGCCGGAGATCTCCCCCACGTTGATGGTCGCCGGCCCCAGCCGCTCGCTCATGCCGAAGTCGGCTTGCAGGGCCCGTCCGAGCCCTCGCAGCAGGCGGTGCACCGCGCTGTCGCCCTGCTCAGGGTAAGCCGAGTGACAGGCCACTCCGGCCACCTGCACGCGCACGCGAAGGACGCCTTTGTGCGCGACGGCCACTTTGCTCTCCGTGGGCTCGCCGACGACGACGTAGCCCGCCCGGACGCTCTCGCTCGCTTTCCGTGCGCCGGCGTTGTCGGTCTCCTCCCCCACGACGAAGAGGTAGCCGAAATCCCGAAAGCCGCTCGCGAGGAGCTGGCGGCCCGCCTCGATCATGCAGGCGATGATTCCTTTCGTGTCGCAGGCCCCCCGGCCATAGAGCCGCTGCGCATCCTCGCGCAGCCCGAAATACGGCGGCACGGTGTCCATGTGCGTGCAGAACAGTACCGCAGGCCGCTCCGGCCCCGCGACGAGGTTGCGGCGACCGGGGGCCACGATCTGGCTTCGTGGGGTGAGGCCGAGACCCTGGAGAACACCTTCGAGGTAGGCCGCCACCGGCTCCTCGTTCCCGGTGATGGACTCGAGGGAGATCAGGCGGCGGGCCGTTTCGAAAAGGTCGGGAGCGTCCATGCTCGGGGCACGATGCTGCGGACCGATCCCCCGTGTCAAGCGCGCGGGGCGAGGGGGCCGGGGGGCATCGCTGGAATCACACGGTCGAGGATCCGATCGGGGTCGTCCCAGCCCGTCTCGTCCTGCACCTCGCGGCACGCGGCGAGCACCTCACCGAACCAGGGGGAGGGCGCATAGCCGCGAGCCAGGAGATGCCGGCCCTGGACCACGTCCTTGGCGCCATGATCCTCGAGCGCCAGCTCGGCGGCTTTGCGGAGGAACTCATCCCCCGAGGGAAAGCTGCGCGCGAGGGCGTCGGGAGTCGTGCGGCCGAAGTGATCTGCCTGGGCGACGCGGAAAAGGATGCGCGCGCTGACACCGGCCGCTTCGAGCTTGCGCGCAAGCCGCCGGTAAGCTTTCGGCGACGCGCCCCCTTTCGGAAGCTGCGTGGGCGCCAGGTGGTGGTTCACGAGCGCCGAGACTTTCTCGATGAGCTCCCGCGAGCAGCGCAGCCGCTCGAGGAAAGCCCGCGTCACCGGCACCCCCGCCTCTTCATGGTTGGGAGAACGGATCCGCCCGCCCGTGGTCTCGGTCGTGAGCGGCTTGCCAAGGTCGTGGCAGAGCGCGCCGAGAAGCACGACGAGATCCTCTTCGGCATCCTGGATCCGCGCTCGGGCGGCTTCGTCGACGACGAGCAGCGTGTGCTCCCACACCGTGCCCTCCGGATGCCATTCCGGATCCTGCGGGACGCCGACCATCGACTGGAGCTCCGGAAAGAAGCGCAGAAGCGCCGTCTCCCGCAGGAACTCGAAGCCGAGCGACGGGCGGTGCGCTTTGAGAAGGAGCTTCCGGATCTCCTCGAACACTCGCTCGCCGGGCAGATCGGTCAGGTCCGTGGCCGCGCAAAGCTCCCGCAGGCGCGCGTCGGGCTCCATCTCGAAACGAGCACGGAACTGGGCCACACGCAGCGCGCGCAGCGAGTCCTCGCCGAATTTTTCGGGGTCGGTGGCGCGAAGGGCGGCCCGCTGCAAGTCGCGGGCGCCGCCGTGCGGATCGAGGAGCTCTCCCGTGAGCGGGTCGATCGCCATGCTGTTGATCGTGAGATCGCGCCGGCGGGACGCCTCCGCGTAGTCGAGGCTCGGGTCGAGCTCCACCACGAAGCCGCGATGGCCGCGGCCGGTTTTCGAGTCGCGGCGCGGGATCGAGAAGTCGGCGTCGATTCCTTTGACGCGAAGGACGCCGAAGGCTCTGCCGACGGCGATGACCTCGCCGAGGCGGCGGAGCGCGGTCTCGAGGCGTTCGAGGCTCAGCCCGTACACTTCGAAATCGAGGTCTTTCGAGGCGTGACCGAGGAGGGCGTCGCGAGCGTAGCCGCCCACAAGCAGCGCCCGGCCGCCGGACTCGCGGATCTGCTCGGCGATGGACAGGACTTGCGGATCGCGCGCGCGGAAATCTCCAGGAGGCGTCATGAATGTCGCTGCAACGCGCTCGTCAGATCTGCTCCACGTGACGCTTGAGCGCAACGGTCGCGAGCACCCACTCCTGGCGCGTCGAGTGGGCGAACGCCTCCCAATTCGGGGTGGCGTCGAGGCCGTCCTGGCGCACGGTCATCCAGACGCCTGGCCCCTGCGGCTCGAGCGTGAACGCGAGCTTCATGGGCCCGCGGCGCCCGTCCGGGCCGTCCTGAAAGTAGTCCTCGATCTCGAGGCGCTCCGCCGGCTCGCACTTTGCGATGGCGCCCGCCACCGTGGAACCGTCGGCGCGCTGCGCTTTGAAGACGCCGCCGGGCCGAGGGTCGATGAACACGGAGTCGGCGTCGAGCCAGACGAGCACTTCCTCCGGGTCGAGCAACGCTTCGAAGACCCGCGCCGGGTGGGCGTCGATGTAGATTGCATCCGCAACAAAATTGTCCATCCAGAGTCAGTATAAGCGGTCCTGCTCTGCCTTCCTGTACCCCGTGGCAGCGCTCGCAGCCCGGCGGTGTCCCCAGCTCTATCGACAAGGGCGCGGGCAGCGTCCACAATCCCACGCATGCCGCCGGAACCACGAGATAGTGAGAGGAACCCGCCCCCGGCCGCGGAGGGGCTGGCTTTCTCCACGCGCGCCATCCATGCGGGCGCTCACCTGAACCGGACATCCGCGCTGACGCCGCCGATTTTCCAGACGTCCACGTTCAAACTGCCGAGTGCCGCTGCGGGCGCCGCGTTCACGAAGAGCACCGCTCCCTCGGAGTTCTACACGCGCTGGGGGAACCCGACGACGAAGCAGTTCGAGGCCGCGCTCGCCAGCCTCGAGGGATCGGAGGCCGCGCTCGCGTTCTCCTCCGGGATGGGCGCCATCAGCGCGCTCTTCTTCACGGCGCTGTCCGCGGGAGATCACCTCCTCGTGGGACGCTCGATCTACTCCGGCGTGAGTGAGCTTGCGAACGTGTTCCTGCCCCGTTTCGGCGTCGAGTCGTCGTTCGCGGACGCGGGCCGCATCGAGGACCTCGATCGCGCGATCCGGCCGAACACGAAGCTCATTTTCGTCGAGAGCCCGACGAACCCCACGCTCGACGTCTGCGACCTGGACGCCGTGGCCGCGCTGGGCCGGCGCCGCGGCGTGCTCACGGCGATCGACAACACGTTCGCAACGCCGGTCAACCAGAGGCCGCTTTCCCGCGGCTTCGACGTCGTCGTGCACGCGGCGACGAAATTCCTGGGTGGGCATTCCGACGCCACCGCCGGAGTGATCTGCGGATCGCAGCAGCTCATCGATCGAGCGTGGTACCACCTGAAGCTCATTGGCGCGTCGCTCAGCCCTTTCGAAGCCTGGCTCCTCCTGCGCGGGTTGAAAACGCTCGCGGTCCGCGTGCAGCAGCAGAACGACACCACGCTCGAGATCGCACGTTTTCTCGCATCGCGCCCCGAGGTGGAACGCGTGCACTACCCCGGGCTCGAGTCGCACCCCCGCCACGCGCTAGCCCGGCGGCAGATGACTGGGTTCGGTGGAGTCCTCTCCTTCGAAGTGCGAGGTGGACTGGCGGCGGGCGCTCGGCTGGTCGAATCGTTGCGAGTGATCCAGCTCGCGGTGAGCCTCGGAGGCGTCGAATCGATCATTCAGCATCCGGCGTCGATGACCCACGGCACGCTGCCCGAGGAGGAGATCCGGAAAGCCGGGATCGAGCCAGGGCTCTTGCGGCTGTCGATCGGCCTCGAGGACGTCGAGGACCTGCGCCGCGACTTGGCTCAGGGCCTCGATGCTTCCTGCCGCTGACCCGAGCCACAGCTGCGCCATGAACGTTCGAGTCCACCCCACACCGCGCCAGGCGACCCTCGCAGCGGCCGACTTCCTGGCGGGAGCGCTTCGGACGGCGCGCACGTTGATGGTCGCCGGCGGCAACACGCCCCTCGAGCTCTACGCCGAGATCGCGCGGCGCCATCTCCAGCTCAAGGCGCTCCATGTTTTCGTCCTCGACGAGTATGTCGGCGTGCCGCCGGAGGACCCTCGCACCTGCACGAACCTCCTGCGGCAGGCGGTTGCGCAGGCCTGGAACATTCCCGAGGAGCAGTTCCACGGCTTGAGCTCGACCCCGGCGGAGGCGAAAGCATCCCTCGATACGCACGAGCGAGCGATCAAGAGCCGGGGCGGCATCGACGCGATCGTCCTCGGCCTGGGGCCGAACGCTCACCTCGGTTTCAACGAGCCGGGAAGCGCTCGTGACTCGCAGGACCGCGTCCTCGACCTGGAGGCTTCGAGCGTCGAGGCAAATCGGCTGTGGTTCGGGGGCGAGCACGCGCCTTCGCGGGGTGCGACCGTCGGCCTCTCGACGGTGCTCGCGGCGCGTACGGCGATCCTGCTCGCGTTCGGCCGCGCCAAAGCCGCGGCAGTCCGCGCCATGGTCGAGGGCCCGCGCGAGGCCTCCTGCCCTGCAGCGTGGCTCCAGGATCACCCCGACGCTTCCATTTTCCTCGACGAGGACGCGGCGTCGCTGCTCGCGCGGCGAGGCAGGACGGATCGCGATCCCGCTTGACTTCCTCCGGGGGCAGTGGCGAATATTCTGCCTTCGAATTCACGGAAAGGAGTGAGCCTTGATCATGAAGAGATACGGTGTGGCAGGCTTCGCGGCAGTGGTTGCGATAGGGGCCGCAGGATGCGCCGAGACACCTCCTTGGGACGCCAACCCCTTCGTCCACGCCGTTTACTTCAAGTTCAAGTCGGGTGCGAATGACGCCGCCATCGCCGACATGCTCCGGGACGTGCAGCAGCTTCTCGCCCCGATTCCGACCGTGAAAGGTCTGTGGGCCGGCCGGCCTGCGCCGACGGGCAACATGCCCTTCGTCGACGGCAACTATGACGTCGGCCTGCTCGTCACGTTTGCCGATCAGAAGGGCCTGCACGAATACAACGACCACCCCCGGCACGTCGAGTTCGCCAACAAGTACAAGAGCCTCGTCGACGTGCGAGTTTTCGACTTCAGCCCGGCGGGCGACGTCAGGCCGTAATAAGCCGAAGCGCCATCCGGCGTCAGGACTGGGGACCGGGGACCGAAATGTAGCGCGCGAAGCGCGCGGCGACCTGGAGGAGCAGGTCCGACTCGGCGCCGGAGAAATCGTGCTCGACCGCTTTGCCGACGCCGAGCACGCCTTGCACCCCATCCCCCGACAGGATGGGGACGGCGACCGAGCCGAGACTGCCCGCCGCTTTCGCAGCCGATCGAGCCACGCCCGAGGCGTCCGTCTGGAGGTTGCAGACCTGAACGGGCTCCCTTCGCTCCGCCGCGAGGCCCGCCATGCCTTTTCCGACGGGGACGAGCGAGATGCGCTGCAGCATCTCGGGCGGCAGCCCGCGGTGCGCCAAGAGAACGAGCACGTTGCGGGCCGCGTCCAGTAAATGGAGCGTGCCAACGGGGCACGCGAGCCGCTCGAGAATGAGCGCGAGCGCCGGAGCCCATCGGTCGCAGGCATCCGCGCGTCGTGCGCCTTCGAGGAGAGCCGCGTCCAGATCCCGCAGCAACGTCTCGCGCTCTTCTTTCGACTTCATCGCCATCGATCTTACCGGTCCGCCGAGCAGCGGGAAGGCTCGGGGCTGGAGAAACTAAGTTCGAGTTTCGCCATTTTCGGTGAGCCTGGTAGCGTCAGGATCGTCGAGGCCGAGGCGCGACGACGATCGCGTATCAGCGGAGTAATACGCTGAGGAGGAGGAACGAAGGCATCGACGATCCTGGCGCTACCCGCAGGGACGGACGGATTTGACGTAGGTGCCTCCGGGCCCAGCCTTACAGAAATAGTCGAGCTTACTGACCCCACCGCGAAATCAGGCCGGCCAGGCCAGCGAAAAATGGCGAAACTCGAACTATGACCTATCGCAAACGAGCCGGCTGCCGCCGCTTCAGTGCACGATCAACCGCGGCCCGCCGCAGGCACGGATCGGCCCTGGGACGTCGAGTGTGCGAACGCGGAGGCTCGGCTGCACGAAGCTCCCTCGCAGTACGGCGCGCGCGCCGTAGCGAAGCACCCCTTGCTTGCGCGCCGACAGCTCGACGACGGCCGACCAGATACCGCTCTCCTGCGATCCGGCGAGGTGGAGCGCCGGAAGCTCATTGTTGGCGCGCGGCGCACCGCTTTCGGGCCCCAGGCTCTCGAGTGCAAGCCCCGCCGGCAACTCGTCCTCGATGAGGACGCTCCCGACCAGCTCGCGTGCCTCGAGCGCGATCTCCACCCAGAGCGTCTCGCCCAGCGTGATCGACCCTGGGTCCGCGCCGGTGAAGTTGGAACGGAGGTAGCGCCGCCGCGTATCGATGACATCAACGACCGAGACTGACTCCGGCGCAGCCGGCTCCTCGAGCTCCGGCGCGGGCGCATCGCTCGCGTCGTCCACCCAGCGAGTTTCCGCCCAGGAGAACTGGAATTGTCCCGGGCCGACGACGGCGACTTTCACCGAACCCAGAGTTGCGTCGAAAGTGAAAGACCGCAGATCCGACGCAACGACCTTCACGGGCTCGCCGCCGGGGGCGCTGACGAGCGCAAAACCCTCTCCCGGAGCGGACGAGGCATCGCGCGCGACTTTCGCCAGGGCGAGCAGCACCGTCGCGCTGTCCGCTGCCGTGCCCCAGCTGCCGTTCCTGCGCCGGGACTCGAGCCGCGCGACGAGAGCGCCGACCCGCTCGTCCTCCGGCATCACCTCTGCCAGCGAAGCGAGCAGCAACGCGTCCTGCCGAACCGGGGAAAGTGCTCCCCCCTGGATCGCACGAGACGAGCCGAAATCAGGCAGGGGCCCCGCGACGAGCTCTCGCGCTGATTCGCGCGCGCCGGCCCGGTGGAACGCCCAGCCGAGGAGGAATCGAGCGACTGGATCGAGTTTGCCGTCGGCCGCTTCCCGCCGGAGGCTCTCCATGACATCACGCTCGGCCGAATCGGCGAGCGCGAGCACGAGAAGGCCGTACGCGGCCTCAAGCCGGCCCGAGTTGCTCTCGGACCAGTCACCTCGCACGACCGCATCGCGGATGTACGCGAGAGCCGCTTCAAGATCGCTTCCCGGGACGCCATGCCCTCGCGCGCGCGCTTCGACGAGGAAGTGGACCGCGGAGACGGTTCCCCAGGGCCAGGGGTCGCGACGGCGAGGCCATCGCGCAAACCAGCCCGCCGGCGACTGCAAGTCGAGGACGCGTTCGATGCCTTCGGCGACGCAGGCCGCGGCGCCGTCGACTCCAGCGCCCGATGGATCCCAGCCCGCTCGCGCAACGCCGGCGGCGTCTACTTCCTCGTGCCAGACGAGGAGAGGAAAGGCTCGGGAAATCGTGGTGTCGAGGTCCACGGGCGGGATTTCGAGGCACGCTTCGAGCGCTGGGAGCAGAACGACTGCGGGATTCAAGGAAACCACGAGGCGGCAGCTGCTAGTTCCCGACAGTGACGCGAGCGAAGCTTTTCGCTCGAGCGGCGCTTCCTGCGTCACGATACCCTGCTCGAACCGCGTGCGGCGCAGCCCGGAGGGTCTCAGTCCGGCCTCCCAAGTTCTCGACGCAGCGAACCGAGCGCCGGCCACTTCAAGCTTCGCGTCGAGGCGCACCCGCGCCTGACCCTCGCCTTTCGCCGCGATCAGGCGAACGCGCGCCGCGGACCCGCCCCGGGCGGGCAGGTGGACTTCTCGGTCCCGGAGCACCGAGAACGCCAACCCGTCAGGCGGCTCGGGCGGATCTCGCACGAAGTTCTCGAGATTCCAAACGAGCGTGGCCGAGCCTGAGCTTTCCGTCCGGTTCAGGATTCCGGCCGAGAAACTGAAAGCGTCTCCCGGAGAGAGGCGAGGAGGGAGCTGCGCTTGCAGAGCGAGGATTGGAGCGACGGACAAAGGTCGAACCGCGGAGCCGAAACGGCCCCCATCCGATGCCACCGCCACAATGCGCCGTTCGCTCTCTCCGGCAGGCGCTGGAATCAACGCCACGACGGCCCCATCGCTCGCGGTCCGGAGAGTGTGCAGCGCGACGAGGCCCCGCTCCCCGGCAGGCTCGCTCCCCACCGAAAGAGTACCGGGGCCGCGGGCGCGAAATGCTGGCCTCGTTCCGGCTGCGCGCCCGGCGGCTGCCGAATCGAAAGCGTCGACGGTCTCCACCTCGAGGCTCCGCCGGCCAAAGAAGAACTCGAAAGGATCCCGCAGCGTCCGAACATCGCTGGCCGGGTCGCCGTCGTCCGAGAGCCAGACGCGGACCTCGGCCCCGCTCACGGGTGCGCCTTCTTCGTCCGTTACGGTGACGCGCACGGGGACGCGGCTCGACGGCGCCGCATCGGCCGGCGCGGCGAGCGTCACGGTCAGATGGCTCCGCGTCCGATCCAGCGGAACGGGCGCGACGCCGCGCGCGCGGCGCGGCAGCCATTCGAGCCCCGGCAGCGCGCCGCGGATGAGCGTTGCGCCGACGTACGGAGCGGCCGCCGGGTCGGAGGGCAGCGGCAGCTCGGCTTCGACGGAGGCCGCGTCGACGCGAACCACTCGCGTGTGAAGCACGGCATCAGTCTCCGTCGTCAGGAGGAGCGCACCTGGGAAAGGCGCCCGAACCGTCACGCGGACCGTCTCGCCAGCCAGGTAGGCGCCTCGCTCGAGGGTCAGCGCGAGACGCTCCGGGTCGGCGCGGTCGAGGCTCGACAGACGCGCCCCTCCAGGCCCGAGAAGAAGAATCTCGGCCTGCGAGAAAGCCGCGCTGCCAGGATCCTGGACGCTGATGAGGTACGCTCCAGGGCCGGGGAAGGTGAGCTCGAGGCCGCCTCGGCCGCTCCCGAGAACGACCCGCCGGCGAGCCAGATCCCAGAGATCTTCGCCCGTGCCCGGAAACCCGCGCACGCCTTGCACGCGAGCTTCGAGCGTTTCGAGCGGTGCCGGCAAGCCAAGAGAGTCCAGGGCGACGCACTCGAGTCGGAACGAGTCATCCTCCGGCCCGCCCGCCGTCGCTGCCGCAGACTCCGGTCGGCTCGCCGTCGCTTCCGGATGCGCCTTTGCTTCACGGCGTGAGGCGATGCGAAGCCCGAGGTGAATCGGCGAGGGCTCCACGCCGGCGACGAGAGAGCAGCGGGAGGCGCGACCGCTCGCGTCGAGCACCGAAGCGTCGAAGCGAAGCAGCGTGGCGTCCGCGTGAACATCGGCCGGGAGCCGCACCAGGAAACGAGCTTCACCGTGCGCGTCGAGCGCGCCCGAGGCGCCGTCTTGAAGGATGATCGAGCCGGCTTCGACGCCGCTGCCGAACTGAAAACTTTCCCATCCGCGTGGAGTGAATGAGGAGGGTTCGAGCGTCCAGGCCGCTTCGACGGGCTTTCCGGACGCCGGCAATCCGGAGGCGTCCGATGCCCTCACGATGATCTCGACGCGTTCCCCCGAGCGGAATCGACGCAAGCTCGAGCCGTTACCGGCATCGCGCTCGCCGCTGTGCGTCGAGGCCGTGGCCTGGACTGTCAGAATCGGTGCGGGCCGGTCGTCCACCTGGAAAACTCCCGATCCCAGCTCCCGGGAAAGCCGTCCAGGCGACTCTGCGGTCCGAATGACGACTCGGTAGAGACCGGCGGCGGCGCCGGGCGAGAGGCGGAATCCTGTCTCCACGAAACCTGCCGGCGAGACGGCCGACGTGGCGGACCGGACGCGTTTTCCATCGGGGCGTAGGACTTCGAAGTTGACGGTTGTGCCCGCTGTCGGACCCAAGTGCCCGCGCAGCAGACCGAGGACTTGCACGCCGTCCCCGGGGCGGTACGCCGGCGGATCGACGATCACCAGAGCTTCGCCTTCCGCGCCCGGTGGGGAGCGCCGCGAAATCGCGAAGTCGGCCGGCTCGTGCGCGGCCTGGGAGAGCTCGAGATACGCGACGTCGGGGCCTTTCGAGGCCACAACGAGCCGCGGCGGGCCATCGTCCTCCGGGACGCGATCGAACGTCGCGAGGCCGGCCTGGCCGGTATTGGACTCCGCGAGCAGCTGATTCGTGCGGCTCAGGAGCGAGACCGTGACGCCGGAAAGTGGCTCGCCGCCTTCGAGCGACACGACCCAGGCGAGGATCGCGCCCTGGCTTCCGCGCTTCACCGTGATGGCGATGTCACTGACCGAAACGACCCGCCGGACGTCGTCGACCTGGCCGCGCTGCTCTCCGCCGGGCGACGCTTGGATCTCCCAGACGCCGCGCGCGTCGGCGCCCACGAGATCGCGCAGATCCACCAGTGTCTCGCGGATCTGATCCTGGCCTGGAGGCGCGCGGTAGACCCAGGGCTCGAGGTGCCGCGACGAGGCGACTCTCTGCCAGCCCACGTCGACCGAAGGTACGATCGCGTTCGGCGGCACGCGGCTCGCGCGGACGCTCACCGAGGTAACGTTGACGGTGCGGAGCCTCAACCCGACGCTGCTCTCGCCGGGGAGCAGCTTGGAAGGCCCCCGCAGCTCGAGCGCGGGCTCCCGGTGGGGCAGGACGACATCGGCCCGGAAATCTTCGGCCAGCTTGCGATTCGCAGCACCCTCGAGGCCACGCCGGATCGTCACCCGGTAGGTGGCGCCCGGTTGGAAATCGCCGTCGAGCGCCACACGAGACCATTGCGCCGCCGCAGTGAAAGCGACCGAGGGCTCCACGTCGAAGTGCGCCGCGAGGTCCGGAAGCTCCGGAAGCAGCGGCTGATCGAAGTACACCTCGATGGACGGCGAACCGAGGCCAACCCGGCTTCCCCGTACTTCGGCGACGCGGAGCGCCCGAACGATCGCGACTCGCCCCGCGCTAGGGACGCGCAGTTGGAGCGGGTCCGGCTCGGCCGACCTCCTGGGAACGAGCGAGATCGTCAAGGACGCCGCGCCGGTGCGTACGGCCACGTCCGCGGTGGAGGCGATGGGGCCGGGGAGCACCTGGAAAGGCGCAGAGCGCCGCGCAGCGTCGTCCACCTGCAGGTAAGCCGGAAGCATCGCCGGGTCCACGGACGCGTCGAAATCGATCCGGACGAACGCGACGGCATCGTCGTCCGCTCCCGGCGCGCTTTGCGCAGCATTCGAAAGCGCCCTTCCGGCTCCATCGCTTCCGGCGCCTGCGGGCGAGACGCTGCGATGCACCTGGTGCGCGCCGACAATGTGCGGAGGCGGGGTCAAAAGGGCGTACCGGAACGGACCTCCGAGCGCAGCGGGGTACGGCGACAGAACGACCGTGTACTCGAACGAGGCTCGCAGCGGCGTCTCGGAATCGAAGAGGAGCTCACGCCCGGAGAGCCAAGTCTCCACCCCGGCGCAGGGCGGATCGAGCTGCACCCACCTCCGCTGGAGAGCGGCTCGGGCGCCGGCGCGCGCGGGGCTCGACAGTGTGTGAACGTCCCGCGTGAATACGATGCGGACTGCTCCTGGCCCCTGGCTGCGCTCGACAAATTGGATCGATTCGACGATCGCGCCGGCCGCACCTCGGTCCCCGCCGCCCGAGTGCCACAGGAGGGCCGCCCCACTGGCACCCAGGATCACCGCAACGACGGCAAGGCGCGTCGAAACGGTCCTCGCCGGCCGAGGAGCCGGTCCGGACCGGATCGGCTCATGCATAGTTGACCACCTTGGCGACCTTGGGATTCTGGTCCCGCACGCGCGGAAATGGGCGCGGATCCACCGCGAAGCCCGGGCCGAGCGTTCCGGGCAGGTTCACGTTCTTTTCGGGGAAGACGGGAAGATACCCCCCGGGCTGGGGGCGCCTCAAGGGCGAAGACGCTGCCGGCCGGCTGAGGCTTGCGCACTGCGCGGCGCGTCCCGTACCATTCTGCGAGGTTCGAGTGAAGGGTCGACATCGCGCGGTGCACGAGCTTGCCTGGAGGTTGTCCATGCGGCGCAGAACTTGCTTGGCAGTTGCGGGTACGGTGGCGTTGGCGTGCTCGGGCAGGGCGGCGGATCTGTACTTCGAGGATTTCGAGGCCGACGACGGGCCCGCGGAGGGCTGGCTTGTCACCAGCGGGATCGCGGAGATCCGGTCGAATGAGTACTTGCTGGAGAGTCCGGATGGGGCTTCGGAGATTTGGACCTGGATCGATACTGCCGACTTCGAAGGGGACATCGCGCTCGAGTTCGACATTCTTTTCGATCCGGCGGATTCGCTGCCCGAAGTCGGGAGGCACGGCGGAGTCATGTTCTTCGCCAACGAGAAGACGGCCCGGTACTCCCCCACCATGACGGGCTACATCATGGACTGGATCGACCGGACGGCGGCTCCCAACGACTATGGCTACCGTTTCCACAAGTGGAACGGCGGCAACGAGACTCCCATGGTGCCGGATGGCAGCGTTCCGGATCCCGACATCGGCGGCCACTGGCGGATCACGACGAGCGGATCGACGATCGTTTTCGAAGCGGACGGAGAAGTGAAAGCCATTGTGGAAGACGAGGAGTACCGCCTCGGCTCCATCGGCTTCTGGGGCTACGCTAACCAGCAGCACATCCACGTCGACAATGTGCGCGTGTCGCTGCCTCCATCGGCGAAGCTCACGGCCAACCCCACGAGTGGCCCGCAGGAGCTCGAAGTGACATTCAACGCAAGCGGCTCGAGCTCTCCGGAAGGCACGATCACTGCGTACGAGTGGGATTTTGGCGACGGCTCCACGGCGTCCGGTGTCCAGGCGACGCACACCTACAAGGACCCCGGGCTGTTCAAGGCGCGCTTGGGCATCACGGACTCGCGCGGCCTCCGCGCCTTCGCGACGGTGGACATTTCGGTCTCGTTCAAGCCCGGTGACGTTTCGCCCTGGATTTCCAAGGACGTGGGAACGGTCGTCTTACCCGGCGGGGCACGACCGGAAGGAAACTGCATCTCGGTGTTCGCCAGCGGCAAGGAAATCGCGCTCGCCGAGGACCATTTCCATTTCGTTTGCCAAGCGAAGAGCGGCGACACGGTCCTGACGACAAACGTCGGGGGCGTCGTGGAGTTCCCGACGGGCGCGCGCGGTGGAGTCATGCTGCGCAACTCGGCCGATCCCAACAGCGCGTTCGTGATGATGGCAGTCAACCCCACCGCCGCCGGTCTCAGGACGGTCTTCCTGAGCCGAAAAGCAACCGACGGGCGGGTCACGGTGAAGAGCGCGCCTTCGCTCACGCTGACGGCAGGCGCGGCGTACTTGCGCGTGGAGCGCAGCGGCCTCGACTTCATCGGCTCGGCGTCGCCCGACGGCACCACCTGGACCGAGATCACCCGCGTCGTCCTCGACGCTCCCGCGGACACACTCCTCGCCGGCCTCGCCCTCACTGCGACCGATAAGCTCGAGACGGGAGTTTTCGCCAACCTCGTGTTCTGCGATACGAGCTTCGGCGCGTCGGACCCCACGCCGGTCTTCCATCGGGGCGACGCCGACGACAACGGATCGCTCCAGCTGACAGATGCGCTGAAAATCCTGAGCTACCTGTATCTGGGCCAGGCGGAGCCAACGTGCTTCGACGCCGCGGATGCGGACGACAACGGGCAGCTGCAGCTCACGGACGCGCTGCGTGTGCTCGGTTTCCTCTTCCTCGGCCAGACACCCCCGGCCCCGCCGGGGCCGCCCGGGGAGGCCTGCGGGCTGGATCCCACGACGGACGATCCGCTCGGCTGCAGCAACTACTCCAGCTGCTAAGAGGCTGTTTCATAACCCGCTCCGTCGGCCCGAGTCCGAGCGACGAAGTATCGCAGCCGTGCAGCCGGCCGAAGCCAGGATGGGGTTTTGAAACAGTCTCTTAAACGCGCGACGCAAGGCGCGGGAAGGAGCGTACACTGGAGGCTCTTTCCAGTTCTCTCGGAGGCGATCAGAGCCTCCTGGGGCAACCCGGGAGCTCTCCAGTACCGAATTGCCCACCAGCGCCGTCGAAGACTATCTCAAGTGCATTTACCAGGCACAGGCCCGGACGACCGAGCCTGTCGCAACGGGTTTGATCGCGTCCCAGCTCGGGGTGGCTCCGGGCACGGTGACGGCCATGGTGAAAACTCTCGCGGAGTCAGGGCTTCTCGACTATGAGCCCTACGCCGGCGTTCGGTTGACTGCGGCCGGCGTGAAACTCGCGGCTCACGTCCTCCGCCGCCATCGCGTCATCGAACTCTTCCTCGTCGAGATCCTCGGCATGAACTGGAGCGAGGTCCACGAGGATGCAGAACGGCTCGAGCACTCCGTCTCCGACCGCGTCCTGGACCGCATGGACG
>Ga0111538_10004980_pt1 | contig 18259 bp, 15 predicted proteins | sample SoiMethybrSBSTD1_FD_79669 | JGI IMG/M metagenome (GOLD analysis project Ga0111538, IMG submission 79669) | Bulk soil microbial communities from a Populus tree surrounding site in Tennessee, USA - Soil MetaG P. TD hybrid SBSTD1 (version 2)... | ecosystem: Environmental > Terrestrial > Soil >...
GAACCTCACTTCGATATTGCCAGCCTGCTCGCGCGGCTGTTTGCAAGCGTCTTGGTCTATGGGGAATTGTTTTTTCACCGGCAGGGAATCCTCATGGCGTGTATTTTCGCACTGTATACGATGAGGCAAAAACGAAAATATACGCTTCAGGAGTCTCTGGAGAGGTGGGCACTGGTCATCCCAGCTTTGATTGCATTTAGTTTGTACGGCGCGGTACTCGTGGAAGGTAGATATGTTGGTGCCTTTATCCTGTTATTCTGGGCAGATATTCTCGGTAACGTTCGTATACCGAATGTGCCTGCCAACGGACTGTGGTTAGAGGTGTTATGTTCGATTGCTGCGTTTGGCTTGCTGGCAAATATTATTCTGTATAATCTGGATGGTTTTACCCGTCTCGCTCCTTCATGGCAGTCCAGTCTCAGCGCAGCGACTGCCCCGGCCGCCAGTCCGCTTGTAGTGGCGCGAACTCTCCAGGAGTTGGGTGTAAGGCCGGGCGCTAAAGTGGGCGTGATTGGTTATGCTTACGATTCGTTTTGGGCGCGGCTGGCACATGTAAGAATCGTTGCGGAGATGCTCGAGGCAGATGCAAATGAATTCTGGCAAGGTGACGAAGCACTTCGCCAAAGCGTTTTGCAGGCATTCGCGAATATCGGGGTTGATGCAGTTGTTGCGGAATATGTCCCTGACAATACAGGTATGCGTGATTGGCATCAAGTTGAAAATAGTAATTATTATATATATGTGTTTATAGAGCAATGATTCAAACGATGATGAAATATCAGAAGTGGAATTCTTCGAGTTCAGTCTACAGGATGGAATTCGAACGCAAACCACTGCTGAACGACATTAGCCTTGTTATCCCGACACTTGGTCGACCGATCCTAGAACATTGCCTATACTGGATCCTTATAGGCAGCACCTGGCCTTCCTGCCTGATCGTTGTGGAACAGGGTTCGAACAAAGATGTAGCTGGTTGGCTGGAGCGTGTGCGGCAGGTTGGAATACCTGTCAAACACATTCTTTCGACGCAGCGCGGGCGCTCGGCGGGAATTAATCGTGGGCTTGAACAGACGCAAACCCGATTTGTTGCCATTACAGATGATGATTGCTTCGTTGAGGAGAGCTGGTTGAGCAACATGGCAGCCAAGCTCCAGCAACATCCTCAAACAGTGATTACCGGCCGGGTGGAAGCCGCGGGCGAAGATATGGTCGTTGTGGTCACGTCCCATACCCCATCAATTCAGAATCGTCCGAGGCTTAAGTTTGACTCGATGTCAGGCGGCAATATGGGCACCTCGGTTGATATTTTCAAGAAAGTGGGCTTGTTCGAGGAAGATCCGGTGATGGCAACCGCTGAGGATGCCGAATGGGCGTACCGCGCGTTACGCAAGGGCCTTTCCATTCGCTACGAGCCTGAAGTGGTTCTCGCACATTTCGGCTGGCGGGACACTGGGAAACGCGTCGTGCAATACCGTAATTATGCCTTGAGTCATGGCGGTTTTTACGGAAAGTATCTGCGGCGCGGCGATTTGTTCATGCTGGTACGTGCAGCAACGCATCTGGGGCGCGCTTTGCGAAGGTGGGTACGTGGGACTGTTAATGGAAATGCAGAGCTTGCGATGCTTGGAAAGGCATATTGTCTTAATCTGCTGCCGGGTATCCGGGCAGGGATGCGCTCCAAGATGCGACCAGGATCGTTGAAATGATGGAAAATCATCATATGCGCGCGGCTGGGAATGCCATGGTTTGGAAGCTTGTCCAGATGGGCGGAGTCAAAATTATTTACCTGATCCGGCTGCTGGTTCTGGCTATCCTGCTTACGCCAGCAGATTTTGGTTTGGTGGCAATTGCTATGGCCGCTACAGGATTTCTACTGAGCGTAACGAATTTCGGTTTGATCCCGGCGGTGGTGCAGGCGGAAAGCATGGACGATGTGAAGTATGACGCTGCTTGGACTCTTGATATGACCCGGTCCTTTATAGTAGCCTTACTGACTATCGTTTTTGCGCCGACGATCGCAAACATATTTGCAGAGCCGCTTGCTGTGCCTATTATCCAGGTGCTCGCCTTACGCCCATTCATCGAGTCGTTGATCAGCATAAAGTTGGTAGCCTTGAACAGGGAGCTGTCTTTTCGTCCTTCGGCATATCTAAAGATTGTTGAAGCGATTTCTAACACGCTGATTTCGGTTTCGCTTGCTAAGTTCGTCGGCGTCTGGGCGATCGTCTTTGGTTATATCGGTGGCACACTATCGATGGTCATCGCTTCTTACATCCTGGCTCCACATCGTCCACATATTGCATTCAACTGGAAAGCAACCAGTCCGCTCATGAATTTCGGAGGCTGGGTTTTTCTCACCAGCCTGGTCGCAATGGCAGGTAACTATGGTGTGAGAATCGCCATATCTCGGCAATTGGGCGCCGAGGAGTTGGGCCTCTACTTCATTGCGGTGCAACTTGCATACCTGCCAAATGAGGTTGCCGATGAGGCAGTTGGGGCTGTGGCTTTTCCACTTTTTGCCCGGTTGCAGGGCAATATACTACAGGCTACCGGGGCATTTCGCGCCCTATTCAGCGGTTTGGCAGCAGTGATTTTTCCTCTTTGTGCGCTGATGATCGTATTAGCCCCGGCCTTGGTCCACGACGTTCTAGGTCCCAGCTGGGCTGGAACCGAGCAGGTAATCCGGGTCCTCTCTTTAGTTGTCATGATTGGCACTTTTGGAGAGGTTGCTGTTACTGTCTTCAAAGGCTTTGGTCAACCATATCGAATCACTCTTTTAGAAGTGATTCAATCCTCCATCACTATATCCTTAGTATGGGTGCTGACGAGACGCTTCGGACTCGTGGGATCAGCTATGGCCTGGCTGCCCGCCATTCTATTTTCTCAGTTGTTAAGTGCTAGCTATTTGCAGAACATCCTCGATCACCCGCTACGAGGATTACAAAACCCTCTTAAAGCGATCCTAGCAGCAACCGCTTTGTGTTTTATAGTAGCAATGATGGTAATTTATTTTATCCCGGGGGTTGTTGGATTGGTCACTGCCGCCGCTCTAGGGGGCATGTCTACGGTTTTGCTGCTTTGCGTGGCTGATGGACGTTATAAGCTGGGATTTGCCCAAAATTTGGCCATGGCATTTCCACAATTTGCCTCCTTTTTTCGCCTTATCCCGTCGAAACTCGAATAAGACACTCTGTATTTATTCAAATTACACTTTAACGTTTTGGACCAACAACAGAAACACCTTATTTCCGTGATCATCATTTTCTTTAACGCGTCTGATTTTCTTCAGACAGCTATTGAAAGTGTATTGGCACAATCCTACGACCACTGGGAATTATTGCTGGTGGACGATGGATCCCATGATGGGAGTACCGAGATCGCCATGCGTTTGGCCTCCGAAAACCCGGCACAGATAAAATATTTTGAACATGCTGGTCATCAAAATTTAGGAATGAGCGCAGCTCGCAATCTTGGCATTCATGAAGCAAAGGGTGACTATATTGCCCTCCTGGACGCGGATGACTATTGGTTGCCTAACAAGCTTGAGGTTCAGACAAGAATCTTAGACTTGCAGCCGGAAGTCGGTATGTTGTTTGGAAGTACAAAATACTGGTATAGCTGGACCGGTCGTCAAGAAGACTGCAAGCGAGATTATGTTCCATCCCTTAGAGTTCGTACCTACACCTTATTCCATCCCCCGCAGTTGCTCCTCCTGTTCATACAGGGAAAGGCCGAAGTGCCCTGTACATGCAGCATTCTGGTGCGCCGGACGGTCGCGGAAAAGATTGGTGGCTTTGAAGACTCTTTTCGAGGGATGTATGAAGATCAGGCATTTTATGCGAAAATATGTTTATCCACACCGGTTTTGGCAACGGATGACTGTCTGGCTTGGTACAGACAACACTCGGAATCGAACTACTCGAATGCTGCCCAGGCAGGTCAAACACATGTTTTACGATATCGGTTCCTGGAATGGTTGGAAACATACTGTCACGAACAATGCATACATGATAAAAGAGTCTGGGAGGCAGTTCGACGTCAATTGTGGCTTTACGACAATAGTACTCACCAGAAGCTTCCCAGATTAGCCCGGGATGGCATCCGCCGGATAAAAAAATGGATACTCAGGGTGGAAGAACGGGTTCTGCCCTCGATCTTGCGTGACTGGCTATGGATGCCCAAATAGACTCATATACTTTGAAGATATGACACCGGGCCAAGCGATAATTTCCGAAATATTTTTGAGAGAATAAAGTTAGCATTTAATGAGTAGCGGGCTTGACTTACTAACGAGACAGGGCCTTCGTCTTCTCCTCCGGGGAGTTCGATTGAAATCTGCCACGTTACAAATAAGAACAGCGCCTGGCAAAACTGTCTGGCTTACAGTACTTTTGTTTCTCTTGCTCACAGCTGCTGCTGAATGGGTTGCACGTTCCGAATCTTTTCAGGTGCCTTTAACCCCACCCAAAATGGGTTCCCGCCATTATCAACTGGGGCACAAACTGGCTTTACTCAATGTGCTCGCTCGAAAAACAGGCCAGGTTGACTGCATCATGCTGGGAAGTTCAATGGTAGACACCGGATTTGATCCGGCAGCATTCGAAACTGGATATAAGGAAATGACGGGACGGGATATTCATTGTTTTAACTTTGGCATCGACGCATCTACCGCGGCAAGCACGGCTGCATTGGCCAGGATTGTCATCGAAGATTATCATCCGCGTCTGCTAATAATTGGTACGGATCCCCGCGATTACGCAGTTCCAATAAACGATCCGGATCCTGCTGTTGTTCTGAAAACACCATGGGTCGCCTACCGGCAGGGCAATTTTACCTTGGAAGGATGGCTGCTGGATCATTCCTACCTGTACCGCTATCGCCAACATCTCGGCCGGCTCGCTCGATTCCAGTTTGAGGACACACTTTGGTCCAACACAAAATTGAACTTTGAAAATCTGCCGAATGGTTTTACTCCGCTCAGCGAAATAAGCACCTACATCAACGATCCTCCGGAGCCAGGGGATAATTCATTTGAGGTCACATACTACACGCGGATTTACTCCTCTTACCACATGCTGCCTGAAAATCTGAAGAGTCTAGAAAGCATCATGAAATATAACGAAACGGGAATACCGGTGATCCTGGTGGAAATGCCCGTCTCGGACGGGCTGTATTATTTCTTTGGCAATCGCGAATCAGATTACGACCGGTTTCTTACACGAGTCGGTGAATTAGCAAGCCTGCATCATGTTGCATTTTGGCGAACTGAGCCTCTGGATTTCATCCCCGATAATGGTTGGGTGGATTATAGTCACCTCAACAAGACGGGAGCAGAAATATTCAGCACATGGTTGGGTCAGCAGGTCGGGGAGGCGGAACATCAGGGGAACATCAAGGCCAATCAACCATAAACTGACTCTTTGCAAAAATGACAATTACTTCCCTCAATTTTTTTATCTTTACTGCCTTGGCATTAGCGATTTACTACCTGCTGCCCCGGCGTCCCCAAAATATCTGGCTCTTGTTTGTTTCCTATGTCTTTCTCGTTTCCTGGGATTGGACGTTTGCCGCTGTATTAGGATTGGTAACCTCCATCAATTTCCTTCTGGCGCTACGGTTACGAATTAACGATCAGGGCCGGAGGGGACTGCTGTGGTTCGGCATCAGCCTCAACGTTCTGACTTTGATTTTTTTTCGTGGAGCCGGTTTCTTTTTGCCGGAGCTGGAAGCTATGTTAGCCTCCTTAGGACTGTCCACCCAGGCGGGTGGTCTGCAAATTCTGGTCCCTCTTGGTCTTTCCTACTATATATTACAGGCCATATCTTACTTGGTAGATGTGTATCGCTGCCAGTTGAAGGCTGAGTCCGATTTCGTCAATTTTGGGTTGTATTTGTCATACTTTCCAAAGCTGCTCGCCGGTCCAATCGAACGGGCACGTGCTTTCCTGCCGAAACTTGCTCAACCTCGTCTGGTTGACAACCGGGTGATCGCCCAAAGTGTGATGCTCATCTTCGTAGGACTGGTCCGGAAACTTATTATTGCCGATACATTAACGGCTTCCTTCCTGTCTGATGTTTTTAAAATACCCCAGAAATATAGTCCACTGGAACTTGTGGTTTGGCTGGTGATCTACGCATTTGCCATATACAATGACTTTGCTGGGTACACAGACATCGTTCGTGGCATCAGCGGTTTTTTCGGAATCGAGTTATCTCGTAATTTTTGGGCGCCATACTTTTCCCGTAATTTCACCGAGTTCTGGAAGCGGTGGCATATCACCTTATCCGAGTGGCTCCGCGATTATATTTACTTCCCTCTCCATCGTGTTTTGAGTCGCTACAAAACCGGTTATGGGAAACTTGCAAACCTTATTCTGCCTCCCCTAATAACCATGTTGGTCAGTGGATTGTGGCATGGGTTTTATCTTAATCTGCTCGTCTGGGGAGGGTTACAAGGGTTATACCTAATTGTCGAACGTATTCCGGCATTCTGGCGGCCGATTGTTCCTCCGCAGCATCAGCCCCTCTGGAGGCAGGGGCTTGGGATGGTCGTTGTTTTTATCCTCGTGATCCTCGCTTGGGCTCCTTTTCGCTGGGAATTACCTGCTGCATTACAACTGTGGGAGGCATTGCTCAATTGGTCGGACGTAGTGATCCGATATCGTCGAATGCTCATTGTCCTCCCACTTCTTTTGGGATCCCTCTTGCTGGATTTCATTCAGTATTGGAGCGATGATGAGTTTATCTTTTTGAAATGGCCTCCCTTGGCGAAGGCCACTTGTATGGCAATTGTCCTGTTTTGGATATTTATTCTGACGGCTGGGAATTTTGAACAGCCGTTTGTATATCAGGGTTTTTAATTGTTGTTTTGAAGCACATGCAATTATTCGTTATGATTGCCATGCGGTTAAGTTTGGACCTTTAGCATATCTAGCGTTTAAAAATAAACTATCTAGGTAACTTTCCGTGTTGGATACTCGTTTGCAGCAAATAAGTTTCTGGTCCAGAAAATATTATAGGCGAGCCATTCAACTGATTGGCAGTCATTTTTATTTGAATCCCAAACCGGATTTGGGCAACAGTATTCTGGTGGCCGGTACTGCCCGAAGTGGAACCACCTGGCTGGGTGACTTGATCGCCTCTCAGATTCCCAGCCGGATTCTGTTCGAGCCGTTCAATCCCGATCTGGTTTCAGACTATCGTCACTTTCCTTATTTTCAATACATGCGACCTGGCACGGAGAATCCGGAATTTTATGCTTTCGCTCAAAAGGTCTTCACGGGAGAGATTCGCAACGGCTGGATTGACCGCCATAATGAAAGGTTAATTTCAAAGGTCCGCCTCGTGAAAGAGATCAGGGCAAACCTGGCTTTAAAATGGCTGAATGAAAATTTCCCTGAAATCCCGATCATATTTATTGTGCGGCATCCTTGCGCGGTCGTGCTGTCCCGAATGGAATTGGGATGGGCAACAGACCGTGATATTGAGCCGTTCCTTTCGCAACCTCAATTAGTGGAGGATTATCTTTGCCCATATATGGATTTGATTCGTAGTGCCGTAAATAGCGAGGAAAAACATGCTGTTATCTGGAGTGTAAGCAACCTCGTGCCGCTGAAACAATTCAGTTCAGGAGAATTGAAGGTTGTGTACTACGAAGACCTTTGCACGCAACTAGAAATTGAATTAGAAGGAGTTTTTGAAGCGATAGGGTATAAATATTCAGGCCTGCTTTTTGCCAGCACTCATCAACCATCTCAGACCACGAGGCGTGCCAGCGCCATCGTAACCGGAACAAATAAAATTGAAAATTGGATGAAAAAATTAAGCCGCGCACAAATTGACAATATCCTCCAGGTTGTACAAGCATTTGGTTTGGATCATTTGTATGGTGATTCCACCTTACCCCTTAATAAGAAGGTCTGATACATTTGGTTTCAAATTTTTTGCTTTCCGCCAACGCGACCATTGATCCTCTGATAGTCAATATTCATTTTTCTAATAAGTAGCATACTTTGCTAATGAATAAAATCCGCATCCTTGCAAGACGGCATTTAACGCGTGAAACTCGTCGGAGACTTGCCCGATTAGCTGTCTGGCCCCCTGTCGGTTGGGTACGATTTGGTGATTTGCGTCGCATCAGTCCGGTCAGTTCTGATTATGGAAATAGTCGTGGGCTGGAGATTGACCGTTACTACATAGAAAAATTCCTGGCTGAATACGCGGATGATATCCATGGCCGTGTGCTGGAGATCAAGCATAATACATACACTAGGAAGTATGGCCAGGACCGGGTCACAGAGAGTGACATCCTGCACCCTGTGGAAGGCAATCCCGACGCGACGATTGTGGCTGATCTGACAAAAGCCGATCACCTGCCGTCGGATTGTTATGACGCTATCATATTTACTCAGACCCTGCAGGTCATCTATGATATCCGCACAGTGATTGCCACGCTGAATCGGATCCTGAAGCCTGGCGGAGTTCTGCTTGCAACCGTTTCGGGCATGGCGCAGATCAGCCTTGATGATTTTGATCGGTGGGGAGAGTATTGGCGATTCACTTCCTTGTCCGCGCGTCTGCTTTTCGAAGAAGTATTCTCCGTGGGAAATGTCACCGTTCATTCATATGGAAATGTACTGGCAGCGATCTCGTTCCTGGAGGGACTGGCCTGTGAAGACCTAAAGCGATCGGAGCTTGATGCGACGGATCGCAAGTATGAGGTCTTGATCGCTATCCGTGCGGTCAAACCGGAACGCCCCACATAAGACGACTGGCTGGTAGGACAGCCAAGGATTATGCAAGACTGCGGCAATTAAGTTGTTGCATTTCAAGAATCGATAGATGAACTTGCGATGGCAAACGTATAATATGACACGGACAGACACGCTCAAGAAGCGAAATATAGGCGCATCACGTGAAATTTAATACTCTTGGGTTCCTTGTATTTTTCCCGATCGTCGTAACCTTGTACTTTATTTTTCCTCATAGGTGGCGGTGGATCTTGCTGCTTGCAGGCAGTTACCTGTTTTATATCAGCTGGAATCCGAAATATATTATCGTGCTATTGGTCGTGACGGCCGTGGGTTATGTGGCCGGACTATGGCTGGCGAGAGAAACCGATCCGAAAACACGTCGGACGATACTAATCTTCAGCCTGGCGACGATTTTGGGTATCCTTTTCTTTTTCAGGTATTTGAATCATTTGAATCGTCTACTCCAGGCAGTGTTCAGTCAGGGGTCCGGGTCAGATTTGTTACCTGAAATCCATCTGATACTACCACTTGGTATCTCCTTCTTTACCTTACAAGTGATGAGTTACATCATTGACACCTATCGAGGAGTCGCTCGCCCAGAGAATCGCGCCGGTATCTTTGCCATTTTCATTGCTTTTTTCCCTCATCTGACGGCGGGTCCGATTGCACGAGCTAATCATTTACTGCCCCAGTTTTATGAAACCCATTCGGCCGACTATGAGAGAATCGTCACCGGCTTCCAGCGAATGGCCTGGGGGTTCTTCAAGAAGCTGGTCATTGCCGATCGGCTCGCTCTGCTCGTCGACCCCGTGTATAGCGATCCATCGTCTTATACAGGTACCGTGCTGATCCTTGCCACATACGCATTTGCCTTCCAGATCTATTGCGACTTCTCAGCATACGCCGACATTGCTATTGGTGCGGCCAGTGTCATGGGCTTCCAGTTGCAGGAGAATTTTCATCAGCCATATTACGCGCAATCGATAGTCGACTTTTGGCGACGATGGCACATCAGCCTTTCTAGCTGGCTGCGGGATTACATTTTCTATCCGCTTAGTAGAGCATTACATCGGAGCGGGATGGATTCTAAAAGTATTCCCGGTCTCATTCTTCCGCCTATGGTAACAATGCTTGCCAGTGGACTCTGGCACGGCACCAAGTGGACGTTTCTTGTCTGGGGCGCGCTACACGGTATGTTCATGGTGATTTCTGTGCTGGCAAATATGTGGAAAAATCGCTTACATCCGCCGTTCACACTACCGCCCCGCATTACAGCCGGGCTGAAAATCTTTGTAACCTTCAACCTGGTTTCATTTGCGTGGATATTTTTCCGCGCCGATACTCTGGCGGATGCAGGGTATATCTTAGGACACTTGTTTGTAAATCCGGAGACGCCCTCGACCCTGTTCAAAAATATACCTGGCGGGCGGTATGAGTGGATGATTGCCCTGCTGGCACTCCTCTTGATGGAAGCAGCTCAATGGATGCAGGAGAGAAATGGCGGTATGCGAACTTTGATCCGCCGCCAGCCAGCTTGGTTGCGCTGGTCTACCTATTACGCACTGGTCATAGTTATCTTCATGTTTGGAAAATTCGAAGCGAACGAATTCATTTATTCCCGCTTTTAATCTTATGCAGAAATTATTCATCAAAGCCTTTTCCTTTGTCATTGGACTAGTCTTCATATTCAACCTTTTAGGTACTGTGGCAGACAAAATTGCTCCGCTGGATGATTGGCGAAATGAGGATCAAGCCAGAGTAGCAAATTTACAGACGAAGCGGGATCGTATTGAGTCTGTTACACTTGGGAATTCACATAGTGATTCGATCGATTATTCTGTACTTGGGATCGAAGGGCAATCCCTGGCGTTTGCTGCCGCTGATCCCTTTGAAATCGAAAAGTATGCTGCCGCTTTGGATAACAAATTACCCGCGCTGAAAATCGTCTTTATCACGATCTCGTATTATTCTTTTAGCCGCGATAACGCAACATTTGAGCCATTCCGGACAAGAAGAGTTAGGTTTTATTCCATGATTCCCACCAGGTTTCCTATTCAAGGGGACCTGCCCAATTTTCTGTTGGGAAAGCTGGACGCCACTACACGCATCATGAGCGTTGTCCGCTCGGATAGCTGGAAGGGTGTCTGGATCGGGCTTGTAGACGATGCACTAGCTGCGGATCCCTTCCCTTACGATGGAGTTCGTACCGACTCGGTTTGGGGCGATTGTTCTCATTATACAGAAGAGCAATTGGAGTCTCATGCCAAAGAGATTGCCGAACGAAATGTATCAAGTTCCAGACAGATGTCGAATGACCATCCAGGCCTGGTACAAGATGCCTCTGACGCACTCGGCAGGACGATTGAACGGTTCCAATCGAGAGGTATTCGGGTTATTCTTTTTACGCCGACGTATTATCAAAAATACAACGTGTATTTTGAAGAACAAGGATCTGACATCATCGAGGACATGAGGCGGACCGTCTACAACTTGCAGCAAAGCTACCATGTGGAGTATTATGATTTCTCCAGTGATCCGGAAATCACGATCTCTCCTGACCTCTTTTACAATAGTGACCATTTAGATGATTGCGGAAGGCGGGTCTTTACCGAAAAATTATTCGATGTAATGAGTGCTAACGGCGATTTTGACAAATGAAATCTGCCCATTTGGTAGTGGCCAAACTGGAAAGTGCACCATGAAAATCCCTGGTATGAAAACAGGGAAAATTTCCTTCCGCTGGTTGAGAGCCCAAGTTTACGGTGGCGCACTGATACTAGGCTATCATCGCATTAGTTCATCGCCGGGAACTTTGGATGCATTGTGTGTGTCTCCGGAGAACTTTGCCGAGCATTTACATGAATTACAAAAACGCACACACCCCATTCGTCTCTCTGAGCTGGTGCAGCACTTAAAAGATGGTTTCTTACCAGAAAAATCTGTAGCCGTAACGTTTGACGATGGGTATGCCGATAATTTGTATACAGCCAAGCCTCTGCTGGAGAAATATGAAATCCCTGCAACGGTTTTCATTTGCACTGGATTTATGGGAAAAGAATTTTGGTGGGACGAGTTGGAGCGGTTGGTTATTTGCTCGCAGACGGATCTGCGCACGCTCCAATTGCAGGTGGGAGGGAAACAGTTTGAGTGGCATGAGACGAGTGTGAGTTTGGAAGCGGAACAACCCGCCTTGCGGCATGAATTTTGTCGCGCCTTATATCAGTTCCTACTTTCTCTGGATGTAAAAGACCAAAACTTTGCAATGGGTTTAATCCGAAGGTGGTCGGATGTGCCATCCCCCAGAATCTCTACACCACGCGCGATGAGTGAGGATGAGCTGCTGCGACTCGTGGATGACGGATTGATAGAACTAGGCGCACACACCAGCCATCATCCAATGTTGCCGCAGCTTTCGTGTGAAAGACAAAAGGAGGAAATTGAGTCAAGCAAGAAGGATTTGGAGACGCTATTAAGCAAGAGAATCGCGGGATTTTCATATCCGAATGGTCGGGCCACTGTGGATACCAAACGGCTCGTGCGGGAATTGGGCTTTACCTATGCCTGTACGAGCCTGCATGATGTAGTCAGACCGGGAGATAAGGCATATGAACTGCCACGTTTCTGGCTGCCCGATGTGGATGGAGAAAGGTTTGTGAAGAGATTGAATCGATGGATGAGCATGAAGGTACGTTGACGATCAGACGCTAATGGATTCGATCAACCTTATTGTGATCATTCTGACCTTTAACCAGGAGCAGAAAACGCTCAAATGCTTATCCACATTGCTTGGTGGTGAAGATATCCCTTTTAAGGTTCTCATTTGGGATAATAATTCGCGGGATGATACGCTTACAGCTATCAAGGAAACATTTCCAGATGTATTAACCCATTATAGTCAGAGTAATTTGGGTGTTGCCGGGGGACGAAATGCCGCTGGGACAATGGCAATTCGTGAACTTGGAGTTACACATCTCCTGTTTCTCGATAATGATATCGAGGTGGAAGCCGGATTTGTGAAAGCATTGTATGAGCCGTTTGAGGCTGACACTTGTCTTGGACAAACCCAAGCCAAGCTGCGCTTTATGCATGATCGTGGCTTAATCAACGATGGTGGCGGCGCCCAAATTAACTTCGTGTTCTGGCGTGTCAAGCCGGTGGGGTTTGGCGAGCCTGATCTAGGCCAGTATGATGTACCGCGTCCATGCATTTCCTGTGGGGGAGCGATGATGGTCCGGTCGGATGTTTTTCAGCGATTGAACGGCTTTGATCCATTGTTTGGTCCATTCGGACCTGAAGATCTGGATTTTTCGTTACGCCTGCAAAAGGCCGGTTATGAAGCCATGTATATCCCGAATGCAGTCGGGTATCACCAGGTGAGTCACACCTATGGTGAGGGCTATAGCGAGGAATATGCCAGGCACAAATCGCGTCACTGGCTGCTCTTCATGCGCCGCCATGCCAATATTTGGCAAAAGATGGCTTTTTACATTTTCGGCGCTCCTCTTTTGGCCATCAAAGTGTTCATCCGGGAAGCAAGAAGAGGAAATCTTCGAGCAATTCGGGGATTGGTAGAAGGTATTCTAAGGCCGGAGAGGCGAGCTGAATGAGTCTTCGGCCACGGACCGGCCATGTCAACGATCAGATCACTATACTGGCTAGCAAGCCATGGATGCAATATGTATGGCTGGCTGTGATTACCCTATTTGCGGCGGCGCTTCGATTCTATCGACTGGGTGAATGGAGTTTCTGGATTGATGAAATCTTCACTATTAATCACGCCCTAAGTCATTTTAGCACGACCGAACTACTCTTGAAGAACATACCGCCGTTCAGGAATTGGATACCCCTTTCGGTAATCATGGATGCACAGGTGCTGAAACTGGGTGGGATCAATGAGTGGAGCGCCCGATTGACTCCAGCCATTATTGGGATTCTGACGATTCCAATTCTCTATTTTCCAACGAGAAAAATATTCGGTTCTCACATAGCATTGATCAGTGTGTTACTTTTAGCCGTCTCGCCTTGGCATCTTTTCTGGTCACAAAACGCTCGCTTTTATAGCGCCTTAATGCTGTTCTATACGTTAGCCTTGTTCGCCTTTCATTTTGGAATCGAGGAGGATAAACCAGGGTATCTCCTCATCTTTTTCGTTCTATTGTATCTTGCGGCTTCTGAACGCCTCTCTGCGTTATTCATCTTTCCGGTAGTTCTCATTTATTTAGTGGCTCTATGGATTTTGAAATTTGACAAACCTAAAGGCATGAATTTCAGAAATCTCCTGATTATCACCTTGCCACTCCTCATCGGCGGTGCCATAGAACTCTATAGCAGGATTGTGAACGGTGAATCGCGTTTCTTTGCCGACTTCAACTGGTTCTTCCAATATCAGGTTGACGATCCATTTCGACTGCTTGTATTTGTCGGCAACAATTTTGGAGTTCCACTGATGGTGATGGCTCTCTTTAGCGGTCTTTTCCTACTGCGCGCGCGTAGCCGTCCCGGTTTGCTAATATTCGTAAGCGCCACTGTCCCGCTTTTGATATTGCTTCTTGCGAATTTGCTTATCTTTACCAAGGACCGCTACGTATTTATCTCTCTGTTCAGTTGGATCATTCTGGCCGTTGTGGGAATCAATGAAATGGCCTCCTGGCTCCAAGGTAATACTAGATGGCTGATGATCGCTGTCTTTTTCATGCTTTTCGCGTATGCATTAAACGATGTACTTTTGTATTATCAGGCAAATTACGGAGATCGGCTTCCCTGGAAATCCGCGTTTTCTTCCGTGGAGGAACACATTCAGGAGCAAGATATTATTGTAGCGTTTTGGCCCCAATTCCACCCATACTATGCCGGCCAGCCAATCAGTGCTTATGAAGATGTGGATGTGAAAAGTATACTGGCAAGTCATAAAAGATACTGGTTTGTCCTTGATTCAGAAACAATTTGGACCAATAGTGACGTAAAAAACTGGGTTGAGGGGAATGCCGAGTTGATTGATGTTTGGTATTTACGGCGCCCGGAGAATAATTTCCTGCGAGTCTATCTTTTTGATCCTGTTCGAACTCCTGATCCGTAATCAGTTCCTTACAGACTTCTGGACTCCTCTCAGTTCAAGTTTGCAGAACTTACCCGTTTAATCAAATGCACCATTCAACACGAACAGGCCCTACCGGAACAGATCCATTTTGTTCGGTGATTATCGCCACCGTTGGGCGTTCAAGCCTTGCCCTTGCCGTGGAAAGCGTGCTCCAACAGAGTATCCCTAATGAAAGTTTTGAGGTTCTTGTCATCAATGACTCGGGCAAGCCTCTGCCAAAAGCAGAGTGGCAGCTAGGGAAGTCTGTTAAGATCATCAGTACAAATCAAAGGGAGCGAAGCGTTGCGCGAAACACAGGCGCAGCCGTCGCAAAGGGGAGATATTTGCACTTTTTGGACGATGATGATTGGTTGGCTCCAGAAGCCTACAAATCTTTCTTTCAATTAAGCCAGCTTAGTAACGCAAAGTGGTTGTATGGCATGACACAACTAGTTGATCGTCAAGGACACCCAACGATTACATTGAGGCACGGCTTGAAGGGTAATTGTTTTGTTCAGGCGATGGCAGGAGAATGGATTCCGTTACAATCATCATTAATTGATCGAAAGACTTTTCTCGCTGTAGGTGGATTCAATCCACTTCTGTCCGGGCCAGAAGATATTGATCTTCTCAGACGTGTTCTCCTAACGGAAGATGTCTGTGAAACGCCTAACCTCATTGCCTATGTGATTATGGGAGGCAAAGGTAGTACCACTGATTATGTTCAGCATCCCCAAGCGAGCCGCTGGGCGCGTGAAATCCTGCTCGATTCGTCTAACGTTCACCACAGAATGCGCTCATCCGCAGTGAACTCATTCTGGTATGGACGCATGTTGAGAGTATATCTGACATCGGCGGTTTGGAACCTGGCGCATCGGCGGCTCTTGAGCGCCTTCAGCCGCATTTGGAGTTCAATCTATACCGTGCTATATGCCGGAACAGGCTGGATCACCAAAGATTTCTGGCGGGCTGTTTCAAGACCTTATAAAAGTATCACATTTGAAAACGGAATTCGAGAAGGCCGTGGCAAGAAATAAATTGGCTTCAAATATATTCTGCTCTTATGTGATCCCGACGATCGGACGGCCAAGTCTGGAGATCGCCGTTGCCAGTATCCTGCAGCAGGAATTCCATCAGGCCCAATTTGAAGTCATCGTTGTCAATGATTCGGGAAGCCCCCTTCCGGATGCGGATTGGCCTGTCTCTCCGCGTGTCATAATTATCAATACGAATAAGTCCGAACGCAGTTTTGCGCGAAATAGTGGTGCTTCAATTGCGCGGGGGGCATATATTGCCTTTTTGGATGATGATGATTGGATACTACCAGGCGCGCTTGACACTTTATGGCAGTTAGCAAACCACTATCCGAAGGCGGCGTGGTTATATGGTGGGATCCGCATTGTAGACGAGAGAGGGAGGGTGCTGGGAGAGATTAACTCCCAACTGAGTGGCAATTGCTCTTCGCAGATCATGGGTGGTGCCTGGGCGCCTCTGCAGGCGTCAATCATTCAGTCCCGAGCCTTTTTTGAAGTAGGTGGATTCAATCCACTGATCTGCGGCACAGAAGATGAAGATTTATGCCGGCGAATCGCTTTGCGCAGTGATTTTGCCAATACGCGGGGTGTGGTTGCCTGTCTTTATCGCGGGCAAACATGGAGTACTTCTACCAATTACCAGCGCGCATCAGAGGATACGAAGTATTCGCGTGACCTGATCCTCGCCAAACCAAATACCTTTCAGCGCCTTCGCTCTTCCGTGGGTTCAAGCTATTGGTCCGGGCGACTTCTACATGTATTTTTCAGTAGTCTGATATGGAATCTGAGGAAGAAACGTTTTTTTTCTGCCTTGAGTCGCCTATTATATAGCTCCGCCTTTTTGGGACTATCCATCAAGTATCTTATATACCGTGATTACTGGGCCGGTCTCGGGGCAGATCATGTTCCTGAGACTCTCCATTTTGTTATGAAAGAAAACAGAATGCGGAAAGTCCCTTAATAACCGGATTTGCTCAAGCCGCCACCCTCGGCGGAGAGGACGCCGCCCAGAGCAAATATTCTGAAGTACTTTCCGACTTTTACTTAGGCAGAAATTGATCTTAACTCTGGTAGTTGAACGCAGAATAAGCAGATTGCCTTTGAAATCGTAGCGATGCAGCACGACAGAGCCTTTGCTTTCGCGGAACTTGACCAGGCTACCCTGTGCATCTTGCTCTATGCTTTATTCTGCATTCGTCATCATAGCCATTATCTTGATTTGGACTTCTTCCTGGCATAGCCCACAAGCAACACTCCCCGATGATAGGCTAAGATAGCTATAAGCAAGACATTCGGACTGCGCAAAAAACATCAAAAGGTGCTAAAATATCTAACGCCGTTCGGTTCATTGTTGCAAGTACATCGAATGGAGGCCGCAAAATGGAAAAATGCCTTTATTGCTCTGAGGACATAAAAGGCTTCATAAACATGGAAGAGGGGACCCGTGTATGCTCTACTTGTGGAGGGTATGTACCAGAGCTACAGACAGCATTGACGCAAGCCTACCGTAACGCAATTGTATTTGTCCTTGTCGCTATCCTCGTGATTGCGTTCGGAATAGTATCTATCGTATTGATATGGAATTCCTACGGATAGTCCACAAGCGCCTGCTCCGGTGATTTGCGAGTAAGCGCTGTACGGCGGCTCGCCTGTCGGTCGATATTCCAGAAGTAGGACGCGCCTATCCAGAACCCTGGTCGAGAGCAGGTCGAAGCCGATGTCTGGCGGCCCCTCAAAGGTTGGCTCAATGCCTGTTTGCGGAAGAATCAGGGGGCAGTCCAAGGTTCGCAACTCAGGACTTCAGTACGCTCCAGTTCAGGCACAAAGTGCACCAGGTCATCGTGGAAAATTTTCAGCCGTGGCCAGGCTGTCGCCTTGAGGGTGCCCGAGAAAAGCAAGCCAGGCGCTGTCGTCATCCTGTTCCACCCTTCGTCCTGCACCTCTGCGGGCTGGCCAGGAAGCGACGCAGCCGCCGAACCGTACACACACATTCTTGGCGGTGCTCATAACCTTGCCGGCGATCTTGCTTAGGCTCACCGAATGACTGTGAAAGATGCCTACGACTAAGCACGCAAAATTCTGTACCTGCCTTTTTCGTTGTTTTGGACGCCGTTCACAAATTCGCTGGATCCAAGTGCTATGGTTCTCCCATTGGCAAGGTGTATATTTATTCGGCGGAGATTGTAATTTTGTATAAGCTCATTTACTTTGGTCTCGGCCAGCAATCGAACCATTCCCGAGATAGCGCAGCCATTCTCAAGTGAAAGAAAAACGATCTTGATCTGGACTATATTGTGGGATGGGCAGCTCGCTTAGGCTTGAGTTCGTTATGGAAAGAGATGCTTGACAACGTTTCTTAAAATCCAGTAATATATATGTTGTCCTGTCAAATTTCGA
>Ga0111538_10004984_pt1 | contig 18240 bp, 16 predicted proteins | sample SoiMethybrSBSTD1_FD_79669 | JGI IMG/M metagenome (GOLD analysis project Ga0111538, IMG submission 79669) | Bulk soil microbial communities from a Populus tree surrounding site in Tennessee, USA - Soil MetaG P. TD hybrid SBSTD1 (version 2)... | ecosystem: Environmental > Terrestrial > Soil >...
AGCAGGACATCACCCATCGCCCGTGTCTGGGAGAGGGGCTTCATGGCCGGCGGCGCGACGCTCATCACCGCAACGAGCGAGCCCGACTCCGGCGCGGCCTCCACCCACGACTCGAGGAACGAGTGGTCCGGCAGGATCAGATCCGCCTGCGCACTTGTTTCGTCCAGGAAACTGCCGAAGCTCGCAATGAAGGGGACCTTGGCGAACGCCTCTTTCACCTTCCAGGCTTGTGGGGTCGCAAACACCGGATTGGCGCCGTCCACGAGCAGCACCTTGACCGGCAGTTGACCCGCGACGATGCCCGCTGCGAGCTTGTCGAAGGACGGAGCCGCTCCGGATGCGCTCGGGCCGGTATCAGCGGTGGCAACCTGCGGGGTAAAGAAAATGCCGCCCGGCTCGTTGATGTTGCCGACCAGTGCGTTCAGCGCGTTGACCGCCACTGCGGTGAAGAGCGCATTCGTGTGCGCGAGCGGCGGTCCGCCGGCGAACGCCATTGACGGCCGCAGCTCAGCGAAGTGGCGCGCGATCTCCTCGATGCGATGCACGGTGACGCCGGTGAGCTTCGACACGCGGTCCGGCGCGTACTCCTCGAGCCCCGAGGCCCAGCCGGCGATGAGCGCGCCGGCACGGCCGGCGGCATCGGCTGGGCGCAGCTTCTCATGCACGATGACGTGCGCGAAGCCGAGCGCCAGCACGCCTTCTGTTCCCGGGAACACCGGCACCCATTCGTCGGCGTTCGCACCGGTCTGCGTCATGTGCGACTCGATCTGCACGAACGAGCCGCGCAGTCCGGGACGTCCCTGACGCATGGCGCCGTACGCCTCGGCGTGGGCCACGGGCGAGTTCCAGGTCCCGAGGAAGTCGGCGCCGAAACTCAACACATAGCGGGATCGCGCCAGGTCGAGGGTCGGCAGCTGCTCGCGACCAAAACTGAGGCCGTTGGCGCGGCGGAGGACATCGTTGCCGAACAGCTCGAAGGCCATCGCGGCCGGAGCGCCAAACTTGGCGAGGAACTGTTGAACGAGCGTCGCCCGACGCCCGCTGCGGCGTGCCGTGACGAACGCGAGCGATTTCTGATCCGCAGCAGTCGCCAGGCCATCGAGCTGCGTCGCCAGCTCGGCGATCGCCTGATCCCAGGTGACCGCTTCGTACTTTGCCTCACCGCGGTTGCCAGTGCGCTTCAACGGCTGCGTGATGCGATCGGGGTGATACGTCACCTGAATGCCGGCCTGGCCGCGGGCGCACAGACCGCCGCGGCTGACTGGATGATCGGGATTGCCTTCGAGCTTCTTGGCCACTGCCATGCGGGTGACACCCGCCTGGCCCTCGCGCGTCACTTCGACGTCGGTGTCCATCACCCTGACGGTGAGACCGCAGCCGCTGGCGCAGAGCGGACACACGCTCGGTTTCCACTCGGCGATCCCGGGCGTCAATTCGTCCTCGGGAAGGAAGCGGATGATCGTGTGTTCCGGGTTGCCGCAGCTCGCCAGCGCCGTGGCGGATCCGGTCAACGCGGTGAGCTTGATGAAATTGCGCCGGTCCATCAGTAACCGCTTTCGCGCCGGCGATCCGGAAACATCAGAAATGACACGTCAGGCACTCGTTGGGGGCGTTCTTCTCACGATGGCAAGTCACGCACACACCCATGTGCATGTTGACGTTGCGCTGCGCCACGGTCTGGTTCGCGATATCGCCGTGGCACGTCCCGCACTCGACGTTCGCGGCAATGTGCGGCGCGTGGTTGAATTTCACGTGGGCCTGCGCCACGTAGCCGTAGACCCGCTGCCATGCGAGATCGAGACCCTTCTCCTGCATGGCCGTGATCTGCTTGATGATCGGTTTGTCGACGGCAATGGCTGCGTGGCAGCCGAGGCAGGTGTTGACGCTCGGCAGGCCTGCCACCGGGCTCTTGGTCACCCCTTCGTGACAGGTCTCCGTGCACTTCAGTTCCGGACCCTCTTTGCCGATCTCAACGTGCCGTTTGTGCGGAAACTCGACCGGCTGGGTGGGTGGCGGCAGGCGGCCGAAGAAGTCGTTCACGGCTTTCCCGAAGCTGCTATGGGCCGGGGTGAAGATCCCGGACGCCTGGCCGGGCAGTACGGTCATGGCTGCCGTCCCGGACTTCGGCGGTGCGAGCACGCCGCAGGCGACACCCGTGACCACAGCGGCGGCACACACCACCACCGTCCAGAACCGCGCGAAGCCGCCGCGTCGGAGAAGTCCCACGCTGCCTATTTTTTCGTTTGAGGACCGAGACTGCGCAGATAGTTGACGATGTTCCAGATCTCATCGTCTTTCAGAACCTTGTTCGGCTTCATGTCGAAATTAGGTCCTGCGCCGTTGCGAATCACCAGGAAGAGCTCGCCATCGGTGGCGCCGCGATCCCACTTGGCGTCGCTCAGATCGGACGGCGGCGTCTTGAGGAACTTGGCCGACGGGCCATCGCCCTTGCCGGTCTCACCGTGGCAACCACGGCAGGTTCTCAGAAACACGGTCTTGCCCGCCTCGAGCGAATCCGGGGTCGCCTTCGTGGGATTGACCATCTTCTTCCCTTCCGGGCTGCCGCCCGGATTCTGAGCGCTGCTGGTCGCGCCGGTGACGCCGACGAGTGCCGAAAAACTCAACGCGAATGCGGTTATCAGTGCGGTGGAAGCGGGGCGCATGGGTGTCTAGTCTCCCTAATTCATTAGAGCGCGGGCATCAAAAATTCGTTGCTGGCCGCGATTCTGACATAGCCCAACCGCCGACTGCAACCCGTCCTTCGCGTATACTCCGAATCGCATGCCGACTGTGGTCGTCAGCGCAATCGTTCTGACGGCCCTGGTGGGCCTGCGCTCTGGGTCGCCACCCGTCCTCCGGGCCGCAGTCGCGGCGCAATCCCAACCACAGACACCGGTTCCGTCCGCGCCCCCGACCGCAGACGCACCCGCTCCGCCCGAAAACGGCCCCAATGAACGCCTGCTGCAGGGCGCGATGTCCGGCCAGGCCGCGGCCATCCGCAGTGCGCTCGGAGAGGGAGCCGACATCAAGACGACCAATGCGTCCGGCGCCACGGCGCTTGTTCTTGCCGCCGTTCATGGCCACGCTGCGGCCGTCACCGCGCTACTCGCGGCCGGCGCCGACGCCAACACTGCTGATCGCGCTGGTGCGACAGCGCTCATCGTGGCCGCGTCCGAAGGTCACACGACGATCGTCGAGGCGCTCGCGGCGCGAGGCGCGAATCTCGAAGCGGCGGACACCGACGGAGTGACAGCCCTGATTGCCGCCGCGTCCGCCAATCGCGTCGCAGTCGTTCAGTGGCTGCTGGGGCGCGGCGCAAAGGTCAATGCCCAGAACAAGGCCGGCGCCACCGCTCTAATGGCGGCGTCGTTCGGTGGCCAGGCCGAGGCGGCCAGACTGCTTATCGCTCGTGGCGCCGACGTCAACATAAAGGACAACAGTGCCCGGACGCCGTTGATGGCGGCCGCACGGGCCGGCAGCGCACCAGCCGTGCAGGCCCTCATCACTGCGAAGGCCGACCTCAACGCGGAAGACCCCGGAGGATCGACCGCGCTCACCTTTGCCGCCGTGTCAGGCCATGCTTCGATCGTCGAGCTCCTGGAAAAGGCGGGACTCCGAAAGGGCGGCGAGATGGGGCTGATCTTCGCGGCAGCCAATTGCGGCACCGACATCGTCCGCATGCTCGTGGCGCGCGGCATCAGTGTCCGGGTCGAGCGCAACGGGTCGAATGCGGTGATGCTGGCAGCCACCGCCGGCTGTCTCGACACCCTGCGCTTCCTCCTCCGGAACGGCGCGGACGTGAACGTCAAGGACAGTGACGGCGCGACGCCGCTCATGGCAGCGGCTGGCGGCGGCCTGACCGAGGTTGTTCAGCTGTTGTTGGAGTCGGGCGCCGATCTCGACGCCAAGACGCCTGAGGGCGACACAGCCTGGCTTCGTGCGGGCCTGGCCGGCCACATGGATATCGTCGACTTGTTCCGGAAGGCCCGCGAGAAGCGCTAGGGCGCGATCTTCACCGCAATCGCGATCGACTTGCTGTACTTCACCGGCACGCCACGCAGCGTCGCCGGCCGGTAGCGCCAGTTTTGGGCCGCCGCGAGCGCAAGCTCGTCGTACTTCGGGTGAACCGAGCCCCGCAGCAGCACCTGGTCCACATTCCCGCTCTCGTCAATGACGACCTCCAGGCTGCCCCGACCAGGGGTTGTGCCGAGGCGCTTGTCGTACTCAGGCAGGCTCTGCCGAATGGCGGACGGCGGCACCACATCCGCGTCCTGGGAACTGTAGATGCGCGACACAACCGGAGGCTGCGCCGGCGGCGGATTGAGCGCGACGACCGGCGGCGCTGCCACCGGAGGCTTGGGCGGCGGCGGGATGGCCGCGGCGCTGAGTTCGTAAAAGCCGACGGCCAGGGTCTTCAGATCGATGAGCGGTGGCAGGTTAGCCGCGGGGCCCACCGCCGGGTCGGCGAGGGTCGTGAGCATATCCCTGAAGGTGCTGGCCGCCACTTCGAAATTCTTCTGATCGAACGCCTGTTTGGCTCGATTGTACTGGTCCTGAATAATGCCCGGGAGCATCCGCTTCCGCACGTCGCTGAAAGCCGTGCGCAGGCGCGGGGAGACGTCGAGATCGGACGGCTGATACAGAGGCTCCGCCGAGACGACGGCTTCGATGGCGCGTTCCGCATCCGACGTCCGCCCGAGTGCTAGCAGACAAAAGGCGCGGTACTGATCGATCCCGCGTCTGTCGCTCGCCGGCACGTCGGTCGCACGCAACCGATTGAGCATCTGCAGAGCATCTTCGTACGCTGCCGCCGCGTAGAGCTCGCGGGCGATGGCCAGTGATTCGTCCGCTGCGGCGACCAGTGTCGTCATCAGCAGCACGAGTACGGGAATGATGAGTTTCATCTGGCGAATCATTTTTTCCTCAAATCCACACTCAGTCGCCCACCACCCTTCAAGGTCACCATAGCGGTCTGGTGCAGCTCACCAAGCTCGGGATGGCGGAATACAACGTCGTGCGGGCCAATCGTCAGAGACAGGTTGCCGATCGGTGTGTCGCCGGCTTTTTCGCCGTCGATCCAGACTTCTGCCCAGGGCACGGCGTTCACCGCCAGCGTGCCTTTGGGAAGTTCGAGATTAATGGAAGCGACCTTGCCGGGCGGGACTTGGACCGTGCGCGTCACTCGGTACCCGAGCGTCTCGTTCACGAGGTCGATATCGTGACGACCGGCTGAGACCATGATCTGATCGGTGGCGCTCGTTCCAAGCAACCGGTTGTTCTCGAAGAGCTGCACGCCTACCGGGGCCGTAACCGAGATCCAGCCCGACACTGGCGCATTGGCATTCTCAGAAGCGGCCAGCGATACGACGAGAGACGCCGTCGCGCCTCGCTCGACCGTCACCGTCTGCCTTGAGGAACCGGCGGCGCTCGACAGGAGCACAGCGTGCTCCCCCGGCGCAAGGTCGGTCACCGTCAGCGGCGAGACACCGCGCGAGACGCCGTCCACGGTGACCTGCGCACCGGCTGGATCGGTCCGGACCTGAAGCTGACCGCCGGCCGCCTTGGTCGTCGGGAGTTCGATGTACTGACTGGCCTGCGTACCCGCCGTGATCGTCACCGGCAGGCTCCTCGGTTCGCCGCCAGTGGTCTGCAACTCCATCTGATGGGTCCCGGCGGCCAACGTCAGCGTGACGGGCGTCGTGCCGCGGGCCTCTCCATCCACGGAGACCGCCGCTCCAGCAGGATTGGTGGTCAGGACAAGTGTCCCGGTCGTGACCGCAGGCGGCGCAGCGACGAAGTAGTTGCGCGCCGCGTAGCCTCCCATCGCAATGATGGCGACGGCCGCCACGGCGGCAAGCATGGGCCAACGGCGCTTTTTCCCGCCGCGCGCATGGACGTGTGTGTCTTCATGTGCGGCCGCGACCGGCTGTTCGGCCAACACCGGCTGCCGCTTGGGTGGTGTTTTCACCGGTTCGACGGCAATCCTCGACGGCGCCTCGGCGATCGGAGCCGAACGTACTGGCGGGTCAGGCTGTGTGTGCGACGTCAGCGATGAAAGATCGATTGACGGGCGCAGCACCGAGGGCGCCGGTTCGTGAGCAGCGGTGACGACTGACGCGGGCTCCACGATCGGACGCGGTGTCGTCACGGACGACAGTATTGGAGTAGCCGGAGCCGCAGCTCGAAGTGACGCCGGGGACGGCTGAACGGTAGGTGTGGAACTCAGCTCGGCATGGTAGCGGGCCATGAAATCTTCAAGGCTCGCGGGCGACGCCATCAGCTCACTGTCACCCAGCATCTTCTCGAGCTCGACACGCGCGTCGATGGCCGACGCAAACGCGTTCCGGGCATCGAGCTGCAGCGCACGCCCGAGCCACGCCCGCAGGCCAGGCGGCAGCGGCTCGAAGCCGCCACGTGCCGAAACGGCCCACGTGGAAGCCACCAGATCCGTCACGCGCGATGGATATTCGTCGTCGTGCAACAGCCGGCCGAGGATCAGTGAAAGCGCGACCACGCCGAGCTGTGTCACATCGGCCCGCTGATCGAAGCGAGAGAGTCCGGCCGTGCGCGGGAGCGGCACTCGCAGCTCGGTCCAATAGCGCTCCCGGGAGTACCGCAGCTGCTCGAGCGCCGCGCCGGCGACATATTCAACGATGACAAGGCGGGCGTTTGGGGTCACGATCAGGCGCTCGGGACCGATGGCGCCATGCGCGGCCTCACCGAAGTTCTCGTGGAGCATCGCGACAGCGGGGACGAGCTGGCGAAGAAGGCACAGGGCGGCGTTGATATCGAGCGGCAGCCGGCGTTCTTCGGCGTGCGTCAGAATCTCCGAGAGCCGGATGCCAGGGGTCGCGTCGCTGACGATCGCCAGCGTCGCATCGCGCGCACCGAGACGTTCGACCCCCCGCACCCGCCCGTAGTACGCGTGGCGGAACTGGGCCAGATGGCTGACGCGCTCGCGGAGCGCGAATTCAAACGAAGGGACGCTCGAGAGCTCGCCGCGCAGGCACAAGACGTCCAGTGCTTCGTGTCCCGTCGGGTCGACGACGTGTCGTCGCTCTCCGAGTCCGTCACGAAAAGCCACCGCGGGGGGGGCCGACGCAGAAACTGCAGCTCGCTCCATCAGATCCCTCAATTCTGTTATTCGGGGTTGGGCAGATGCGCGAACTGTGCCGTTCTTAGGCGCTCAACGGTTTGAGGCTATAACTTCCTGTGGTGCAGTAGTTTGAGTCGGATTCAACAGTCGCCAGTCAGACGACTGTCGTTACAGAACTGTGAGCCGTCAGCGGATTCTGTTGGGCCCAAAAACGAGGATGGATGACCGAATCTGTGGCTGGTTCGGGGTGTTTATGGCTTCAGTGCTCAGGCGCGATCGACATCCGCCCGCAATCATCGCATCGCAAGTACAGAACCGGCAGCGATTCGGATCGGCCGACGATGTGAGCGCCCGGCATCCCGCAGCGCGGACACGTCACCGCACCGGCGGCAGGTCGTTTTGACAGTTTGGCAAGCTTGGCCATTGAGAATTCTCCTCTTGCTATAAGACACGCGCAGGAACCAAAACGATCCCGGCGGTCAACCCTTACGCCTCAGGTGATCGAGCAGGTCGGTCATGTCCTGAGGAACTGGGGCCTCGAACTGAAGGGATTCGCCGCTGTCGGGGTGTTCGAAGCCGAGCCGATACGCGTGAAGGGCCTGCCGCGGGAAGTCCACGCCGCGCAGCGTATCTGGACCATAAGTGTACCGCTGCTCACCGACGAGGGTATGTCCCCGCAGCCGGGCCTGCAAGCGAATCTGGTTTCGTTTGCCCGTCACCAGTTTCACCTCAATGAGACTGGTGCTCCGAAAGGCTTCCACGACTCGGTACTCGCTGGCGGCCTGCTTGCCTCGAGGATCATGGGGATGGGTTTCTTTCTGGATCAACGCGGTCTGATCCCAAACCAGGTGATCGTTCCACAAACCAGATTCGGGCTTCGGCGTGCCGTACACGACCGCCAGATATATGCGTGTCGCATCGTGCCGCTTGAACTGCTCCCGCAGCCGCTGCTGGGCACGCGAGGTGACGGCGAACACCACCAGGCCCGATGTATCGCGGTCGATGCGATGGACGACGAAGGGCCGCCTTCTTCCACGGCGCCGCAAGTAATCCGACAGCTGGTCCTGAACGGAGGACAACTCGCTGCGGCGCTCCAGCGGAACACTGAGCAGACCCGCCGGCTTGTTGACGACGACCAGTGCGTCGTCTTCGTAAACGATCCAGAGGTCACCGATGGCTCCCGGACGCCTGCGAGCGCGCGCGCTGCCGGGACGGTCCATCCAGACGCGCACGTCGTCGGCTACCATGAGCCGACGCCCGGCGTCGTCCAGGCTCACCTCCGTGTCGTTGACGAATACCTTCCCTCGCTCGAGCGCGGTGACGGCACGGCCGCGCGAGCCAAGCCGATTGGGGTTTGCGAGGAACTTGTCGAGTCGAAGACCCGCGTCATCGCCGGCCACGATCCACGCTCCGACGCTCGCAGAAATCATAGCGTCCTTCTGAACAGCAGCGTGGCGGCCGACATCGCGACCGCGGAAAACACGAGCAGATACAAGAGGTCGCCCGAGATCGCGCCAAAGCCCGTGTTCTTGAGCAGTAGACACTTGAACGCGTGAACCGAATAGGTGAACGGATCGACGACGGCAATGGCCTGCATCCAGGGTGGGAATCCCTGCTGCGGATAGACAGCACCGCTCGGAAAATACAACAGCGTGTTAAGGACACCGAAAATCGCGCGCGGCAGCAACGGATCCGTCACCCGGACCATGATGAGGAACATCATGCTGATGAGGGCAAAGGCGGTAATGACGATGACGACGAATAGTCGGAGCAAGCGAAGAGCGGAGAAGGGATCCGGGATGCCGGCGATGAGCGAACCGATGATCATCAACACAGATCCGGACAGCACCGCCTTGATGGTTCCCGAGATATTGAACCCGGCGATCAGCTCGAACTTCTTGATCGGCGTGACCAGATAGCCCTCGTGCAGTCCCCTCGCCTTATCGTCGATGAAAATGATGCCGCCGCCGATCATGACCATCATGAAGATCGACATGACGATCGATCCAGGCAGGAGATACTGAACGTACGGAACGTACGGGTAGACCTCCACGACGTCGAGCTTCGCCTCCCCCGTCACCCGAACCGTCGTGGCATCGGGCATGTTGAATGCGCCAACGAGACCGGCGACCGTCCCGGCGAGGGATGCCGACACGAAACTATCAGTATTGTCTTCAATCAACGCGATCTTCGGCTGGTTGTGCGCCAGCACGCGCCGCGAGAAGTCCGGCGGGATGGTGAGGACGCCATTGATCCGGCCGTCGCGCAGATCCTGGAGGGCGACTCCCTCGTCGCCGTACTCGATGGTGTCGAAGGTTCGAGCCCCGGCGGTGACGGCCCCGGCGAGCTCGCGCACTCGCACGGACGGGACACCGCTGTCCTGGTTGACGACGCCCAGCTTGAGGTGCTTGACGTTGCCGCCAAAGGCGTAGCCCAGCACAACGAGTTGGACCACCGGGAAAATCATCGACATGACAATGAGCATGGGGCTCCGGCGGAACCGCCTCAACTCACGCTCGATGATGGCCCAGGTGCGCTGCATGGATTTATCCCCGCCGGATCATGAATGGACTGTCCTGGGCCGACGGCTCCTGGAGCGCATCGCGCAGGGCCCGTCCCGTGTAGTGCACGAACACGTCGTCAAGGGATGTGCTTTGAACGCCTAGCGACTGCACCTGTGCGCCCGCCCGTTCCGCCGCCTCCATCAGGGCCAGTGTCGTGGCCGGGCCGTTGGTCGAGTTGATGCGGTAGACGTTGTCCTTGCCGGTGACGCCTTCGACGCCCGGCAGCGCGACCAGCGTGCGCTCCCAGTCAGCCGGCGGCGATCCAAAGCTGGCTTCGAGGACATTCTTGCCGGGAATCGAGGCTTTGAGCTTCAGCGGCGAGTCGAGCGCCTTGAGCTCACCATGATCGACGATCGCGATCCGATCGCAGAGCTTGTCGGCTTCGTCCATGTAGTGGGTGGTGATCAGGATGGTGAGGTCGCGCTGGGCTTTGATGCGCTTGAGCATCTCCCAGACAGCCACCCGCGACACCGGATCGAGGCCAGTCGTCGGTTCGTCGAGAAAGAAAATTCGCGGTTCGTGCATCAGCCCGCGCGCAATCTCCACGCGGCGCCGCATCCCGCCCGACAGGTTCTTGACCTGCTTGTCCTTCCACTCTGTGAGCTCCACGGCGGCCAACAGCTCCTTCATCAGCCGGATGCGTTTTTCCCGCGGTACGCTGTAAAGCTTCGCGTAGATCACCAGGTTTTCCTCGACGCTCAGCTCGAGGTCGCTCGTCATGGCCTGTGGAATGACGCCGATCGCCCGGCGGACATCGTCCGACTGTTTCAGAACGTCGAAGCCGTTGACCAGCGCGGTCCCAGACGTCGGCGGCAGCAGCGTCGTCAGCATCCGGATCAGCGTGGACTTGCCGGCGCCATTGGGCCCGAGCAGCCCGAAAATCTCGCCCGCCTCAACGGTAAAACTGATCCCGTTCACCGCGACGAACTTACCGAACTGCTTGACGATGTTGCGGACGTCTATGGCGATCATTCGGTTCCACGGGTACGCGCCCGACCTAAAGGTCGGGCCTACTTCAGGGGCAACTATTTCAGCGGCAACATGACGTAGGCGGTCATCCCGACCGCCATCTTTCGATCCTTGTTGTCGCACCGGAGCCGAATCTCGAAGGTCTTGATATCTCGCTTGGTCCGGCTCACGTCGCGTTGGGTGGCGTACGAGGCGTTGACCGCTCGATACGACACGACACCGTCGGCGACCGACCCGGACGGCCATCGGATCTGAAGATGATCGCCGAGCCGGACCCGATCGACGTAGGTCTCCTCGACATCCACCCGCACCCACAGGTCGTCGGGGTCGACGAGCGTCAGAATCGGCTGACCGGCATTGACCACTTCACCCAACCGCGCCGCGCGTACATCGACAATCCCGTCGAGCGGCGCTTTGATGTCGGCGTATGCCAGGCGGACATCCGCTTTCGTCCGCTGGGCTGTCGCTGCCTCCTGGAGGTGCTCGTTTGCCTGGACCTGATTGCGGCGGACGACGGTCTGTTCGGCATTCACCCGAGCCAGAGAGACCGCCGCGCGATCGGCCTCGACCTGCTTTTTCAAGGCATCGGCGCGCGCTTGAGCAGCTTGATAGGCCGTCCGCGCGACGTCCAGCTCCTGAGCCGATGTGATCCCGCCTCGCGACAGGCTTTGCGTTCGTTCGTAGTTCAAACGGACATTTTCGAGATCGGCGACCGTCGCCGCTTGCTGGGCCTCAGTCGACGCGAGCTTGGATTCGGCTTGTCGAATCTGTTCGACCGTCTGCCGCTCTTGATACCGCAGCTCCGCTTCAGCCTCTCGTACCTGGGAAGCCACGCCTTCGACGTTGTGCGTCGCGTACGAACTCTCGGCCTGCAGCTCTGCGGGCGCAATCACGGCCAGCAGCTGATCGCGATGCACCTGGTCGCCCTCGGCCACAAGCAGCTTCTCGATCTTGCCGCCGATCTGCGGACTGACGATGACGTCGTTGGTCGAGACGATGCCGGTCAAGACCAGTGCAGCCGGCCCGCGATTCCAGTAGAGGTACGCGCCGACGCCGCCACCCACCACGACGAGTAGGACGAGTGCTCTAGTCAGTTTCATGTGTCGCGTCCGGCCCTCATTCGCAGGTGATGCGGACCTGGGCTTTGCCCTGATCCACGTCGATCGTCAGCTCGCCAAGATTCTTGAGCATCGTTTCCAGGTGCGCCGGGTCGAGCCGGGCCAGGTCAATATCAATGCCCTTCTCGCGAAGCCGCTCCGTGAGCCGCTCGCCCGCTGGACCCGGAATCATGGCCCCGAGACGCATGCCGCTTCTCACGAGCGACAGCGGGACGCGAATGCTGACGTCCTTTTCAGGCCGCCGATCGCTGGCCGCCTTGTGGACGGCGACCCGCAGGTATCGGGAGCGGCCCGGATCGGGCTCCTGCTCGCCCGGTGTCGCGGAGTGCCCCGGCGTTGCGCCGAGGGCCGCAATCAGTTGTTCCGCTTCGGCGACGGTGATCTTCCCCTGCGCGAGGAGGTCGAGCACGCGCCGTGTGTCGTCACTCATGATTTCTCCTTGAGGCGCTCGACGGCCTCGGCCACGGTCAGCTCTCCCCGCTCGATCTGCCCGAGCACGTCGCTGTGCTTCACCGGCGGAGGATCCACTTCGACGAAAGGCAGCTGGTTGCCGATGCGGTTGAGCCGGTTCTTGATGGTGGGATAGCTCACCCCGAAATACTTTTCCATCTGCTTGATCGAACCGTGGCACCGCACGAACGCGGCGACGAATGCCTGGTCCTCGGCCGACAGCCGCGCGAGTGGCGGCAACTCGAAACGGCCCTCGATGGCAATGCCTGTATCGCTACATCGCACCCGCTCCACCTCGACGGGGCCGCCACCCGTGAGCCGCGTCAGCGCTTGCCAGTCATGAAACATGAGGTCACTGATGTTTTTAGCCCGCTCGAATCAATTTTGTCAAGGTCGTAATTGATTTTATTAATAGGACAGCCACTCTGGATGGCGTTTATTGATATCGCCAGTCAACTCGTGTCGCTTCAGTAGGTTACAAACACCTGCGCTTATACTTGAAGCGTTTTGCTTCGGGATCTTGCGCCCGGCGCACGTGCCTACATCACCGGCGTGATCGTGCTCGGCGCGATCACCTTCAGCCTCGTGATCGTGCATGCCGGCGAGCTTCCCCCCATTCTGCTGCCGTTGCTGCTGCTCATCCTGCTGTCCTCGCTGACGTCAGCGTTCAAGGTTCAGTTTCCGATCGCCAGCGGCTCGAACATGTCGGTGTCCTACGTCGTCGATATCGCGGCGCTGATCCTCTACGGCCCGCACCCCACGATGGTGGTTGGTGCCATCAGCGGCTGGAGCCAGTCCACGCTCAACTCTCAGGCTCGGAATCCGCTGCACCGCACCCTCTTCAACATGGCGTGCCTGGTGATCACCGTGCAGGCTGCCGGTCAGGTATTTCTCCGCCTCGGCGGCACACCAACAGTCGACCTGCGAACGATCTGGATTCCGATTGCCGGCACGGCCCTGACCTACTTCGTCGCCAACACAATTCCGATTGCGATTGCGATTGGGTTGACGACGGGGCAGAGCGCGTGGCGCATCTGGAAGAACGACTTTGTCTCGAGCGTACCGAACTACCTGCTGGGCGCGGGCGCCGCGGCCGTCGTGCTGGCAGTGATGCAGAGCTCCGGCTACTGGCCGACGCTGCTGCTCGCATCGGCGCCGCTCTACCTCGCGTACAAAGTGTACCGGGCCGGCGTGGAAAGCGAGGCCAGGCAGGGCGCGATTCTCGAAGCCGCCCACGATGCGATCATCACCATGGATCAGCAGCTGAATATCCGCGAGTTCAACCCGGCAGCGGAAAAGATGTTTGCGCATACACGCATGCACATGCTCGGACGCAATGTCGAGCTGCTCTTGCCGCCGATGATTCGCGGCGCGCAGCTTGCCGCCATCAGCCGCTACATGACCACGGGCGAGGGACCCCTGGCGGGCCGTCAGCTGGAAATGACGGCGATGCGCGCGGACGGCACCGAGTTTCCCGTGGAGCTCACCGTCACGCGGGTGAGCGGAGACAGTCGCGCGGCGCTGACGGGGTTCATTCGGGACATCACCGAACGGCGACTGCTCGAGGAACAGCTACGGCAGTCGCAGAAGCTCGAAGCGATTGGACGGCTGGCGAGCGGCGTCGCCCACGACTTCAACAACATTCTCATGAGCATCATGGGGTCGGCAGACCTCATGCTGATGCAGCTGCCTCCCAATGACCCCGCGCGTGACGAAGCGACGGAGATCAAGGAGGCGGTGAGACGCGGCGCCGCGCTGCCCCGCCAGCTGCTCGCGTTCAGCCGCCGGCAAGCGACGATCCCCCGTTTGTTCGACCTCGGCGAGGCGATCGCCGGCATGGACACCATGCTTCGCCGGCTCATCGGCCCGGAAATCGATTTCGATCTCGTCCGCGGATCGACGCCGATCATGGTGATCGCCGATCTGTCGCAGATCGAGCAGGTGGTGCTGAACCTGGTCATCAACGCGCGGGATGCGATGCCCGACGGCGGGCGGCTGATTGTCGCGATCGAGGAGGTCGAACTCGACACCGCGACCGCGCTCGCGCAGGTCGAGGGCCGGGCGGGACGTTACGCCCGGCTGAGCGTCAGCGATACGGGCACCGGGATCGACGAGAAGACGCGCGCCCGATTGTTCGAACCGTTTTTCACCACGAAGGAACAGGGCAAGGGCACGGGACTCGGACTGTCGATCGTGTATGGCATCGTGAAGCAGAGCGGCGGCTACGTTTCAGTGGTCAGTGAGCCCGGTCATGGTGCAACCTTTCTGATCTATCTGCCCATGGCTGCTGCCGTGGAACCCGCCGGAGCCCTGGCCTGATCACGAACGCGCCGTGCGCGACTTTCTGACGCTGGGGCCGCTCGATTGCGCAACCATTTCATCGACCTTCAGCTTCTCCGCGGCGGGGAGATCGCGCAGATAACATTCGATGCTCTCGATGACCAGCCGCCACTGGGGCAGGGCGGTAATGACGCTGAGCGCCTGCAGCTTCGCTCGGATGTCGGCGGGCAACCGGACACTCAGCTGCGGGTAGTCCTTGACCTTTTCGCCGGCGCGCGCACCAGCAGGTGGGCGGCCAATCTTGCGGGTCGACGATTTTCGGCGCGGCATGCTCGTGGATCGGGTTGGGGCATTGTAACAGCCGATGGTGTATCTTCCTCGATGCCCGCCGAGAAACCTGCAAGGCGTCGGCGCGAGCGTGACGCGACCAAAGGAGAGCGGACGTGACCGATCAGGAAAAGCAGAAAGCCGACGAACTCGTCGGAAGACTCGAACTCGCCGTCGGCCAGGTTTTCCCGCGCGATGGCGGCAACGCCTCACTCCTCGCGGAGATGATTCAGATCCTCAACGGACTGCGCAGCCTGCTCGGCATCGTCAGGACGCATTGACTGTGTCGACTTCCTGATACCCCACCGTCAGCAGCAGCGTCACGACGAGAAACCCGGCGGCCGTGAGATAGGGCATGCCCTCGCCGAACCGCTGAAGAGAGGCGCTGCCCCAGACCGGGCCAATGGTCCGTCCCAGGCTTTCGATCGCGCTGGCCGCGCCCTGCACGCGGCCCTGCTCATCGCCGCGGGCGGCGCGGCTCACCAGACTTGACATGGTGGGGTGGCCAAACCCGATCCCGAGAGCCAGCGGCACCAACGTCAGGGCGAACACGGGAACGGAGTGGGTTTGCGTCGCCGCGACGAGACCCACGGCACCGAATACCAGTCCCATGACGAACGTGGCTTTGTCGCCCAACCGGTGCACGATGGGCCGGATGAATGCCCCCTGGACGATCGCGCCAAGGACGCCGAACGCGGCGAAGAAATAGCCGGTCTGGGCGACATCGAAGCCGAAGCGCCTGGCGGCAAATAGCCCGAATGTCGTCTGAAAAACCGCGAACGACAGCCAGTAGACGAAGTCGATCACCAGAATTCGTCGCAGGCGGGGCCGCTGCAGCATCGCTCTCAGGTTGCGAAACGGCATACCCGTTCCGGCCTGCGCGCGGTGCACGGTCTCGGGCAGCCAGAACCAGGCCATCAGCATCGCGATGACCGTAATGCCCGCCGCCGCCCAAATCGGTGCGGTGTAGCTCACTCGTGCCGCGAGGATGCCACTCAGGGCCGGGCCGACAATGAAGCCGAGCCCGAACGCCGCTCCGATCAGCCCGTACGCCCTGGCGCGATCCTTCGGCTCGGTGATGTCGGCGACGTATGCGCGGGCGGTCGAAATGTTGCCTCCAGACAGTCCGTCGACGATTCGGGCGAGAAAGAGCATGGTGATGCTGTGTGCGAGCGCGAGCATGACGAAGCTCACGACGGTGCCTGCCAGACTGAAAATCAGTACCGGGCGGCGGCCAAACCGGTCTGACCAGTCACCAAGTACGGGCGCCGCAAACAGCTGACATAACGAGAAAACCGCAAAGAGCAGTCCAATCACGAAGGGCGGCGCCCCGAACGTCTCCGCGTAGTACGGCAGCAGCGGCACGATGATGCCGAAGCCGACGAGGTTGACGAAGATCGTCAGGAAAATGATCAGCAGCGGACGGGACACTAGTTGACGGCCCTCGGACCCCTGTTATCGCGGGCCGGTACGTGATCGAGATCGGCCAGCCGGATGCCGGTCTCGTACACCAGCTGCGTCACGCGCAACATCTTGTCGAACAGGATGCGCGATATCTCGTCAGTGTTGGTGTGGTAGTCGGGATGCAGGCCGGTGGTGAAGAAGATGACGGGGATTCCCTTCACCGCATAACTGTAGTGGTCGCTGCGGTAGTAGATCTGCTCTGGATCCGACGGACTGTTCATCTGGTAATCAAGGGTCATCGGAGGGTCCAGGGCGAGGTTCGCGGCGCGATTGATACTGTGCAGCTCACTGCTGATGCGATCGGATCCGACGAGATATACCGTGTTCGCCTCGCCCGGTTTGTCGTCGCGGTTACGTCCGATCATATCGATGTTCAATTGCGCAACGATGCGATCGACGGGAACGGTGGAATAGTCCGCAAAATAGCGCGAGCCATAAGTACCGAGTTCCTCCCCGGCATGCCACACGAACAGGAGTGAGCGTTTCGGCCGCGGGCCTTCCGCAAAGGCCCGCGCCAGCGCCATCAGCGCGACCGTTCCGGAGCCGTCGTCGTCGGCGCCATTCCAGATGCGATCGTCGTCGGCGCCCGCCGTTACACGCCCATATAACGGCCCTGGCCGGGTGCCGTTCTGCACCGCTTCGCCTTCGGCATACCCCAAGTGATCGTAGTGCGCGCCGAACGCGACGTACGTGTCCTTCAGCGCCGGATCGGCGCCTTCGACGACGCCTACGACGTTGTGTGTGAGCTGCGTGCGGATGACTTCGTACTCGACATCGATGTTGAACGTGACTTTCACGTCGTCAAGCCGAAACGAGGGGAGCGGCTCACGCGCCTGCGCCCGCCGACGCAATTCCTCGTACCCGGTGGGCGCGTTGCGGAACAGCAACGCGAGGAACGCCTCATCCACTGTCAAGGCCGGGGGTACCGGCCGATCGAGTCGATCAGCCGTGACGAAGTCGGGCGTCGGCCCGCCAGCTGCTGCCGTCCGGCCCGCGCCTGGAGCTTCATCGGGTGCGATCGCCGCAGCCGCGTGCAAGTCCTCGAGGACGTGACGGCTGCGACCGGTCAGCACCCGGTGCAGGCCCTGGGCGTCAAAGCCCATAGGGCCGCTGGAGCCCAGCCAAATCACGACGGCCCCACCGACGTCTTTCCCGCGGAGATCGGCGTCGAGTCCGTAGCCCACAAACTCGACGCGATCCGTGACGAATCGTCGCTTGCCTCCAGCCTCTCGACTGAAGGTCACGCCTTCACCGTCTCTGAAGGTGCGCGTCTCACGGCCCACCTGAACCGTGACCGTTGAGCGACTCTCCGCGGCAACGCTCCTCACGCGGACCGTCTGCAGATAGGATCTGTCATCGCCTGCAGGGGTGACCTTCCAGGCTCTGAGGTGGTCCTGGATGTACGCGGCGGCGAGGCCAAGACCGGCGCTGTAGTTCCCCCGCCCCTCGAGCTGGTCGGAGGCAATGTAGGACAGCCATTCCTTCAACTGGTCGACCTTGATGAGCGCAAGGCCGGGCGAGGCGGCGGTTGTGCGCAGGATCGCGAGCGCAAGGATGGCCGCGCAGACTTGCGCGGACCGGCGGCGGGGATGGGACGCCAAACCCTTACTATAGCCTCCGCTTGCCAGGATGGACGACTTCAGGTAAGGTTGCCCCACTGGATTCGGCTGCCAGCGTGTGCCTGCCCTACCAATTTTTCGGCGATTCCCCGCGAGCTTCCCCCATCTTCCCACGAGCTCTGCGCACCTAGGAGAGAGTTGATTGGCTGTCCGTTTGTTCGTCGGCAATCTTTCGTACACCACGACCGAGGCCGAGCTGCGCGCCTATTTTGGCACGGTCGCCCCGCCCTCTCAGGTCGTGCTGCCAGTCGATCGGGACACTGGCCGGCCTCGCGGGTTCGCGTTCGTGGAGTTCATGGATCGAACCCACGCCGAAGCCGCGATCCAGAAGTTCAACGGGCAGATGTTTAGTG
>Ga0111538_10004985_pt1 | contig 18239 bp, 17 predicted proteins | sample SoiMethybrSBSTD1_FD_79669 | JGI IMG/M metagenome (GOLD analysis project Ga0111538, IMG submission 79669) | Bulk soil microbial communities from a Populus tree surrounding site in Tennessee, USA - Soil MetaG P. TD hybrid SBSTD1 (version 2)... | ecosystem: Environmental > Terrestrial > Soil >...
ATCCAAACACAACTGCTCGACTTGCCCAATGACGGCACCTCCCGCGCCTTTGTGCGGCACTTCTGTGCCAGTGCCAATGTCTGTACCCTGGACCGCCAGGGGCGGGTGCTCATCCCTCCCAAACTCCGCCAGTATGCGGGGATTGACGCGGAGGCGCTCATGATCGGGGTGGTCAAGAAGCTTGAGATCTGGGCTCCGCATCGTTGGGAAGGTTATGCAGCCAATGAAACACCACATTTTGATACGCATGAGCATGTGACAGCATTGCGACTCTGAGGTTGTCCCCATGGGTGTCGCTCCGACCATTCAGCATCGTCCTGTGATGGAGCAGAACATATGTGCCCTGCTCCTGCACGACCGCCCGGCGATTTACGTTGATTGTACGCTGGGAGGAGGGGGACATACCAGTGCCCTGTTACACGCCAGTGCAGCAGCGAGTGTCGTGATTGGCCTTGACCGTGATGCGCACTGCATTGCTGCCGCCCAGCAGTGGGGCGCTCCCTGGGGGACACGCCTGGTGCCCGTACAGGGGGATTTCCGCGACCTGACAATGCTCTTGGTCCAGCTTGGCTACGCCCAGGTAGATGGCATCCTCTTCGACCTTGGGGTCTCATCCTACCAATTGGATACCGCCTCGCGTGGTTTCAGCTTCCGCCTTGATGGCCCCCTCGACATGCGCATGGATACGACCCAGGCGTACACGGCTGAGGTGTTGGTCAATCAGGCTCCTGCCGAACATCTGCAGGCCATCTTTCGTACTTTGGGCGAGGAGCGCTGGGCCAAGCGCATTGCGCGGGCGATTGTGACCGAGCGCCAGCATACCCCGATCACGCGTACGGGACATCTCGCTACCCTGGTGGCCCAGGCCATCCCGCGCGCAGCCTGGCCCTCCCATCTGCACCCGGCAACGCGCGTCTTCATGGCCTTACGCATGGCGGTGAATGATGAATTGCCCGCTCTGGCCGCAGCCTTGCCACAGGCAGTGGCGGCTTTGCGCCCTGGTGGACGCCTCGCGGTGCTGGCATTTCATTCTGGTGAAGATCAACTCGTAAAAACCTACATGCGTCAGGAGGCGCGAGGATGTGTGTGTCCGCCACAGCTGCCCCAGTGTGTCTGTGGTCGGCAGCCGCGGCTGCGCCTGATCACACGCAAACCACTGGCGCCAAGCATTGACGAGATCCAGGACAATCCACGCAGTCGCAGTGCGCGGTTGCGTGTGGCTGAGAAGCTTTCCAGCGAGGAATGAGCCATGCCGCGTCCGCCCCAGGCTGCCTCTGCATTGCCGCCGATGTCACGGGGACGAGCGCGGCGCATCGCCAGTCGGCATGTGGGGATGGCGTTGCTGCTCAGTGCGGCGATGGTGCTGGGGGGGGTGTTGCTCTACCTCTGGCCGCAAGTGCGTCTGGTGGGCATGGGCTATCGTTACAGTAAGCTTCTCGCCCAGCGGACTCAGGTGCTGCAGCGACAGAAAGAGCTGCAAGTGGAACTCAGCTCCCTGCGCCAGCTGCGACGCATTGAAGATATTGCCACGCAGCACCTGGGGTTGCGTCCACCCCAAGCAACGCAGGTCATTTATGTGCGGTCAGGGCAACAAGCAGTTGCAGGGCAACAGGCGGTTGGCCAGAGGAGGCCATAATGCGACTCAGCGGACGTTTTAAACCCTACAGTGGCCCACGGTTACGTCTGGTGGTAGGGTGCTTTGCCTTCCTGTTCTGTGCTATTTTTATCCGACTCGCGGTGCTCCAGGTGTTCCAACACGCGCGTTTGCGCGACCTGGCAGAACGGCAGTACAGTCGTCAGATTACCGTGCGTCCCGAACGGGGACGCATCCTTGACCGCCACGGGCGTGTCCTGGCAACGAGTGTACCGGTACCGTCTGTCTATGTGATTCCACAAGACATTGATGACTCAGACGCCGTAGCCTCGAAACTGGCAAAGGTCCTCGGACAGCCATTGGCGGCCGTGCAGGATCAACTGTCGACCGTATCAACGTTTGTCTGGCTGGCGCGTCAACTGCCACCGGAGGTCGGTGAGCGGGTGCAGAAGCTCAACCTCCGCGGTGTACAGGTCCTGCAAGAGACGCGTCGTTTCTATCCAAAACGCCACCTCGCCGGGCAGGTACTCGGCTTTGTGGGAGTCGATGGTGCGGGACTGGGCGGCCTCGAACATCTGTACAATCGCGAACTCACGGGCACACCGCACCAGGTCACGCTGCAGCGTGACGCCACCGGCCGCACGGTCCAGGTGATGGCTGGGGATCCGAGCGACCAGCCGCGTGGGGCCGACCTTTATCTAACCCTTGACGAACGGTTACAATATATCGCTGAGAAGGAACTCGCCGTACGCGTGCAGGAAACGCAGGCCAAGAGTGGTCTGGTGGTCATCATGCACCCGCCGACCGGAGATATTTTAGCGTTGGCGCATTATCCGTTTTTCAACCCGAACGACTTTCAAGATCCCAAGCAGCGTGTCTGGCAGCGCAACCGGGCTGTGACTGATCCTGTCGAGCCCGGCTCGACGTTTAAGCTGGTGGCGGCGTCTGCCGCCTTGGAGGAGAACGTCGCACGTGTCACTGACCTGTTTCATTGTGAGAATGGGTTTGTGGTGCGGAGCGGACGCCGTCTGCGTGACCATCACCCTTACGGTCTCTTGAGCTTCGTGCAAGTCATCGAGAAGTCAAGCAATATAGGAACAGCGAAGATCGCTGGACGTCTGAGTGACGATCAGCTCTACACCTATATTCGTCGCTTTGGGTTTGGTGAGAAATCCCTGGTGAACCTTCCTGGTGAGGAGGACGGGATGATTCGTCCTCCCAAGAAATGGACCAAGCCCACCCATGATTCGTTGGCGTTCGGGCAGGAAGTGACGGTGACCCCGCTGCAGCTCTTGACCGCCTACGCCGCCATGGCGAATGGCGGCTTGCTGATGCGTCCGCGCGTGGTTGAGCACATCGTACAGGGTGACGAATTCCAGTTCTTTGCCCCGCACGCTCGCCACCGCGTGTTGTCACCCCCGACCTTGGAACGTATGAACGAGATTCTGGTCGGTGTGGTGGAGCGTGGCACTGGGAAACAGGCGGCAGTGGAGGGGTATACTGTGGCTGGCAAAACAGGTACAGCGCAGAAAGTCGAACACGGCACCTACAGCCACAGCAAGGTACTCGCTTCCTTTGTGGGATACATGCCGGCTGAGGCCCCACAACTTGCCATAGTCGTCATCATCGATGAACCCCGTGTTGCCAAGTGGGGGGGGGAGGCAGCCGCGCCGGTGTTTAAACGTTTGGCACAGCAAGCGCTGTATTATCTGCAGGTCCCGTCGCAGCAGGCACAGACGATCAGCCTGGACACCGCGCTCAATCCCATCCCAGCACCACTGGCCGGGGACCATGAGCCGCCGCGTATCATCTTGCCGCTGGGCGCCAAGGCAGGAGAGCGTGAGCCAGCACGTGTGGCCTTATCGACTGGGCCGAAAATTGAAAAGGAACGGCGGCCCTAACCTTGGAGACATCGCGTGTGAAACCGACCCGTCAATTAGTGGACCTCCTCAACGGCAGCAAGGCGTGTATCCTGACTGGCCCGACGCGTCGTGCCGTGCGGCATCTGACGGCAGATTCCCGTCAGGTGGTACCGGAGACGCTCTTCGTGGCGCTGCGTGGAGTGCATACCGATGGCCACCGCTTTCTCGGCGAGGCGCTCGACCGGGGTGCCAGCGTCCTGGTAGTGGAAGAGTTCCCTGACGCTTTGCGAGAGCGCGTGCAGCAGACGGGCTGCACCGTGGTGAAAGTGCCCAATAGTCGTCAGGCCTTCGCGCTTCTGGCCAGTGCATACTACGGTCATCCTGGACGGCGCCTGCATCTGATTGGCATCACGGGGACCAATGGGAAGACCACGACTTCCTATATTATTGAGTCGATTTTACAAGCGGCTGGCAAGGCAGTTGGGGTCATTGGTACAGTGAGTTATCGTCTCGGGACGCAGGAAATCCCGGCCACCCATACCACGCCTGATGCCCTTGAACTACACCGCCTGTTGGCGCAGATGGTCAAGGCCAACCTCGGCTATGCTGTCATGGAGGTCTCAAGCCATGCGCTCGACCAGGAGCGTGTGTGGGGTTGCCGTTTTGAAGCGGCAGTATTTACCAACCTCAGTCGTGACCACTACGATTATCACGGTACGGTGGAGGCCTATTTCGCCGCCAAAGCGCGGCTGTTCCAGGATCTATCCTCTATATGGCACATTCTCAATCTCGATGATCCCTATGGCCAGCAACTCCTCCACATGTCGCGGGCGCGTCTCCTCACCTATGCGCTGGAAGGCGAAGCGACGTGTAAGCCTACGGCAGTGCGGCATGGGCTCGACGGCATTCGTTTTACCCTGTCAACGACCAAAGGACAGCTGGAGATTGCCTCACCCCTGGTGGGGCGCCATAACGTCTACAACCTCCTGGCTGGGATAGCGGTCGCCATTGCTTTAGATATTGACGCTAGAGCCATCATCCAGGGTATTGCGCAGCTGCAACGAGTTCCTGGGCGCCTCGAGCGTGTTGATGGCGGTCAGGACTTTGCCGTGTTTGTCGATTACGCGCATACTCCTGATGCCCTTGAGAAAGTCTTACAGCTCGTGCGGGCAGAAACTCCGGGGCGTCTCATCACAGTATTTGGGTGCGGTGGGGACCGCGACCCGGGGAAACGTCCGCTGATGGGACAGGTGGCCACCCGGTTGAGTGATTACACCATCATCACGTCAGACAATCCGCGTACGGAGGATCCGCAGCGCATTATTGATGCCATCATTACCGGGGTGGAAGGCGCTGCGGACTATGTAGCCCTGCCCGATCGCCAGGAGGCCATTGAGCACGCCATCGCCATGGCCCAACCTCGGGACACCATCGTCATTGCCGGCAAGGGACACGAAGACTACCAGATCCTGGGACAGACCCGCCGGCACTTTGATGACCGTGAAGTCGCCCAGGCAGCCCTCGAACGTCGACGGTGAGAGCCTATGCCCATGTGGAGTGTCGCAGAAATTGTGCAACGGACCCAGGGGGTACTCGTCTGGGGTGATGCGCAACGGCAGGTGCAGGGAGTGAGTACGGATTCGCGCGCTGTGCCAGCCGGAGCGCTCTTTGTTGCCCTGTGCGGGGAGCATTTTGATGGGCATCAGTTTGCCGCCACGGCTCTGCAGCGCGGTGCCGCCGCTGTCCTATTCTCGGACGTGCGCTGCGTGTCGGACTGTCAGGCTAGCGCCGCCGCCTCAGCCGGTATACGCGTGGCTGATACCCAGGAGGCTCTGCAAGCCCTGGCCCTCGCCCAGCGTCGCCAGTTCCCGGGCACGGTTGTGGCTATTACGGGCAGCAATGGCAAGACGACGGTGAAGGAGATGACGGCAGCAGTGTTGCAACAGTGCTATGCCACATGCAAGGCTCTAGGGAATCTTAATAACCACATTGGTGTGCCGCTGGCCCTGTTACAACTCGAGGCCACGCACCAGGTGGCGGTGCTCGAACTCGGCATGAACCATCTTGGTGAGATTCGCCGTCTGTGTGAGCTAGCACTGCCGCACATCGGCGTCATCACCAATATCGGTTTAGCGCACGTGGGATATGTCGGCTCGATTGAGCATATTCAGCAGGCCAAGGGCGAGCTCATTGAGGCACTCGACGCCTCCTCCGTGGCGATTGTGAATGCCGATGATCCGCGCGCCCTCGCCCTGGGGCGGCAAGCCCCCGGACGCCTGCTCACGTTTGGCCAGGGGCCAGAGGCCGACATCCGTGGGTGGGTGCGGGCGGACCGTGGCCTGGAGGGTGTGCTGTGTACCATCATGCTCAACGACACGGCGTATGAGGTGGCACTGTCAGTGCTGGGGGCGCATCAGGTGCTCAATGCGTTGGCCGCGGCGGCCGTCGGGGTGGCCATGCACGTCCCGGCAGCAGACATTGTCGCTGGCTTGCAGAGCTATCATGGCATGTATGGACGCATGATGGTCAGACGTGGTGCGGGCAACGTCACCCTGATCGACGATACCTATAATGCGAGCCCGCAGTCGATGCGGGCGGCTTTGCAATGTTTGGGCCACACACGCGTGGCTGGCAGGCGCCTGGCTGTCCTGGGGGACATGCTTGAGTTGGGCGATTGTGGGCCCGCGCTCCATGAGGAGGTGGGGGTGCTGGTCGCCCAGAGTGGGGTGCATGAGCTGATTACCTTTGGCCCTTTAGCGCAGCACATCGCCCAGGGGGCCCAGGGAGCCGGCATGCGAACCGCCTGTGTCCATACGACGATGCAACTAGAGGACGCTGTCGCCCTGCTCCGATCACTGCGGCGTGCGGGAGACGTGATGTTACTGAAAGGATCGCGGGGCATGGCCATGGAACGCCTGGTGCAGGCTCTGGTAGAGCCTGAAGGGGACGGGTGATGTTTTATCACATACTCTTCCCTTTACATCAGACCTTTTCGGTATTCAACGTCTTCCGCTATTTGACGTTCCGCACTGCCTATGCCGCGCTGACTGCTCTGCTCGTCAGTATCCTGGTTGGACCGTACGTCATCCGCATGCTGAAACGCTTGCAAGTGGGCCAGGTGATTCGTCAGGATGGCCCCAAATCCCACTACAGCAAGGCAGGTACGCCCACCATGGGTGGACTGCTCATCATCGGGACGATGACGCTGGCCACCTTGCTCTGGGCGAATCTCACGATGCCGTATGTCTGGGTGGCCTTGCTCACCACCCTGGCGTTCGGGGCTGTAGGCTTTTGGGATGATTACTTAAAAAAAGTCCGTAAAAGTTCTGCCGGACTGTGTGCCACCTATAAATTTCTCCTGGAGATTGCCATCGCTACCGTCGCTGTGGGACTGCTGTATTTTACTGCCGAACCGGGCAGCAATGCGATGCGTCTCCATATGCCCTTTTTCAAACAGCTGCGGCCTGATCTCGGGGCCTGGTATATCCCCGTTGGCGTCCTGGTCATCGTCGGCACGAGCAACGCGGTGAATCTTACTGATGGATTGGATGGGCTGGCCACCGGGCCCTATATCATTGCGGCCTTCGTCTATGCTGGTATCGCTTATGTCGTTGGCAACGCCAACTTTGCCGAGTATCTGAACCTCATGCATATACGGGGCGCCGGTGAATTGGCCGTATTCTGTGGAGCCTTGCTTGGGGCTAGCCTGGGATTTCTCTGGTTTAATGCATACCCTGCGCAAGTTTTCATGGGTGACGTCGGTGCCCTGGCGTTGGGAAGTGCTCTGGGGACGGTGGCAGTACTGGCGAAACATGAATTGCTCTTGCTGGTCATTGGCGGGCTTTTTGTCATCGAGACCCTGTCCGTCATTATTCAAGTAGCTTCGTTTAAGTTGACGGGCCGGCGGGTGTTTCGTATGGCGCCCCTGCATCACCATTTTGAGGCAAAGGGCTGGCAAGAACCCAAAGTTATTGTGCGCTTTTGGATCATTGCCATTACCCTGGCGTTGTTTAGTTTAAGCACGTTGAAATTGCGGTGACAGCATGACACGGCGGACGGATTTTGCCTTACTCGGGCTCACTCTCTTATTGCTGACGATAGGACTGGCAATGCTGTACAGCACCAGTTCTGTGCTGGCGCAGCTGCGTCATCATGACTCCCTGTACTTCCTCAAGCGCCAGTTGCTCTGGGCTGGGTTTGGTCTGCTCGGTCTGTGGGTCATGCGCTGCATCCCCTATAGCACGCAGCGGCGCCTGGCAGCCCCGGCGCTCCTGGTGACGCTCGTGGCCCTTGTCCTGGTGCTGGTGCCCATTTTTGGCAAGGAGGTCGGAGGCGCACGCCGTTGGCTGACGCTCGGGTCACTGTCTATACAGCCCTCGGAATTTGCGAAGTACACACTGCTTCTCTATGTGGCTCGTAGTCTGGCGCTGAATCGTGAACGCCTCGACAGTTTCGCCCATACATATGTGCCAAATATGCTTGTCCTGGGGGTGACAGCGCTGCTGGTTTTCAAAGAGCCTGACCTGGGGACGGCGGTAGTCCTAGCTGCGACTGCGAGCCTGCAACTGTTAATTGCCGGTGTGCCGTGGCGCTACCTCACCTGCACTGCTTTGGCTGGTTTGCCGGGGCTTTATTGGGCTTTGACACACGTGCGCTTTCGTATGGGACGGCTCATGGTGTTTCTCAATCCCTGGGAGGACCGCCAGGGAGGTGGCTATCAAGCGGTGCAGGCGTTACTCGCCCTGGGGCATGGCGGATTGCTGGGTATTGGCCTGGGGAAAAGCCAGCAAAAGCTCTTTTACTTGCCAGAAGCCCATACCGACTTTATTTTTGCGGTGATTGGTGAGGAATTGGGATTGCTGGGCGCTGTGGTGCTCATCGTCCTCTTTGTGATGTTGCTATGGCGCGTGTTGCGCATTGCGGTGTCGTGTAACGACCCGTTTGGGGCCTATTTAGGACTGGGTATTTTCGTTCTTTTATCCTTGCAAGTCGTTATGAATCTGTGCGTCGTCATTGGTCTCATGCCTACCAAGGGACTGCCGCTTCCCTTGATTAGTCTCGGCGGCTCAAATCTCTTGGTATCGCTGATGGCCATCGGCACCATGCTGAACATTGCGGAAGGGGGGAGGTCGTGACCCAGCCTGTTCCCTTGCGCATTGTTATTGCGGCTGGTGGTACCGGGGGGCACCTCTATCCTGGCATAGCGGTGGCTAGGCGCTTTGCGGCTCGCTGCCCTGGTACGGACGTGCTCTTTGTGGGACATCGCGGTGGTCTGGAAGAGCGCCTCCTGCCTCGCGAAGGTTTTCAGCTCGTCACTGTGACCGTGCGAGCTCTGCAGGGGCAATCCCGGCTAGCCCAGGTGCGGGCCACAGGCGCGCTGGGTCTTGGCACCCTCCAGGCACTACGTCTCCTCTGGCGTGTGCATCCGCATCTAGTGGTCGGGGCGGGTGGCTATGTCATGGGGCCAGTGGTGCTGGCCGCTACTCTGTTGCGCGTGCCCCGCGTGCTCATGGAGCAGAATCTCGTCCCAGGGCTGACAGTGCGGAGCCTGGCGCGCTTTGCCCAGCTCGTGTTTGTCTCCTTTCCAGAGAGCGCGGCGTATCTGCCGGGCCGGTCTGTGGAGTATACCGGCACGCCAGTGCGTGAGGAGATTTGCCAGGTCGGCGTGACAGAGCCTAGAGAGACTGACGGGGAGCTGCATCTTCTGGTGTTCGGCGGTAGTCAGGGAGCGCATCGCCTCAATCAAGCGATGATGCAGGCAGCCCCCTGGCTCGCAGCTCATCAGCCGCGTCTGTGCCTGGTGCACCAGACTGGCCTGGCCGATGCTGCGGTAGTGACCCAGGCCTATGCCCAGGCGGGTCTGCAGGCGGAAGTTCTGCCGTTTCTGCATGATATGGCAGAGCGCTACCGCTGGGCCGACCTGGTTCTGTGTCGGGCTGGAGCCAGTACCCTGGCGGAACTGACGACCTGTGGCAAGCCGGCCATCCTGGTACCGTACCCGTATGCTGCCGATGATCATCAGCGTCACAACGCCATGGCCTTGCAGCGCCAGGGAGCGGCACACGTCATCCTTGATGCTGAGCTCACTGGCGCACGGCTCTACGAGGTGCTAGAGCCACTCCTGCGTAAGCCTGAGCTGTTGCAGCAGCAGGCCGTGTGCAGCCGTGCTCTCGGGCGACCCCAGGCTGCTGATACGATGGTCACGACCTGCCTGCACTTGCTAGGCAGTACGACAACTGTTGCGCCCTCTCCCATCGAGAGAGGGTAGGAGTGAGGGGCTGGTGTTATGCGCAACACGCAACGCCTCCACTTCGTGGGTATTGGCGGCATTGGTATGAGTGGCATCGCTGAAATTCTGCTCAATCTGGGGTACGCCGTGAGTGGTTCTGATCTGGTGCTTTCCAACGTGACCGGACGCCTGCAGCAACAGGGGGCAACGGTGTACCAAGGGCATGCTGCGGCACACGTGCAGGGAGCGGACGTCGTGGTGATCTCTTCGGCGGTGCAGTCGGACAATATCGAAGTCCTGACGGCCCGCGCCCAGCACATTCCGGTCATTCCACGGGCTGAAATGCTCGCCGAGTTGATGCGCATGAAATACGGCGTCGCCATTGCCGGCACACACGGCAAGACCACGACCACGTCCCTCGTGGCTACTGTCCTGGCCTACGGTGGCCTGGACCCCACGGTGCTCATTGGTGGGCGTTTAAACAGCCTGGGGAGCAATGCCAAACTCGGCCAGGGTGAGTATCTGGTGGCTGAAGCCGACGAAAGCGATGGCTCGTTCCTGCTCTTGTCGCCTACGATTAGTGTGGTGACGACGGTGGATGCAGAACATCTCGACTTCTATGGGGACCTGGCGGCAGTGCAGAGGGCCTTCGTGCAGTTCATCAATAAAGTACCGTTCTATGGTTGTAGCATCATCTGTCTGGATCAGCCCCACATTCGGAGTCTGGTGCCGCAGATTCGCCGGCGCTACATCACCTACGGTCTGACCACTCAGGCCGATTACATGGCGCGTGACCTGCGTCTGGCTGGACTGCGTTCGCACTTTGAGGTCTTCCGGATAGGCGAGCGGCTTGGCCAGTTCTCACTCAATCTCCCTGGCACGCACAACGTCGCCAATGCTCTGGCCGCCATTGCGGTTGGTGTGGAACTAGACATCCCGATAGCGGCCATTGCCCAGGCCCTGGAGGAGTTTAGCGGTGTGCATCGGCGCTTTGACAGGCGCGGGGTCCGCGACGGCATTACGGTCGTGGACGATTATGGTCATCATCCCGAGGAGATTCGTCAGACGCTACGGGCCGCCAAAGCGGTCTGGCCTGAGGCTCGCCTGGTAGTGGTCTTTCAACCGCACCGCTACACGCGCACGCACCTGTTGCAGCAGGAGTTTTGTACGGCCTTCCACGATGCGGATGCGCTGGTGTTGCTCGATATCTATGCAGCCGGCGAAACGCCATTGCCCGGGGTGACCACCGGGCTGCTCTACGAGGACCTGATCAGCCAGGGACAGCGCGAGGTGTACTATGTGCGGGAACGTGCTGAGGTGGTCCCCTTCTTGCGGCGCTATCTGTGCGCCAACGACATCCTGCTGACGCTCGGGGCCGGGGACGTATGGCAGGTGGGTGAGGCATTTTTACATGCCACGGGAGAAGCGTGATATGGTCCAGCAGCATGCGACTGGGTGGGATCTCCCGACCTTGCTGTGCGACGTGCCCGGACGCAAGGACTTTGCGCGGCCACTGGCACCCTTGACCTCCATACGCATTGGCGGACCGGCGGACGCCCTGGTACGTATAGAAACGGTCAATACCCTGCGCTGCTTGCAGGCAGTAGCGCGGCAGCACGCGATTCCTCTGTTCATCCTCGGTGGTGGTTCGAACCTCCTCATTCGGGATGGTGGCATCCGCGGCATTGTCGTGTTGCTGCGAGGAGCTTTTCGCTCCTACTGTGTGGAACCGTGTAGTCCAGGGGCACAGTCGGAACGTGCACATGTGCAGGTGGGGGTTGGCTATCCATTGTCACGCCTGGCGTTGCAACTAGCCCGGCACGGGTGGAGTGGTCTCGAATTCGCCTATGGCATTCCGGGCACGCTCGGGGGCGCGATGGTCATGAATGCGGGGACGCATCTGGGGGATATGAGTCGGGTCTTGGTGCAGGCCCGGGTGCTGCGCAGTGATGGACAGGTGCAGGAGCTACCTGCCAGTGCCCTGGGCCTGCGGTATCGGGGTTCGTCGTATCCGCCGGGCGCTGTCCTGTTAGGGGCCACGCTGCGTCTCCAGCAGGGCGAGCGGGCGCAGATTGAAGCGTTGATGCACGAGTCATACGCGCGGCGGCAGCGGACGCAACCGCTCTCACAACCCAATGCCGGGTCCATCTTTAAAAATCCGCCAGGCACGGCCGCGGGGCGCCTTATCGAGGAACTGGGGTTAAAGGGCACACGTCTTGGGGGGGCCATGATCTCCCCGGTCCATGCCAATTTTATTGTGAATGTCGGTCATGCCATGGCTGCTGACGTCGAGGCTCTGATGGCGCACGTCCGCGAGCGCGTGCGGGTAGCCTATCACATTGGCCTCGAACCGGAAGTCCATATTGTTGGAGAGGAGGGCTAGGAGATGGCTCTGGCTGCCACGAGCAGCATACTCTACATCGCGCAACGCAAACGTCTGCGCGGCAAGCGTTTGCTTGCCCGGGCCTGGTTTCTGGGGAAAGCTTTCCTGGGCTGTGCTTGCTGTATAGGGTTGGTGTGGGGTGTCACCCTCGTCTATCCCCTGGTGCTCGAAGCCGAGTATTTCCGCGTGCGGACGGTCGATATCACGGGGCTCACAAGGCTCACGCGTGAGGAAGTGCTGTATTTGCTAGGTATTACTGCGGAGACGACTTCGTGGCAACTCGACCTCCCACGTATGGGGACACGTCTGACCCATCATCCCTATATCAAATCCGTCGTGCTGCGTCGGGAATTTCCCCAGACCCTGCGCGTCACGGTGCAGGAGCGTACCCCATATTTGGTGGTCAGCTCCCACGATCAGCGCATGCTTGTGGATGAAGAAGGCGTAGTGCTGCGGGCCTTTGTCCCAGAGCAGGATCCCAAGGTGCCGCACGTCATCCTGCCGCAGCCTCACGCGTTGGAGCCCGGCATGCGTTTACGTCAGCAGGAGGTCCAGCGGGCCTTTGAGCTCCTCCAGACCTATCAAGCGTCTCCCCTGGCCGAGACGCTGCGTCTGGCCTCGCTCACCGTGCAGTCCTCCGGCATCTCTGTATGGCGCTTTGAACAATATCCCTTTGATATCCGTCTAGGAGAAGAGGGTATTGCGCTTCAACTTGGGCGTCTACCGCTGGCCTTGCGGTATATCACCCAACAACATCTCGCAGTACGAGCCATAGAGCTCTCGTACCGCAAGAGAATCATCATCATACCTAACAGCTAATGCGTGAGGAGGGCGCGCTATGGGACGCAGGGGACACAATATTGTCGTTGGTCTTGACATCGGGACTACGAAGATCTGTGCCATCATTGGCGACGTCAAAAGCGACGGGGTCGTTGACGTGCTTGGGGTTGGTACCCATCCGTCCCGTGGCCTCAAGAAGGGCGTGGTCGTGAATATCGACAGCACCGTCGAGTCCATTCGCCAGGCCGTTGATGATGCCCAGTTGATGGCCGGAATCGAGGTGGGCTCCGTCTATGTGGGCATTGCCGGTGGGCATATCACTGGCATCAACAGTACCGGCATCATTGCTGTGAAAAACCAGGAAATCACGGTGCGGGAAATCGAGAAGGTGATCGATGCCGCACGGGTTGTAGCCCTGCCCATGGATCGCGAGGTGATTCACGTTTTGCCGCAAGAATTTATTGTCGATGATCACGACGGTATTTTAGATCCTCTGGGCATGTCTGGGGTACGGATGGAGGCACGTGTCCATATCGTGACCGCGGCAGTGACGTCGGCGCATAACATCGTCAAGTGCGTGAACAAGGCTGACCTGGAAGTGGAGGATATTGTCCTAGAGCAACTGGCCTCGGCGGAAACCATGCTGTCTCCTGATGAGCGCGAACTGGGTGTTATCCTCATCGATATCGGTGGCGGCAGTACGAATATTGCCCTGATTTCAGGCCATAGCGTCAAACATACGGCCGTCCTGGGAGTTGGTGGACAGCATATCACCAATGATCTGGCCTATGGCCTGAATACGACACTTCCAGATGCCGAGCGCCTCAAAAAGACCTATGGGTGTGCCTACAGTCCCATGACGGGGATGCACGAAGTCCTCGATGTACGCAGCCTGGGTGAACGCGAACCGCAACGGCTCACACGCATGGACCTCTGCGACATCATTGAACCACGTATGGAGGAAATCCTCCAGATGGTCCTCCAGGAGATCAAGCAGAGTGGCTATGCTGAGAGTGCCAAAGCTGGAGTAGTTCTCACGGGTGGCACGGCGTTGCTCCCCGGTATTGTCGAACTCGCCGAGGACGTCTTTCGTCTGCCGGCGCGCTGTGGTGTGCCAACCGGCATTGGTGGTGTCGTCGAGATGGTCAATAGTCCGATGTATGCTACCGGTGTCGGCCTGTTACAGTTTGCTCTGAAACAGCATCACTACGGACGTTTCCAAAAATCCACCGACGACCATCTCTTTGGCAAGATTTACCATCGCATGCGGGATTGGTTTGGCGAGTTCCTGGCATGAAAGGAGGGACGGGCATGGAAGAGAACCGGATTTATTTCGTGGACGAAGAAGCGCCTCTCAGTGAAGCTCGCATCAAAGTCATTGGCATAGGAGGGGCGGGTGGTAATGCGGTGAACAACATGATCCTGGCCCACAATAATGGCGTGGAGTTCATCACGGCCAATACGGACCTGCAGGCCCTCAATGCCACGTTGGCACCAACGAAGCTCCAACTGGGTATACAGCTTACCAAAGGGCTCGGGGCCGGGGCCAACCCTGACATTGGCCGTCGAGCTGCCGAAGAAGACCAGGAACACCTGCGCAGTCTGTTAGCAGGCGCCGACATGGTCTTTATCACTGCGGGTATGGGGGGCGGCACAGGCACAGGCGCGGCGCCTATCATTGCCGGGGTCGCCAAAGAAGTCGGGTGTCTGACGGTCGCGGTGGTCACGAAACCGTTCGATTTTGAAGGCAAGAAACGCAAGATGCAGGCTGAGGAAGGGTTGCGCATGTTGCGTGCCAATGTCGATACGCTCATTACCATCCCCAATCAGCGCCTGCTGCAGGTGGTGGAGCGGGGCACCTCTTTACGCGATGCTTTCCGGGTCGCTGATAACGTCTTACGGCAGGCGGTCCAGGGCATCTCTGACTTGATCACGACACCTGGGCTCATCAATCTGGATTTTGCCGACGTGCAGACGATCATGACGGGTATGGGCATGGCCGTCATGGGGACCGGTGTGGCGCATGGTGATAATCGTGCCATCGAGGCAGCGCACCAGGCGATTTCCAGTCCCTTGCTGGAAGAATCCTCCATTGACGGGGCGCGCGGCGTCCTCCTGAATGTTACTGGCGGCCCGGATATGGCCTTACACGAAATTCATGAGGCAGCGGCTATTATTCGTGAGAGCGCTCATGAAGAGGCCCACATCATCTTTGGCGCGGTGATTGATGAGAAACTCGAGGACGAACTGCGTGTCACAGTGATTGCCACCGGCTTTCACCGCCCCGAGGCTGAGATGCGCTCGACCGCCTGGGCCGCCCGGCCGGCAGTACGGGCGCGCGAGGTGCGTGAGGCGCGTGACTTCGACGAGCCCTACGAGCGCCGACAGCGCGTCGCGCCAGAGCCCAAGGAGGGCTTTCCCCCTGGAGCCGAAATCAGTGAGCGGCGGCTGGACATCCCCACATTCGTGCGGCGCATGTTGCCATAGCGAGGGGGACGAGGGGCGTGCTGGATTCCATGTCGTCTCGCGCTGACGGGCGCTTGCTCTGGCGCGAGACTGCTACGGTTACTTACCTCGAGCCGCTGGTGCTGAGCGCTCATCCACGCCTACGGTGTGCCTTTACGACCCGGCACGCCGGGCATTCTGGGCAATCGCTCAATCTGAGCTTTGATAAAGGCGAGCGCACCACAGTCTTAGCCCAGCGGCAGCACGTGCTCCAGGCCCTGGACCTGGAGCAGACGACTCTCTGTACGGTGCGTCAGGTGCATGGCAACCAGGTGTGTGTGATCGACACGGCAATGCTGCAGCACGGTCTAACGGGCATCATGGCTGATGCCCTGGTGACCAATCTGGCACAGGTGACTCTGGGCGTGTTGGTTGCTGACTGTCTGCCCATCGTGCTCTATGCTCTTGATGCCCCTGTCATTGCGCTCGTGCACGCCGGCCGTATGGGCACCTATCATCGTGTGGTCCGGCATACCCTTGAGACGATCGAACACCGTTTTGCCACACCACCAGCCCAGGTCTATGCCGTGCTAGGGCCAGCCATTGGTGCCTGTTGCTACACCCTCGACCGCCGCGCCGTCGGACCTTTTCAGAACCAGTTCCCCACCTGGGAGCAGTTCTTCATCCCCCACGGCTCTGAGCACTGGACCATGGACCTGCTCACCGCCAACACCCTGCAATTACGAGCCGCTGGCGTCCCCGCTGCGCAGATCGACACAGCATCGATCTGTACCGCCTGCCACAAACACGACCTGTACTCCCACCGCGCTGAAGGCCAAGCGGCCGGGCGAGGCATGGCCCTTGTGGCGCTCACGTCTTGTGCCTGTGCTCAGTAGCCTGCCCGCCGAGAGTTGTAGCCCTACACCGTCAGCGGCTCGATTTTGACCGTCCTGCCGTCCCTGGCTGACGCGATCATGGCCAGGGTCACCTGCACCACACGCAGGCCATCGAGGCCCGTGGCGGCAGGTTCGCGATCCTCACGAATAGCATGATGGAAATCGGCCAGTTCGATGCTCATCCCGAACGCGGTGAGGCAGCGCGTACTGCATTCCTCCTTCTCTTCTCGTGCAGCCGAACACTGGCGCTCACCTGCTGCCGGAAGCGGGAGCGACGCAGGAGCGGACGCTGGAGGCAGTCAGGTGCAGTGCTTGGTTCGGTGCTCCCGCACTGCCCCCTCGATTCTGCTCCCTCTTGATTCTGGACTACTGACGGTCGAGCGCGAGACGCACCCCAAAACCGACGAACAGCGCCCCACACACCCCGTCCAGCCATCGACGGACCGTGGACTGCAGGAAGAACCGTCGCGTCTGATCCACCACCATGGACACCGCCACCAACCACAACATGCCCTCGACATAGTGGATGCCAGTGAGCAGCAGGGACTTCTGCAGCACAGGGTCCGTCGGGCCGATGAACTGCGGCAGGAAGGCCAGGTAGAACACCGCCACCTTCGGATTCAACACATTGCTGAGAAAACCTTCCAGGAAACAGCGCTGCCGTGCGATGGTGTCTGTAGTGACCCGGGGCATGGGATCTGTTGGAGGGTCTACACCTCGCACGGCACTACGCAGTGACTGGCTGCCCAGCCACACCAAGTAACAGGCGCCAGCGTACTTGACCAGGTGAAAGGCTGTCGCGGAGTGCATCAGGATCACCGACACACCCAAGGCCGAGAGCGTGGCGTGCACGAAGAGCCCCGCACAAATACCACATGTTGTGACGATCCCGTCGTGCCGGCCACCCCGCAGGGCATTGCGTACCACTAGCATGGTGTCTGGGCCAGGGGTCAGTGTCAGCATCGCGGCGACGACCATGAAGGCTATGACTTGTGAGTCAACCATGCTCCCTCCTGTGCGCACAGTGTTCCTGGCACCGAACGCTAGCCTTCAGCTGCTGCCGAAAGCCGCAGCGACGCAGGAGCGTAGCAACTGTCTTGATTGTCAAGGGGGCCTTTGTCTATTTTTTAGCTCTGTACCTCCTGGGGTTGCCATGATGTCCGGTGCTTCAGCATGGCGTTGAGAATGGTCAAGAACTTAGGCATACACGCGGTCAGGGCGACTTTTTTGACGTTCCCCGCGGCGAGGAGCCGCTCATCAAAAGCTTTGCTCTGCGGATTGGAGCGCGTGGCCACCAGCGTGCCCCTAGACAACACGGTGCGCCCATGCGCGCGCCCGCCCCAGATCGTGCGCCGACCGCGGAGCGTCCCCCTGTCGCCATTGCGGGGCGCCACGCCGACTCAGGCCGCGAGTTGCTGCCGTGTGCGCGTCCCCAACTCGGGACGTTCCAGCCGCAACGTGCGGGCACCCACGGGCCCAATGCCCTTGGCACTCTGCAACAGATCATCGTTGTCCCGCCACAGTGGGCTGGCCCGGAGCGTCGTCTCGAGGTCGTTGTCCAGCGTGGCGATGTCCGCATTGAGCCACGTCATATGGGCCACAATATCCTTCGTCAGGCGCTCGCTCGTCCCCGCCAGGCGGTTCTGCTCCGCGGTCCGCCTAACGATCAGTGGCTGGCGGCGCCCCACAAGGGCACGCAGCTCTTGCGTCTGGGCGTCGGGCAGCGGCCGGGGTGTCGGGCGGATCACGTCGGCACAGTGGGCCAGGGCCCGGGCATCCAACGCCTCCGTTTGCGCCAACTGGCCCGTGGCCCGGGCACAAGCGCGGGCCTGCCGCGGGTTCACGACGCCCCCGGGGAGGCCTGCCGCGGCCAAGGCACTCGTCACCGCGCGCTCCAGGCCACCGGTGGCTTCGAGCACCATCAGGGTGGGGTGGAGAGTCTGCACCCAGTCCACGAGCGTCTCCACCCCGCTGGCATCATGGGCGACGGCCCGGCGTTCCCCAGAGGGGCGCAGGGCAACGTCTAACTGGGCGTTGGCCACATCAATCC
>Ga0111538_10004988_pt1 | contig 18234 bp, 20 predicted proteins | sample SoiMethybrSBSTD1_FD_79669 | JGI IMG/M metagenome (GOLD analysis project Ga0111538, IMG submission 79669) | Bulk soil microbial communities from a Populus tree surrounding site in Tennessee, USA - Soil MetaG P. TD hybrid SBSTD1 (version 2)... | ecosystem: Environmental > Terrestrial > Soil >...
AAGGATGAGGGATGAAGGATGACCATTATTGATTACAACCAGACCGGGTCATCCTTCCACGTTCCACGTTCATCCTTCAGCCGCAGCCGCTAGGGCAGCTCCAGCCCGCTTCTCGTGATCGCGGCGGCCGCCTCTGCCGACGCGAGAAACCGGATGATCGAGCGGGCCAGCGCCGGGTCCGGCGCCTTCGCGGCGACACCGGATGAGAACACGGAAACTTTCTGAACCTCCGGCGGCAGCGGCGTGACGTGCGCGATGCCCGGCACGGGCAGCAGCTCGCTCATCTGCTGGAAAGCGATTTCCAGCTCGCCGCGCGCCACCACGGCGCCGACGCGCTCACCGCCGCCGATGAAGCGGCTCTTGCTCATCACCTGGTCGGCGATGCCCAGGCGCTGATAGAGCTCCGTCGTCAGGTATTCGCCGCTCACGCTCGCGGAATACCCGATGGATTTAGCCTCGAGCAGGGTCCGTCTCAGGGCATCGACCGTGCTGATATCGGGCCTGGGCGCTCCTGCCCGCACCGCGATGCCTATCGACGAGCGGGCAACGGGCGTAGCGCCTTCATCCAGCACCAGGCCCTCCCTGATGAACTGGCGCAGCAGCGTATCCGCCACGATAACGATGTCCACGACCTCGCCGCGCTTCAGGCGATTCGCGATGGAATTCTCGCCCGTCCCCACGGAAGTGGAAGCCGTGACGACCTTTTTCCTCGTCAGGCGCTCCAGCTGCGGGATCAACTCGAGGTGCGCCGCGGTAAAGGCGCCCGAGGTCATTACTCGGAATTCGCTTGGCGTGTTGGTCATGGATATTCCCGCGGGAGTGGATACAAAGAGGTGATGATTAATGGTGATGAGGAAATGGTGATGATTACTGGTGATGAAGGGCGCCCAGGAGTGGCAGTGCGAACGCGTACAACGGGTGTTCCATCACCACTATCTCATCACCATCATCTCATCACCCCTATTCATCACTTCTTGAAACAGGTCACTCGAAGATATGCACTCCCCACGGCGTCTTGCCCACCGGGATCGTCTTCACGACCGCATTCTTCGCCGTGTCGATGACCGAAACGCTGTCAGAACGCCCGTTCGCGACGTAGAGCTTGGCGCCATCCTTCGTGATGCCCATGTTCCACGGCCGCTGGCCGACCGGGATGGTCGCGGTCACCTGGTCTTTCACCGTGTCTATCACCATGACGTTGTGGTCGCCGCCGTTGGTGAGGTAAAGGCGTTTGCCGTCCGGATGCATGGTGAGCCCGTTCGAGCGCAGCCCCGCCTTGATCGTGCGCAGGATCTTGTGCTGGCGTGCGTCGATCACGTACACGGTATCCGCCCGCTCGCACGCCACGTAAGCCTTCGCCCCGTCAGGAGTGAAAGCGATGCCCCGCGGGCGTGTTCCCACCGTCAATTGCGCCACCAGCTTGCGGCCCGCAACGTCGATCACCTCCAGCTTATCGTCCTCCTCCGCGCTGACGTAGACGTAGCGGCTGTCGGGCGAGAACACGGCGTGCTCAGGATTCTCGCCCTTGATCTTGATGCGCCAGGAGATCTCGTTCTTCTCCGTGTCGATGAAGACGATGCTGTTGGTCAGCTCGACCGCGGCCGCCACGAGCCTGCCGTCCGGAGAGATGTACACGCCTTCCGGCGATTCGCCGAGGTCGATCTTCCTCACCACGGCGCGCTTCTCGAGGTCGACCATCAGCAGGGCGTTCGCGGACTGCTCGGACACGTACGCGAGCTTGCGCGCCACGTGTATCGCCGTGCCGCGCGGCTTGCCGCCCGTCTTGATCTCGTCGACGACCTCGTCTTTCGCGATATCGATCAGCGAGATCGTGCCGCCGTTCTCGTTGCCCACCAGCGCGAGCCCCGCCGCGCAGGCGGACGCCGCCAGGCACGAAACGGCGAGCAGCAGGAAATGGCTGAGGATCTTCCGGCAGGACATAAGAATCCTTTCGAGCGGGTCAAATACTGGGACGCACACCATTTTTCACTCCAGGCAAGCCGCTTTCGGTAACTGGTGCGCGTCCCGATCCCCACATGCGCTGAAACACTCCATCGCGATTGACGAGCAGGTGCTTCAGCGCGGCGGAGATGTGTATCGCTATGAGCGTCACGAAGATCACCACGGTCACGAAGTGCACCTGGCTCATCAATTCCTTGAGCGCCGGCGCATCCCACCCCCAGTGCGGCAGCGTGTAGCCGAAATACTTGATCGGGTACTTGGTGAAGGAGGAGCCGAGATAGCCCGAGACCGGCATCACGACCATGCAGACGTAGAGGAGCGCGTGGCTCGTCTTCGCCGCAACGCGCTGCCACTGCGGAACGGTTGCAGGCAGCGGGGGTGCGCGGTGCGTGAGCCGCCACAGCAGCCGCACGAGGATGACGAGTCCCAGCGTGATGCCGATCGACTTGTGCACGTTGAACCAGTACGCCCGTATCCCCGGCGGCGCCTTCGGTATCCCTATCATCCAGAAGCCCAGCGAAACCTGGACGAACACGAATACCGCAACCAGCCAGTGCAGAACCTTCGCGGTCGGGGTATATCCCTCTTCCTTCATTCCTCATCCCTCGTCACTGGACGGCGGCCTCTGATCGATATCGGACATTCATCGCCATCTTGTCGGCCGCCCCGCGCGTCACCGGGGGTCAGATCCCCATCAATCTACGATGGGGCCCCTCTTCCGCCCCTCGACGCGCCCGGTCACTGCCGTTCCCCCGCCAGCACGTAGGCCCACAAGGCCTCGATCTCGTCCTGCTTGAACAGGTCTCCCCACGGCGGCATCTGGTTCTTCCCTTTCCGCACCGAGAGAAAGAAACGCTCCTTCTGATCGCGCGGAAACGTGCGCAGGTCGAACGCCGCCTGGGGATCGAGCATGCGCGGGCCGTGGCAAGGCGAGCAGTTCTGGGCGTAGATGCCCGCTCCCTGCCGGACCTGGGCCTCGGTGAACTGGCCGTCGAGCTGCGCGAAGACCGAGAATCCGAGCGCCGCCAGCGCGGCGCCCACCGCCGCAGCAGCCGCAATACGGAGCGTCATTCAGGCAGCGCAAACGTCCAGACCGAGCCGCCGAGCGGGAGGTCCGGCAGCCCGCGGCGCCCGGAATTCGAGCCGCCCAGCCCGGAGAGCACGGTCACGTACTGCCTGCCGTTCTTCGTCCAGGTGATCGGCTGCGCGTTGACGCCCGAGCTCGTCCGGAATTCCCACAGCGTCTCGCCGGTCGAGGCATCGAGCGCCATGAATTCACCCGTGTGCTTCCCGGTGAAGAGCAGGCCGCCGCCGGTGGCAAGCATGGCGGACGCGATCATCTGGCCGTGGAGCGGCTTCCGCCATACCGCCTGCCCCGACAGCGGATCGATCGCCTCGATGTGCCCGGCGAGCGTGTCGGCAGTGACCGGCGAACTGATGTTCTCTATGCCTTGGTAACGGACTCCGGCCTTGAACGGCTGCAGCGGCAGGAAGCGATAAGTCGAATAGCCGTGGTTGGTGTTCGCGTAGAGCAGTCCGGTAGTCGGGTTGAATGCCGCGTGCGGCCAGTTCTTGGCGCCGCGGATGCTGGGCCACATCTGTATGGTCTGGCCGGCGCGCAGCGCCTTCGATTCCTCCGACTCGACCGGCCTGCCGGTTGCCAAGTCCACGTGCGTGGCCCAATTGAGATGGGCGTAGGGCTTCGCCGAGAGCAGCTTGCCGTTCGCGCGGTCGAGCACGTACAGAAAGCCGTTGCGGCTCATGTGCATGGCCACCTTGCGCATCCGGCCGTCCACGCGCAGATCGCCGAGGATGATCTCCCAGCTATCCCAGTCCCAGACGTCGTTGGGCGCGACCTGGTAGTGCCAGGCAATTTCCCCGGTCTTCGGCTTGAGCGCGAGTATCGAGGCGACGTAGAGATTGTCGCCCTTGCGCTTCTCCGAGGTCCACGGGCCGGCGTTGCCGGTGCCCCAGTACACCAGGTCGAGCTCGGGATCGTACGAGCCGGTGATCCACGTGCTCGCGCCGCCGTTCAGGTAGGTCTCGCGCGGCTCCCAGGTCTCGTGGCCTTTCTCGCCGGGGCCGGCCGTCGTATAGCGGCGCCACAGCTTCTTGCCGGTGGCGGGGTCCCAGCCGTCGAGGAAGCAGCGCGCGCCGAATTCCGCGCCCGAGCAGCCCGTGATGAGCACGCCGTTCGCCACCGTCGGCGCGACGGTCAGCGAGTAGCCCTCCTTCCACTCCGCCACCTTCTGCTTCCAGATCTGCTTGCCGGTCTTCTGGTCGAGCGCGACGACGTGGGCATCGAGCGTGGTGCGGAACACCTTGCCTTCGTAGATCGCCACGCCCTTGTTGGACACGCCGCAGCACACGACGCGCGGGGTGTCGGGCTCGAAATCGACCGGCGTGCGCCAGATCTGCTTCCCGGTCACGGCATCGATCGCGACCGTCCACTTGGCGTTGCTCACGTAGATGACGCCGTCGAACACCAGCGGCTGCGCCTGCTCGCCGAAATTGTTCTCCAGCGACAGGCTCCACACCGGCGCGAGGCGCTTCACGTTGCTTCTGTTTATCATCGTGAGCGGGCTGTAGCGGTTCTGGTGGTAGCCCATGCCGTAGGTCAACACGTTGTCGGTGTTGGCGCCGTCTTTCACCAGCTCCGCCTGCGTCGGGCCTTCCCCGGTGCGCGTGGATACGGCGCAACCGGCGGCGAACAGCACGGCGAGCCCCAATGCGAGATTCTTCAGCTTCATGGCGTTACCTCCCGATCGTAAAACCTCAATCCATCAACGCAAAGGTCCACACCGACCCGCCCCGCGGAATGTTCGTCAGCAGCGCCGCCTGGCGCGCCGCGTTCACTCCGCCCAGGCCGGACTGGATGGTGACGTACTGCTTTCCATTGTGCGTAAACGTAATGGGCTGCGCGTTGATGCCGGAGCCGGTCCTGAACTCCCAGACGATCTTCCCGGTGTCGATATCCACTGCGATGAATTCGCCGGTCTGCTTGCCGGTGAAGAGCAGCCCGCCCGCGGTCGCCAGCATGGCCGAGTAGTTGGGAATTTCGCCCACCGGCGTGCGCCACTTCTGCTTGCCGGTCAGCGGCTCGATCGCGTCCATGTGGCCGATGGGCGGAGTCGGCGCCGGCAGGTTCTCGAAGCCCTGGTAGCGCTGCCCGACCTTGTACTCCACAGGCAGGTGGCGCACCAGCCGCGACACCTGCATCGTGTTCGCGTAGAGCAGACCCGTTTCCGGGTTGAACGCCGCGTGCGCCCAGTTTTTAGCGCCCCACTGGCTCGGCCACAGCTCGATCTGCTCCCCGGCGCGGTAGCGCTTCGAGACTTCCGTCTCCACCGGCCGGCCGGTCGCCATGTCCACGTGGCTCGCCCAGTTGATCTTCTCGAACGGCTGCGCCGAGAGGAGCCGGCCGTTGGTGCGGTCGAGCACGTAGAGGAAGCCGCCGCGCGTCAACTGCATCGTGACCTTGCGCTTCACCCCGTTCACCGGGATGTCCGCGATGATCATTTCCCAGTTGGCGTCGAGGTCGTACATCTCGTTCGGGAAGAACTGGAAATGCCACACGATCTCGCCCGTCTTCGGCCTGATCGCGAGCACCGACGCGGTGTAGAGGTTGTCTCCCGGCCGCACGGTGGGATTCCACGGACCGGCGTTACCGGTGCCCCAATAAGCGAGATCGAGCTCGGGATCGTACGAGCCGGTGATCCACGTCGAGCCGCCGCCGCGCAGGTACGCGTCCCCGGGCGGCCAGGTGTCGTGGCCCTTCTCGCCGGGGGCCGGTATCGTGTAGGTGCGCCACAGGAGCTTGCCCGTCTCGGGGTCGCGCCCGTCGATGAAGCCGCGCACGCCGAACTCGGCGCCGGAGATGCCGGTGATCAGGACGCCGTTGGCGACCTGGGGTGCGCCGGTCATCGAAAAGCCTTCTTTCCATTCGACGACCTTTTCCTTCCAGATCTGCTTGCCGGTCTTCTGGTCGAGGGCGACGATGTGCGCGTCTATGGTGGCCCGGAACACCTTGCCGTTGTAGATCGCCGGGCCCTTGTTGGATACGCCGCAGCACACCACGCGCGGGGTGGCCGGATCGAAGTTGACCGGCGTGCGCCAGACCTGCTTGCCGGTGGCGACATCGATCGCAACCGTGAACTCGGCGTTGGTGACGAACATGAGCCCGTCGTAGACAAGCGGCTGGCCCTGCTCGCCGAAAATGCTGCTCAACGACGTGTTCCATACCGGCACCAGCCGCCTGACGTTGCGCTTGTTGATCTGCCGCAGCGTGCTGTAGCGGTTCTGCGAGTACCCCATCCCGTAGGTGAGGACGTTGTCGGTGTTCTTGCCGTCGCTTTTCAGCTCGTCCAGCGTCTGCGCGCCCGCCGCAGCGGCGAGTGCGCCCGCGAGCAGCCCGGCGATGGTCAGCGCGCGCGCTCGTCCCGTAAACCGCATTGCAGTTCCTCCTCTGCTACCGCCCCGTCAGTCCGGCAGGGCGAACGTCCACACCGAGCCGCCGAGCGGCACGAACGAGAGCCGCGCGCGACCGCTGGTGCCGGAGAGCCCGCCCAGGCCGGACAGCACCGTCACGTACTGCTTGCCCTTGTGCGTCCAGGTGATCGGCATCGCGTTCACGCCGGAGCTCGTCCGGAACTCCCACAGCGTGCGCCCGGTCTCCGCGTCCATGGCGAAGAATTCCCCGGTGGACTTGCCGGTGAAGAGGAGCCCGCCGCCGGTGGCGAGCATCGCCGACCAGATCTGGTGGTCCGGCAGAGGCACCCGCCATTTCGCTTTCGCGGTCAGCGGGTCTATCGCCTCGATATGCCCGACGATGTCACCGGGCTTTACCTCGGGATAGCGATTCGCAATGCCCTGATAGCGCAGCCCGGGCTTGTAGGGCGCCAGCTCGGTGAACTTGTAGAAGGATCCCTGGTGATTCGTATTGGCGTAGAGGAGGCCCGTGTTCGGGTTGTAGGCGGCGTGCGGCCAGTTCTTGGCGCCGCGGATGCTGGGCCACATCTCGATCTCCTCGCCCGCGCGCAGCTTCTTCGACAGCTCCGACTCGACGGGGCGGCCGGTCGCCATGTCCACGTGGGTCGCCCAGTTGACCTGTCCGAAGGGCTTCGCCGACAGGAGCTGCCCGTTGGTGCGGTCGAGGACGTAGAGGAAGCCGTTGCGGTTCATCTGCATCACGACTTTTCGCTTCTGCCCCTCGAAATTGATGTCGGCGAGGATCAGCTCCCACAGCGAGTCCCAGTCGAAGACGTCGTTCGGCACGAACTGGTAGTGCCATGCAACCTCGCCGGTCTTCGGCCGCACGGCGATCACGGACGCCGCGTACAGGTTGTCGCCCTTGCGGTTGACGGGGTTCCACGCGCCGGCATTGCCGGTGCCCCAGTACACGAGATCGAGCTCGGGGTCGTACGACCCCGTGATCCACGTGCTGGCGCCGCCGGTCTGGTACGACTCGCGCGGCTCCCAGGTCTCGTGACCCTTCTCGCCGGGACCCGCCGTCGTATAACGGCGCCACAACTTCTTGCCGGTGGCGGGGTCCCAGCCGTCGAGAAAGCCGCGGATGCCGAACTCCGCCCCGGAGATTCCGGTAATCAGCACGCCGTTGGCGATGAGCGGCGCGACCGTCTGTGAGTAGCCCTCCTGCCACTCGGCCGCCTTCTGTTTCCAGATCTGCTTGCCGGTCTTCATGTCGAGCGCAACGACGTGCGCGTCGAGCGTGGTGCGGAACACCTTCCCTTCGTAGATCGCCACGCCCTTGTTCGACACGCCGCAGCACACCACGCGGGTCATCTCCGGCGGGAAATCGACCGGCGTGCGCCAGATCTGCCTGCCGGTCAGGGCGTCGATCGCGACCGTCCACTTGACGTTGCTCACGTACATCACGCCGTTGTAAACGAGCGGCTGCCCCTGCTCCCCGTAGTCGTTCTCGAGCGAGAGCGTCCATACCGGCGTGAGCCGCTTCACGTTGCTCTTGTTGAGCTGCGTGAGCGGGCTGTAGCGGTTGTGGCCGTAGCCCATCCCGTAGGTGAGGACGTTGTCGGTGTTCTTGCCGTCGTTGACGAGTTCCTGGGTCGTCTGCGCAGACGACGCGGCAGACGCGACGGCAAGCACGGCCGCCGCGCACAGATTGAACGCTCGCATAATTCCCCCTCTGGATTTCGAGTGAGCCGCGCGCTCCTCGGCGCTGCCGCGCGGCGACCAGCGTTGTCGTTTGAGAATGGTAGCGCCGCAGCCCCACGGTTACAACTTGGTAAGGCCGTGCGCCGCGTGGCTTCCGCGCGGGCGGCCGGTCCACCTCATGGAAGCCGGAAGGCGTCTAGCGGCGCACGCCCGGCGTTTCGATCGGCAACCCGCTTGCGCGCCACGCGAGGTACAGCTCCAGGTCCACGAATTCGGGCGAGCCGGGAGCGAGGCTCTCCGCGCGTATGCCGAAGAGGCAGCTGCGGAAACGCCGGTGCAGCGAGCCGGCGGCCTGCCATTCCAGCCGGTAGATCGGATAGGCGTTGCCGTGCCCCTGGCTCACGGTCTCGGCGGCCAGTTTTCCGCCCGAGTTCCGGTCGTGGCAATGCGCGCACGACAGGTTCATCTGCCCCTGCCGGAGGTGATAGAAATCCCGGCCGCGCTCGAAACTGGCGCGGTTCTGCGGATCCAGCGCCGCTGCCACCGGCGCGCCCCGCGACTGGTGCGCGACAAGAGCGGTCAGGCCGAGGAGCTCGTCGGATTCGTACTGGAGGGGCGCGGCGCCCTGGTGACGCTCGCGGCAGAGATTGATGCGTCCCTCGAGATTGACGAGCCGGGCGGCGCCGGGGTCAACCCGGGGATAGCGCGCGGCCACGCCCTTCATGCCGGCCGGCGCCTCGCCGTGACAGCCCGCGCACGACTTCGCGGCCTTCCCCGCCGGCTCGCGCCACAGCTTCTCGCCGCGCGCGACCCACAGCATGCCCGGGTTGGCGAAATCGTCGGCCTGCAGCGCGCGGACGTCGGCGCCGGCGAAATCGAGGCCGGATTTGAGCGGGGATGGTTTTTGCGCCTCCGCGGCATGCGCCGCACACGCTACCGCGAAAAGCAACGCAACCGCAGATAGACGCAGATGAGCGTAGCTCCGATTCGAGAGCTCGAACCGTGCCTGGCTATTCCCCTCCTTCACATAGGAGGGGTGGCGCGCGAAGCCCGCCGGGGTGGTCATATGACCGTAATCGCTGCACGCTCGGTGCCGCTCACCCCCGCATCATCCACCCAGGAGAACTCGATCGTCCCGCTCGCTTCGGCTACCGTGTAGAACTGCAGGGAGGGATTGGCGGCCACGCCCGACCCGAGCTCCGCGCGGAAGACCTCCGCGCCGTTGTAGCGGGCGACGAGCGAGTTGATTACGTTCTTCGGGATCGCGCGCCCCATGAGATCGAAGCGGAAGCCGGTCTCCATCGGATGCTGGATGGCGATGCGGATCTCGATCGCCTCTCCGCGCTTCGCTTCCTGCGGCACCTGCACTCTGGCTACCATACGTGAAGGTTTTCGACTTGATTACGGGTCACTGGTCACCGGTCGCTGGTCACGCTGTACTAGCCGGCATCGAGACACGCCGACTCGGTCACTTCGACCTCGGCGCTGCCCGACCAGTACGAACCGTCCGAAAGATGCGCGATGGCGCGCACCCGCTGCGACCCGTTCAGGCGCACACGCGTGATCAGCTCCGACCGGCCGGCTTTCGGCCCGAGGTGAAACGTCGCCATGAGGGGGCGCGGATTTCTTTCGGACAGAAGCGTGATGCTGCGCACGTGATCGGCCGCCGTCATGGGACTTTCCACCTTGAGGTGCAGCGGCACCGAGTGGCCGTTGTCCGCCAGCCGCGGCATGTCCAGGCTGACGCGTCCTTCCCGCACCGGCGCACCGCCGGTCAGCTTTTCCACGAGCGGCGCCAGCGGATCGGCCGCGGCGCGCGCATCCCGCCCGCGCAGGAACGGGACGGCCGCGAGACCGGCCAGCACGGAGATGAAGCGGCGGCGGGGACGAGTGACCATCAGCGCAGGGTAACCAGGTAAGCCACAGTGTCCTCGACCTGCTGCGCCGTCAATATCGGCTTTCCGCGCCAGTCCGCCGCCACCCGGTTCAAGCCGGCCGTCCGGTAGTAGGAAGGCATGATGGTTTCACGATTGACGAGCAGGGAATCGACTATACGCAGGCGCAATTGTCCTTCGGACAGGCGCGCGCCGACACCGTTCAGCGGCGGGGCGAGATTGCCCATCGCGCGCCCACCCGCCTCGGGCACGGCATGGCACAGCGGGCAGTTGAAATCCCGTGCCAGCACGATCTCGCGCCCGCGCGCCGCATCTCCCGGCGCACCTGAGAGGGATAGCCGGATCGCGTCCCCCTCCGCTCGATAGGGCGGCGACTCATCAGGTGCAACGGTGGCACAACTAGCCAGTGCAAGCACCGTAAGCCACCCGGGGATGCGTGGAAGCTTTGTGCGATGCATTCCTCAGTTGTAAGTCCCCTCTCCCCCAATCGGGGGGAGAGCTAGGGTGAGGGGAATACCAGAGACGATCCCGCTGCCCCTCACCCCAACCCTCTCCCCGTCAAACACGGGGCGAGGGGGATAGGTTTCTAGACGAGGGTGAGCCCGTGATTCTTGAGTGGCAGCGTGCGCACCGGCTTGCCGGTGGCCGCTTGAATCGCGTTCAGCACCGCAGGCACCACCACGCAGATCGTCGGCTCGCCGACGCCGCCCCAGAAATCGTAGGTCGGCACGATGACCGTCTCGACCTTGGGCATATGGCTGATCCGGGCAATGTTGTAGGTGTTGAAATTCTGCTCCACCACGCGGCCGTTCTGGATCGAGATCTCCGAGAGGAGCGAGTCGAAGCCGTAGGCCACCGAGCCCTCGACCTGCGCGGCTATCGTGGCCGGGTTCACGGCATGGCCGCAGTTCAACGCCAGCACCATGCGATGGACCTTCACGTTGCGGCCGCTCACGGAAACTTCCGCCACGGCCGCCGAATAGCTGCCATAGCCCATGAACTGCGCGATGCCGCGGTGCACGCCCGCCGGCAGCGGCTTGCCCCAATCGCCTTTTTCCGCGGCCGCATTCAGCACGGCCAGGTGCTTCGGGTGCTTCTGCATCAGCGCGCGGCGGAATTCGAGCGAATCCTTGCCGGACGCGCGGGCAACCTCCTCCATGAAGCATTCCAGGAAGGTGCCGTTCTGGTTGGTATTGACGCCGCGCCACGGACCGACGGGCACGTGGGTGTTGCGCATCGCGTACTCGATGCTCAGGTTGGGCACCGTGTAGCCGAACTGCGCATCGCCGGGCTCCGGCCACATGCCCTGCAGCTGCCTGCGGTCCTTGCCGTCCTTGATGTTGTGCGGTGCGGCAAGGGCATTGATCGACTGTCCCGATACCCGGATGTGCAGCCCGACCAGATTGCCGCCGGCGTCGAGGCCGGCCGCCATCTTGCACTGCGCGATGGGGCGGTAGAAATCGTGCGTCAGGTCTTCCTCGCGGCTCCAGATCATCTTGACCGGCACGCCCGGGAACTGCTTGGCGATCGCGGCGCCCTGGCGGATGAAGTCCTGGGTGCTGCCGCGGCGGCCGAAGCCGCCGCCCAGCCCGTGGTTGTAGGCCTCGCACTGCGCGAGCGGCAGCCCAACGGCCGTCGACAACACGGCGAGCGAGGACTCCGCATTCTGGCTTGCCATCCAGACTTCCGCCCTGTCGGCGGTTACGCGCACGGTGCAATTCATGGGCTCCATGCATGCATGCGAGACGAACGGCACGCTGTAGACCGCCTCGACCTTCTTCGCCGCGCCGGCGATCGTGGCGAGAGCGTCGCCGTTACTGGTGTCCGCAAACGCGTCGTCCGCGGTCAGGCCTGCCTTGAGGTGCGCTGCGATGGTTGCGCTGGTCGCCTTCGCTCCCGGACCTTCGTCCCATACGATGGGCAGCACGTCGACGGCGCTCTTCGCCCGCCACCAGTTGTCCGCGACGACGGCGACGGTGCTGTCGTCCACGCGCACCACGCTCTTGATGCCGCGCCGGCCCTTGACCTTCGAATCGTCGTAGCTCACGAGCTTGCCGCCGAATACCGGGCACTGCTTGATCGCGGCGTACACCATCCCCGGCAGCTTGACGTCGACTGCGAACGTCTTCGCGCCGTTCACCTTGTCGGCCGTGTCGAGCCGGGCGACGGGCTTGCCGGCGACCTTCCACTCCTTTGGATTCTTGAGCTTGATGCTCTTGAATTCCGGCACGGGGAGCTGCGCGGCCGCAGCCGCCACCTTCCCGTAGCTCGTCGAGCGTCCTGAAGCCGTGTGGGTGATGATGCCGTTGGCAGCGGTCAACTCGCTTGCGGGCACCTGCCATTCGTTGGCCGCCGCCTGTACGAGCATGATCCGCGCTGCCGCACCGCCCTGGCGGACGTAGTCCTGGGAGCCGCGGATGCCGCGGCTGCCGCCCGTCGACATGTCCTGCCACACGCGCTTGCGCGCAAGGTTCTGGCCCGGCGTAATCTGCTCGATGGCGACCTTTTTCCAGTCGCATTCCAGCTCCTCGGCGACCAGCTGCGCGAGCCCGGTGTGCGTGCCCTGCCCCATTTCCGCCCGCGCGATGCGGATGACGCAGGTATCGTCGGGCTTGACCACGACCCACGCGTTCAGCTCGTTCCCCGCTGCGGCTTGCGCCGCGGCCGAACGCACGCCTGGATTCACGCCCAGCGGGAGGTGGAAGCCCAGGGCGAGCCCGCCGCTGGCCGCCGCCGAGCCGACGATGAACTTGCGGCGCGAACGATTCAGTGCGCTGCCTGCTTGAATTTTCTTCATGGCGTGTCTCCTCGACCGGGTCAGATCGTGCGATCGGCAACCGTGCCGTCCGCCGCGGTCGTGTCGGCCGCCATGTGTATGATCGATCCGCCGCCCTTGGCGGCGCCGGCCGCCACGTGGATCGCGGCGCGCACGCGCTGGTAAGTCCCGCAGCGGCAGATATTGGTCATCGCCGTGTCGATGTCCTTGTCGGTAGGCCGGGGATTCTTCGCGAGCAACGCCGTGGCGGCCATGATCTGGCCGCATTGGCAATAGCCGCACTGCGGCACGTCGAGCGCGACCCAAGCCTTCTGCACCGGGTGCGAACTGTCGGCGGACAACCCTTCGATCGTGACGACGCGCTTGCCGCCCACCGCCGATACCGGCAGGGAGCAGGACCGCACCGGTTCGCCGTCGAGGTGCACGGTGCAGGCGCCGCACTGCGCTATACCGCAACCGAACTTCGTGCCCGTCAGCCCCATCGCATCGCGCAGCACCCACAGGAGCGGCATGTCGGGCTCGACATCCACTTCGTGCGATCTGCCGTTGACATTGATCTGCATGACTCCTCCGCTGGTTGATCTCTGATCCGCGAACGCAGGCGCGCCCATGGTTGAACTCTGGCGGTGGAAAGCGTATTCCCCGCCCGCCCCCCGGTCAAGGCACGGCCCTGTGGATCGTGCGCAAATACCTTCCCCTCCTGCCCGAGGAGGGGTGGCACCGAAGGTAACGGGGTGGTGGGAGAGCAGACTCCTTGGCTCCTCATCGCGTAGGGTGGAGAATTCGAGCCATGAAGTCTTTCGCCCTATACGCGCTCGTCTGCGGTCTCTCGCTGGCCTGTTGCGGCGTAGCGGACGCGCAGCCGTATCCGAACCGGCCGGTCCGGCTGATGGTGCCGTCGTCGCCCGGCGGCGCGACCGACGTCGTGGCGCGGCTCCTCGCGCCGGCGCTCACCGACGCGCTCGGCAAGCCCTTCGTGGTGGACAACCGGGCCGGGGCGAACGGCATCATCGGCACCGATACCGTCGCCAGGTCGGCGCCCGACGGGTATACGTTGGTAGTGGTCTTCGACAGCTTCGTGACCACTCCCTACGTCTTCAAGTCGGTGCCGTACGACTACCGGAAGGATTTCGCCCCGATCACGCTGCTGGTGCGTGGGCCTCAGCTCTTCGTCGTCCATCCCAAGCTCGCGGTGAAGACGTTGGGCGACTTTCTCGCGCTCGCGCGCTCGCGGCCCGCCCCCGTCGTTTTCGCGACGGCCGGTGCCGCCAGCTCGAGCCGGTTTTCGGTGGAGCTGCTGAAGTCCATGGCCGGGATCCAGGCGAATCTCGTCTTCTACAAGGGCGGGGGACCGGCGGTCACCGAGCTGGTCGGCGGGCACGTCGAGGCGATGATCGTCTCGGCGAGCCTGGTGCTCGCCCACGCGAAGGCCGGCCGCCTGATCGCTCTCGGGGTGAGCTCGAAGAACCGCAGCGCCGTCGCCCCCGGCGTGCCGCCGATAGCCGAGTCCCTGCCTGGATTCGAGGCGCAGGGGTGGGTCGCCATGTTCGCGCCGGCCGCCACGCCGCGGGACATCGTGCGGCGGTTGAACGCCGAGGTCGGCAAGGCGCTCTCCGCCCCCGAGGTCAAGGAGCGCCTGCTGCAACTCGGCTTCGAGAGCGCCGCCGGCAGCCCGGAGGACCTCGCCAAATGGGTGCGCGACGAAACCGCCAAGTGGAGCAAGGTGATCCGGGAGCAGGGCATCACGGCGGAGTGAGCGTTCCGAAACGCGGTCTGTTCCGGAATTTGGTGCACGTCTGTGTTAGGCGCTTGCGGTGTCATCGACAGAGACGACCGCTCTTATGAACTCCGCAGGCGGAAGATAGCTATGCACCTGAACATAGTGGACGATAAGTACCGGCGCGACGTAAACAAGCCCATTGAGCCCAGCGACACGAATCTCACCATTCCCCATCATTTCCGGCGGTGGGGTGATCATGCGAATCCCACCGGGACTCAGGACGACAGGCGGTTCCGGACAAAATTCACAGATGTGCGAACCTCAGGGGCGACACAACCAGTTGCGTAAGGGTGCTGAGAAATACATCGGAAACCTTACCCGTCGGAAAAGGGTGTTCGCGCGATAGCCATCCGACGTTGAGGATGTGTTCGCGAAGTTCTTCGCGACCGTTGGGCGTGCGCCTAAGTTGCACTAATTGGCGAAAATGCCAGATACGACCGGCATGATGCTCAACTGCTTGCCGCAAGCTCTTCGCGCACGATCTCGCGTACGAGCTCCTGCGTGACGGGTTGCTCGGTGAGGCCTACGTGCGCCTTCAAGGCCTCGTTGATCAGGGTCTGATAGCCCTTGCCGGTCTTTCCGGATTGGGCCCTGAAGCGCTGGATGACCGCGTCGTCCACGTAGAGATAGTGATGCGGGTCTTTCCCGTCGTCGGAACTACTGCACCGCGCTTGCCTTTGGAAAAGGCATACACCTTTTTCATGTTGGCCGCATCCCTCTTCGGGTCGAAATCCGCGGATACCGGATCAGTATATTCATGTTCGCTCAATTGAAGTATCGGCGCATCTGGTGAAGCACGCGTACGATCTGAACGGAATTGCGCCGAACGCGATACACGATCGTATAGGGATAGTCTCCAACGAGCCGATGCCGCGTGCCGCGTCGCTTTCCGCGCACACCCATGTACGGCTGCCTTTCCAGCGCTATCGCTGCCTCGAGAATCGCAGACACGACACGCGCTGCTGTTGCAGATCCGAACTGCGCGTAAAACGCATCTATCAGAAGATAGGTCGCGCCGCGAACGGGCGGACCAGTCAAGCGGACTGCTTGCGCTTGCGCGCCGCGCGCTCATTGCGCTGCTTCGCGAGAGCCGAAAGCACTTCGCGTGTGGAGAACGTCCGACCCGAGTCCAGATCCGCGATTCCCTCGTCGACTGCCTTCAGAAACCATTCCTCGTAATCGAGTTGGTTGGCGAGCGCGGTCTTCACCAGGGCATCAGGAGCAACTCCCACCTTCGCGGTAACCCGCTGCAGGCGCCCACGGAGAGCCTTGGGGATTTTGACGGTATCGTTCATCGCAAATGTTCCAGCGTGACGAGTATACGCCACGAAAGAGGGAAAATCCGTATATCACGGCCGCACCGCAGGCGCCTCGACTTTCATTCCCCGCGCGCGCCACATGAGGTACAGCTCGAGATCGACGAACTCCGGCGAGCCGTAGGCGTACGACTCCGCGCGCATGCCGGTCATGCAGTTGCGCAGCCGCCGCTGCAGCGAGCCGAGGGCCTGCCACTCGAGACGGTAAAGCGGGTAGCCGGTCGGATGAGCCTGCGGAATGTTGTTGCCGGCGAGCTTCTGGCCCCACTGCTCGTCGTGACACTGCGTGCAGGCGAGGTTCAACTGGCCCTGGCGGCGGTTGAACGTGGCGCGCCCGGCCTCCAGGAAGGGTTTCGTCCGCTCGTCGTCCGCTACCGCTATCGGCAACCCGCGCGACTGCCGAGTGACATAGGCGGTCAACGCCAGAAGCTCCCTGCTTTCGTACCCGAGCGGCGGCGACTGCTGCCGGCCGGTGCGGCAGGAGTTGATGCGCTGCTCGAGATTGACCGGCCGCCTGGCGGCCGTGTCCCACGCCGGGTAGCGCGCCGCTACGCCTTTCATGGTCTTGCCGGCATCGCCGTGACAGTCGGCGCACGACTTGCCACCGCCGTCCCGCCGCGCCCACAACGCCTCTCCGTCGAGCACCCACAAGAGGCCCGGGTTGGTGACGTCGTCGTCCTGCATGGCGCGCGTCTCGCGCCCCATGAACTCGTAGCCGGAGCGGCGCTCGGCGAGGGGGATCTCCGCGGCGGACGCCGCCGTCGTCGCGGCTGCGAGCAGAGCGACAACCTTCAGGAACCACAGATAAACACCGATGAACACAGACCGCTCAAGCACCAAATCACAAATCCCAAATCCCAAACAAATCCCACGCTCCAAATCCGAAATCCCAAACAACACCTTCTCCCTTCCAACACCTTCTGCCTTCCAACGCTCCGTTTGGGATTTGGCGCTTGAGAGTTGGTACTTGTTTGAGAGTTGGTGCTTGGAATTTGGAGCTTGTTCTATACGACGGTGATCGTCGCCGACTCGGTAAAGGAGTAGCCCTTGTCCCCGGTCCACTGGAACGCAATCGTCCCGCTCTCGGTCGCTACGGTCGTGAAGGCGATGAGCGGGTTCGCGGCGATCGCCGGATGGAGGTCGGCCCGGAAGACCTCCACGCCGTTGTAGGTGGCGACGAAGCGCGTGATGATGTCGCGCGGAATCACTTCGCCCAGCTGCGTGCGCCGGAAGCCCGTCTCCATCGCGTGCGCGACCAGCGTCCTCACCTCGAAGATCTCGCCGCGCTTGACCGTCTTGGGCACGTTTATGACTGCGCGCGACATCAGATCATCCCTTCCTCGAGGCACGCCGAGAGCGTGACCACGACGTCTGCGGTGCCGGACCAGAAAGTTCCGTCGGAGAGCTCGGCGATCGCGGTCACGGTCTGGCTGGTGGCGATGCGAATGCGCGTGGTCATGCGCGCGCGCCCCGCGCGGGGACCGAGGTAAACGCTCACGACGTTGGGCTGCGGGTTCCTCTCGGTGACCACGTGGATGGCCTTCACGTGATCGGCTTGTGTCATGGGGCTCTCGACGGACACGGTCATCGGCACGGCGTTGCCGTTGTCGATCAGCGGCGGGATGTCGAGCTTCACCTTGCCGCGGCTGACCTTCGCGTTGCCGGTCAGCTTGCGCAGCGCCTGCTGCATCGCTTCCGGCGTCGCGTCCGCCTCCCCGGCGACGCCCGCGAGGCCGACGCTGCCTGCAGCGATGAGAAAATTCCGGCGTGTGGTCATCGTTCAGTTCTAGTCACGCAACGTGGCGAGAAAGGCCACCACGTCCTCGATCTGCTCCGCGGTGAGGACGGTCTTGCCCTGGTACGCGGGCGCCACCCGGGTCAGGCCTTCCGTTCGATAGTAGGCCGGCATGATGGTTCCCGCACTGACCCGCCCTGAATCGACGATTCTCAGCCGGATCTGTCCTTCGGACCACCGCGCGCCCGCTCCCTTCAGGTCGGGGGCTATGGTCCCCTGGAACCGCTCCTCCGGAAATGGGCCGCTGTGGCACAGGAGGCACAGGCCGACATGGCGGTTCACGACGAGGGCGCGCCCGCGCGCCGCATCGCCGCGGGACCCTGTGAGCGACGCGGGTATCGCATCGCCGACGACCTCGTATGTGCCCGCTGCTGTCGCTCCCACATCCGGCAACACGAGAAAAGCAAAAGCGGCGGTTAACACCGCCGCCTTGCACCCGTCACGTGTCACGTCCTTCAGACCAGCTGTATCCCGTGGTTCTTCAGCGGCACCGAGCGGATGCGCTTGCCTGTGGCACGGTAAAACGCGTTGAGCACGGCTGGTGCGGCAACGCAGATGGTCGGTTCGCCCACGCCGCC
>Ga0111538_10004989_pt1 | contig 18234 bp, 18 predicted proteins | sample SoiMethybrSBSTD1_FD_79669 | JGI IMG/M metagenome (GOLD analysis project Ga0111538, IMG submission 79669) | Bulk soil microbial communities from a Populus tree surrounding site in Tennessee, USA - Soil MetaG P. TD hybrid SBSTD1 (version 2)... | ecosystem: Environmental > Terrestrial > Soil >...
CAGGTCAGGGCTGTTGTCATGCCCCGTGCGGGCCGCCCTGGATGACGCCCAGCGCGGGCTGCGCCGGACCAGTTCCGGACCACCACGCCGAAAATGCCGTTCCGGCGTCCAACATCGCCTGGGCGTCGGGGTGCAGATAGCGGCTGGTGACGGCGGGGTCCTGGTGGCCGGCGACCCGCTGGAGGACGTGGAGGTCGACACCGGCGTCAGCCATCCAGGTGAGGGCTGTGTGGCGCAGCCCATGGCGCACCAGACCGACGAGTCCGATCTCGCGCACGAGCGCATCCCAGCCGGTCGCGTCGCGCAGGGTCGCGGTCGTGATCACGCCGAGTCAGAGCCTGTTTCGGTTCTGACGTAGAACGCGAGAACCGAGCCGAGCCTGGCTGCGTAAGCAGGAAATGAGACGCAGCGCGGCCCCCACCGCCGCGGCCTCCGCGCCCCTGCACACGAAGGAGGTCGCCGGTGAACGTTGGGCTAGCGTGACGACCGTGGCTCTGGACGACGTCGAGCTGGCTTCGTGGTTCGCTTCAGGTGACGCGGACTCCGTCCGAGTCGTTTACCAGACCTACGGCCGCATGGTGTTCGCCATCGTGTACAGGGTGCTTGGCGACACCGGCCTCGCGGAAGACGCCACCCAGCAGACGTTCGTGCAGGCGTGGCGTGCGGCGGGCAGCTACGACCCGAGCCGGCCGCTCGGAGCCTGGCTCACCACGATCGCGAAGCGCGTCGCCATCGATGTGCACCGGCGCGAGCGCCGACACCGCAACCTCGACAACATCGACACCTCCCACAGCGCGTCGCTGGTCACGCTGCCTCCATCGGCCGAGCAGATCCACGACGTGGCCGAGGTGCGCCGGGCGCTGGACAAGCTGCCAACCACCGAACGCGACCTGATCCGGATGCAGCACTTCGACGAGCTCAGCCACGCGGAGATCGCCGAGAAGCTCGCGATCCCTCTCGGCACGGTCAAGTCGCGGACATTCCGGGCGCACCGCCGGCTGGCGGGCATCCTGTCCGACCTGCGTGCCGAACCGGCCGACTCATCACTCGCCGACCCGGGCGAAAGGGGCTCCGATGTCCGACGATGACCTGACGCCGGCGGAGCGCGCCGAGATCGAGCGGGTGCACGGGGTACTCGCGGATCCCTCAGTGTGGGCCGAGCCCCCGCTCGACCTCCAGGAGCGCGTGGTCGCCGCGATCACCGGAGAGGCCGGCGCCGGCCGGCGTGTGCGTCGGATCCGGTATTCCCTCGTGGCCGCGGCAGCCGCGGTCGTCGTGGCGGTGGGCCTCACCGTCGGTTTGCAGGCGACTCGCGACGAACCAGTCCAGTTCGCTGCGTCCCTGACGGGGACTCGGCTCGCGCCCGACGCAGCCGCGAACGTCACGCTGACCAAGACCAACAACGGATGGAAGATCGAACTGCACGCAACCGGACTCCCACGACGCGCCAACGGACAGTTCTACGAGGCGTGGCTGAAGAGCGACGCGGGCCTTCTCGTTCCGATCGGCACGTTCAACGAGGGCACCGACGTCACGCTCTGGTCCGGCGTACGCCCGAGCACGTTCCCAACGCTGACGGTCACCAAGGAAGTCGCCGACGGCGACCAGGCGTCATCGGGCCAAATCGTGCTCACCGGTCAGGCGAACAAGGCCTGAGGGCTCCCTCAGGCCGTCAGGTCGTCCTGATCCGAGTCGATCGCGGCCCAAAGAACGGGTCTGCCTGCGGCGCGAACCAGTTCGGAAGCGCTCGCGTAGTAGCAAGACCAACACTCACAGAGGAGAAGCACCATGCACACCAGTTCGTACCTTCGACGACTGGCCGGGATCGTTGCCGTCATGACCACCACGGCCGGCGGCTTGGTCGTCGCCGCCCCGGCGGACGCCGCGACAGGTCCGACGGCGACGCTGTCGAGCGGCACCGTGACCGTCCAGGGAACGGCAGCCCGCGACGTCATCCACGTCACCCTCGCCGCCACCCGCCTCGTCGTGGACTTCGGCTTCGACGGCACCGTCGATGCGCAGTTCAACCGAGCGCAAGTCCAGCGGCTCAGGGTGCTTGGTGGTGGAGGTGACGACGGCATGTCGGTAGACGGCTCAGGCGTCGGCGACCTCCCGATCACGGAGAACGGTGGCGCCGGAAACGACTTCGTCGGCATCAACGGCAACATCGGCGACCTCGGCGCCGGCGACGTCCCGGTCACACTGATCGGGAACCTCGGCAATGACGATTTCTTGGCGGCTGCGCCTGGTCCGGTCACGATCCAGGGCGGCGCGGGCGACGACGTCGTCGAAGGAGGTGACGCGGGCACCGGGCGGGAGACCATCTCGCTCGGCGACGGCAACGACCGGTTCAAGAGCGTGCTCAACGGCTTCTTGTCGGGGGGGACCCGAAACGACATCGTCGACGGAGGCGCCGGGCTGAACACCATGGAGGTCGACGGCGCGTTCGCCAGCGAGACCCTCAGCCTCTCGGCGAACGCCGGGCACCTCATCGTCGATCACAGCGCGGGCCGGATCGACGCGGACAACATCCAGGACGTGTCGTGGGTCGGCTTCGGCGGTCTGGACGGCGGCGACCAGGTCACGGTGAACGACCTGTCCAGCACCGACGTCGTCAACTTCACCCCAGACTTCACCGACCCCCTGGACAACACCGGGCCGAACAACAGCGCCGACCAGCTCACCGTGCGCGGCACCGCAGCCATCGACCACGTCACCGTCAGCGGCTCGGGCGCAAACATCACCGTGGCCGGGCTCACCCCGACAGTGACCCCGATCAACCTCGACGCGCAAGACACCCTGCGGATCGAAACACTCGCCGGCACCGACACGGTCAACAGCTCCGGCCTGCAACGGGGACTGGTGCAGCTCCAGGTCCTCTGACTCCTGCGTACGGCGCGAGCACCATCAGCCACGACACCGCTCGTTCGATCAGCCGACGCACCCGACTTCCCGGCCGCACCCCCTCACCCGGACCGGCCGGGAAGATCCCTGTCGCAGGGTTACCGTTCGGGACCTCGAAACAACTCACTGTGGCGTGGACGCGTGGTCGTCTGTCTTCTCGTCCACGCCACAGTGGTTCTCACCGGCCATGCGTAATGGCGGGTAGGTCCCATGGGTCAGCGCCTTCGGCGTCGGCGCAAGCCGGATCAGCAGGCTGTTCAGCAGTCTCTGGTTGCTGCCCGTTGCTCTGGTCTCGCAGGTGGTGGTTGAGAAACGCCTCGACGTCCTCGAGCTGGCGGCGGTTGCGGATCAGGTCGGCGGAGGCTTGGGCGGCATTGGTACGGGCGGCCTCCTGCGAGACCAGGCGATCAAGGAGTGCAAGCAGGAGTGAGGTCACGTGGACCTCCGCGGCCGGAAAGGTGACGGTTCCTGTCGTCGCCAACTCTTCGTCCGCCGCGACGGAGAAGGGCCGTGGGGTCGATCGCCTGTGGCCGGCATTGCGGACCTCGTTCTGAGGATGGGGCGAGGTCTTGGCCCGGTGAGTCCCGCAGTTGTCCGGCGGGATCGGACCCACTTAACCACATCAGTACCGAAATTGGCGACCCCCTGTCGCGGGTCCGATGACGCGTGGTCCCGGGACATGCGATGGCCGGTTTGATGTAGAAGACGCCGCCTCAGCGCAGGTTCAAGGTCAGTTGTGCTCGGTGGTGGTCGAAGTGTTGGGTGCCGTAGTGGTACACCTCGAGCAGGCTCATGTGGTCGCGGAAGTACGGATCCCAGCCCGTCGGGAAAGCCATCCCGCGCCGGAGTGCGTCGTCGGTCTCCAGGTCGAGCTTGCGGTGCAGCGAGGCGACGACTCTGTCGAGCGTGGCGGTCAGCCGTGGGCCCCGGAGCACGAGCGCCCCACCGACGGAACCCAGGTAGTTCACGACATGGAACGGTCTCGTGGCCGAGTTCAGCACTCGTGACCAGGTCCGACCGAACCCCGGCGGAAGCCGCCCGAACATCCGGACGAGCCCCAAGAGGGTCCGCACGATCAGATACCCGAACAGCATGTGGAACAACAGCTGGCGGTTCGTCCAACGGGTGCCTGCCGACGGTCGGTCGAGATCATTCGGGGAAGCGTGGTCGGTCAAGGCGTGGAAGGTGGCACGGGCGGCTTCGAGTTCCTCGTGCACTGCCTGTCGGTCCGTCTTTGGCTGGCTCACGGTGCCTCCGTGCCTCGATTCGAAGATACCCGGTGTGCATGCCATTCCTCGCCATCACTCATGCTCGATCGGGCACGGCTGCCGGCGTGGCACTGACCGCGAGCAGGGCGGCCACGACCGCGAGACCGGCGAGTACCAGGAAGGCCGATGAGTAGCTGCCCAGCAGCTGTGCCAAGGCGGCGCCGACGAACGGGGCTGATGCGGATGCGACCAGGCTCGGTGCCGTCAGCAGTCCGTTCAGGGTGCCGTAGGCCGAGGGGCCCCAGCGGTCGGTGATGGCGGTGGCCTGGATCAGGGTGTAGATGCCGCGCGCGAGTCCGACCAGCATCCCGAGTCCGATCAGGAGGAGGGTGAGGGCCGGGGCGAGAGCGAGCGCCGCAGTGGCCGCCGCCACCGCAAGGATGACCGTCACGGTGCGGGCCGACACGGACGTCCTGGCCGCGAACCATGCGTACCCGAGCCGGCCGGTCACCTGTCCGACGCCGCCGAGACCGAGCGCCACCGCAGCCAGGTTCCGGCTCATGCCTTGCTCCTCGAGCATCGGGACCAGATTGACGACGACCGCGAAGATCGACAGGGACGTCAGCGCCATGGCCGCGGCCAGCAGGATGAACGGTCTGCTTCGGGCGACCGTCCGCGCTTTGGCGGCCACCGCGGCCGAAGCATCCACATGCGCCTCGTGACCAGCGGTCGAGCGCCACGGTTTGCGCAGCCCCCACCAGTGCAAGGGGACCGTGAAGAGCACCAGGACCACCAGCAGTGTGAGGTAGGCGCCGCGCCAGCCCAGCCGGTCGTCGAGCTCGGACGACAACGGCGCAAAGACAGTGCTGGCCAGTCCGGCGACCAGTGTCAGCGTGGTCAACGCTCCCACCCGGCGATCTCCGGCCCAGTGGGTGAGCGCCGCGAACGCTGGCGGATACAGCACCCCAGCCATCGCGACCCCGGCCAGCACCCACCCGGCGTAGAACGCGGCCAGGCTCGTGGCGGTCGCAATGACCAGGACGGCGGGTACGGCGAGCAGGGACCCGGCGGTCATCACGCGGCGTGGCCCGTAGCCGTCGATGTGGCGCCCCACCCAGATGCCCGCACCGGCCGCGACGAGCTGACTGAGCGAGAACGCGCCGGTGACCGACACGCTGCTCCAGCTCGTGTCCGCGGTGATGGACGATGACAGCGCAGCAAAGGCGTAGTAGAGCACGCCCCAGCTGATGATCTGGGTGACCGAGAGGACTGCAACCACGCGCCGCAACCCGGCGCCGGTGAGGGCGTCGGGCTGCGAGGTGGTCGAGCTCGCGGGGGTCACGCGCCCGTGGGACGACCCAAGGTCACGAACTGGGGTTCCGCGGCGGCGGGGGCACCGCAACAGCCACCTCCGACCGCGAGGGCGTCCGGGTCGTCGAAGGTCCCCGCGCCGTTGCAGACGCCGGTCTCCGGCAGCACCAGGTCGACGCGGTCCGCAGCCTCGTGGTCACCGACGAGGGCGGCGACCACCGAACGCACCTGCTCGAAGCCGGTCATGGCCAGGAACGACGGCGCCCGACCGTACGACTTCATCCCGACGAGGTAGAGGTCCTGCTCGGGCTGGGTGAGCTCCCGGAACCCGTGCGGCTCGACGTCACCGCACGAGTGGTGGTCCGGGTGGATCTGGTCGGCAAGGATCCGCGCGGACGAGAGCGCCGGGTCCAGGTCCAGGCGTACCTCGGACAGGAAGGAGAGATCGGGCCGGAACCCCGTGACCACGATGACCTCGTCGACATCGTCGACCCGCCGGCCGTTGACCGACGTCAGCGTGAGGCGGCCATCGGCTTGCGCGGTCACGGACTCGGTGCGGAACGAGGTCACGTTCGTGACATGTCCACTGGACGCTGCGGCCTTCGCCAACTGCCCGAGGGCGCCCCGCTGCTCGAGCTGGTCGTTGTCGCCTCCTCCGAACGCGTCGCCGACGGAGGGCCGGCGCAGCAGCCACGTGACGCGCGTAGCCGGGTCCTGCTCGGCCAGCCCGGCCAGGCCGATCAGCACACCCTGGGCCGAGGCTCCCTTGCCGGCGACCGCGACGTGTCGGCCGGCGTACCTGGCGCGTACGACAGGGTCGCGGAAGTCCGGGATGCCGTAGACGATCTGGCCGGCATGCGTTCGTTCGCCGGTCGCGGGGTAGCCGTCGGCGCCGAGCGGGTTCGGGGTGGTCCAGGTGCCTGAGGCGTCGATGACCGCACGGGCCACCACTCGCTCCTCACCAGCGGGCGTCGAGACGTGCACAGTGAACGGGTCGCTCTCGCGGCCGGAGTCGACGATCGCGTCGCGGCCCCGCCGGGCGACCCCGGTGACCCTGGTGCCGTAGCGCACCCGGCCTGCACCACCGTCGAGCAGGTCGGCCAGGGGCTGCAGGTACGCCTCACACCACTCGGCGCCTGTGGGGTAGGCGGCCTCGTCCGGGGCGCTCCATCCGCCCGCCTGCTCGAGCAACCGTTGGGCGGCCGGGTCGACGAGCTCGGACCATGGCGAGAACAGCCGCACGTGCGACCACTCACTCACCGTGGCGCCGGCCACCGGGCCGGCCTCGAGCACGACGAAGGCCATGCCACGCTCGGCCAGGTTGGCGGCGGCGGCGAGGCCGATCGGGCCGGCGCCGATGACGGCGACCGGGGGCTGCCCGGTGTTCAGCTGCGTGATCAGCTGGGGTTGGCTCGTGCTCACGTTGAACGTCCTTGTTCATCGAAGTCGGTCGATGGATATGCACTGTATCGACCGAAACTGGGGAAAGCAACGATGCATTCCGATGTACTCTTGGTCCATGACCGCAGACGTCCAGAGTCCCGCCACCGCGGGTCGCACCGCGCTGCCGCTCCTCGAGCAGGACGACCCGTTCGAGCTGTACGCGAAATGGTTCGCAACGCTGGCGGACCCCACCCGGGTCCGGCTCCTGCACACCGTGGCCACCTCGGCGGCCGGCGCGATGCGGATCGGCGACCTGGCAGCCGCGCTCGGCATCAAGCAGTCCACCTGCTCCCACCACGTCGACCGGCTCCGCAAGGACGGGTTCGTGGTCGTCGACAAGGTCGGGACCTCGAGCATGGTCTCGGTCAACGCTGCCTGCTGCACCGGCCTCCCGCATGCCGCCGACGTCGTGATGGGGACTCTGCCTGCCCAGGAGCTGGACCGGCCGTGCTGCCCCACCGACCTGCCTGCTGACGTGACCACCCGCGCGATGACCGACCAGGACCTCCCCGTCGTGCGCGACATCTACGCCGAAGGCATCGCGACCCGCAACGCCACGTTCGAGACCCAGGTCCCCAGCATCGAGGTCCTCGCGAGCAAGTGGTTTCCAGGGCACCGCTGGGTCGCCGAGCACGAGGGCCGGGTTGTCGGCTGGACCGGTATCAGCCCCACCTCGAGCCGCGCGTGCTACTCCGGTGTCGGCGAGACGTCGGTCTACGTCGCTGCCACCGATCGGGGCCGCGGGGTCGGGAAGGCGCTGATGCACCGCCAGGTCACCGAGGCTGACGCGGCCACCGAGGCCGGAGGCCTGTGGACGCTGCAGACCGCGATCTTTCCGGAGAACCGAGCCAGCATCGCGTTGCACCATCGAGCCGGGTACCAGACCCTCGCCGTGCACAGCCGCATCGCGAAGCTGGACGGTGTCTGGCGCGACACGGTGCTCCTCGAGAGGCGTCGCCTGCAGGACTGACGGCGTCAGGGCGATGCGGCCGCGTCGCGCGGGGTTGTGGTGGGCCCGCGGAGTGCATCGGATACTCCCGGGCACAGCCGTCACCCGGCGAGCTGGCGGCAGCGGTCTCGTTGGTAGGCCGCTCCCAACTCGTCGAACGTAGTCGCCAGGGCGGCCACGCTCTCGAGGTCGTCATGCGCGAGTGCTTCGGCGCGACGAACCAGAGCCCCCGCGACGGGGTTGTCGCCGGTGGCGATTCGCGCTCTGGCTGCTCGGTCCGACTGGCCACTACAACCGGCCTGAAGTCTTGCAGAGGGACTCGGAGGGGTGTGCAGCGAACCCAACTGGGGGAGTAGGCCTGTGGTCATGACGACCACGCCAGCAGAACCCGACCCGGATCCTGAGGTCACTCCCTCGGGCGATCCCGGCAACCCGCCCGAACCTGACATCACTCCGGAGCAGCCGCCGACCGATCCTGGGGAAGACCCTGGTGTCGACCCGCCACCGGACGACCCGCCGGCATCGTGGGGCTAATGACGTCCGGGACACGTCCCGACCATAAGTCTGCCCGAGCTCGCCGCTTTCGAATGTTGTCCGCCCGACCGAACGGCTAGCCGACGACGCCGCAATCGTGGAACGCGCTCCCTCCGGATGGCGAGCGCACGATTGTCCCATCATGGGTCCGTCGCAGCTCGTCGTCCGAACCGCGGCCGAGGGTGAGGAGCCAAGGTCGCTGGCAATGGCCACGAACGCGATGCTCGCGGCCGCAGTCAGCACACCGACAACTGACGCCTTATGCACTGAGTCGCGGCCACCACACCAGGAGCCCTGCGGTCACCAGGAAGATGAGTCTGCCCATGCCCAGTTGTATGGCGTAACCGGCGTCGCCGCCCGCGCCGCGCGTGTGCGGGGGATGGGACCGCTCGGTGAAGTCGACGCAGTTGGAGCCCGCGGTGCCGCCCGCCGGCCGGAGGAGGACGAGACGCCGTCCAGGGCGACAGGGCCCGACCAAGCTAGAGCGTTGCTTGCCGTTCTGGTGCCGAGGAGTACGTGGCTGTCTCGGCGGGTTCACGCCGGTGGACGAACAGGGAGTGGATGATCCAGAGGTCAACCAGGATGAGCGTGATCGACCACCACGGCTGCACAGGAATGAACAAGAAGTTGGCCATCGCCTGGACGCTGACGATCATGATCCCTGTCCACCGCGCCCACGTCGCGCCGGACATGACTCCGAAACCGGCAGCCAGGACGATGACGCTGACGAGGATGTGGACCCAACCCCACGTAGACGCGTCTGTGTTGATCCAGTACCCGCTGGGTTGCACGTAGTAGGTGCCCTTGGCCACCAAGGAAAAACCCTCCAGAACACCGAAGCTTCCACCGATGATCATCAGGACGGCGGCGAACGTGGCTCCGCCCGTTCCGCGCTCACTCACGACATTCGACATCTCGAGTCCTCGTTTCCTTGGGTGGTCAGGCAACCACCCGGTCATTGCGATTGTCTGGTTTCAGACATGCCGAAGGCCTCACCCTGTGCGGGTAATGCGTAGCGGGGCACCCTCCGCCAGGGCGGGTCAACCGTCGGATTGGCCGAACGTCTCCGCCCGTTCCTGGAGCTGCCGTCGTGTCGACACCCCGATCTTGCGGTAGATCGACGCGATGTGGCTCTTCACGGTCTCCGGCGAGAGATGCAGTTGCGTTGCGATTTCGCGAACGGTGAGTCGCCCCAGGAGCAGCGGCCACACCCGAAGCTCGGCCTGAGTCAGCTTTGCCAGCTCATCTGAGCGGCTGATGTCCTCCTCCGCGGATTCCACGAGCTCCTCGAGGAACGTGGACGGCGGCAGTTGATCGAGCACCTCCCGGGCGCGCTTGACGGCGGCGAGAGACGCCGGCCGGTCTTCCAACAGCAACCACGTCCTGGCAATGAACGAAACGACAAGCACGGCGGCCCAGGGCGCCACCGGTGCGACACCCGTGAGAACGGCCTCTGCGCGCTGGATGTCTGCGAGGGCGTCACTTGGCGCTCCGGATCGAGCATGCATCAAGGCGGACACTCCCGATACCAGCATGGTGGTCGTCTTGACGTCCTGGAGATCCTGCTGGAGCCAGACCTGGCGACCGACCTCGATCGAGGCCTCGGCGCTCGTCCAGTCACCGCTGCGCACGTGGGCGGCCGCCAGCATGCTGGCGCACTCGACCCAGATGGTGCCCAGCCCCAGGGATTCGCACAGCACCTGCCCTCGCTCGAGGTGTTGAATCCCCTCCTCGACGGCGCCGCTGAGCACCAGGAACGATCCCTGAAACATGAGCGACAGCGGCCTGAACACGTGCCGGATCGGCAGGGCAGCGCTGACGCTGCCCATCCGGTCCGCGGAGGGTTCGAACCCGTCCATCGCCGGCATCGCGTACAGCAGGGCGAGGGAGGCCTCCACGCTCGAGCGGTCAAGATGGTCGGGCCAGTCTTGCCCCAAAGCGTTGCCGGTGGCCTCCGCCCAACGGAAGGCGTTGACGCCGTCCCCTCCACCCACCGCGGTCCACGCGGCGGTGATGCAGAGGCTGGGCGACGCCAGCATGTCGTCCTCACGTACGCCGGCAAGCCAGCCCTGGACTGTCGTCGTTCGGCCGACGGCCAAAGCCTCCGGGGCGTGGCGCCACGCGAGCTCTCCGAGCAGGTCATGGTCACCGGAGCGCTCGGCGTGAGCCAGGGCTTCCTCGGTGTAACCATTGGCGTCGCACCAACGTGCGGCACGGGTGTGCAGCGCGCTAGCCTCCTGCGGCTCGACCTCCTCCAGGTCGCGCACGAGACGCTCACGAAGCAGCGGGTGCAGGCGGTACAGACCGTCGTCGCCATGCAGCCGGCTGATCAACAGCGTGGCGCGCTCGGCGCTCCGCAACATCCCGCGAGCGTTTCGGACCTGAACCACCTCGCTGCAGGCGGCGGCTGACAGGGTGTTGAGAATGGACGCCCGACGTAGGAAGGCGATCAGGTCCGCGTCAACGCGTCCGAGCACCTCGGCGTCGAGGTAGTCGGTGAGCGCGGACGACGTCGCCACCGACCGCACCTGGCCACGTGCGGCGGCCAGCCCCTGCAGGTACACGGCCACAGGCCAGCCGCCGGTTGCGTCCAGGATGTCCGTGACGACGCCGTTGCTCGGATCGGCCTTCATGAGCTGCTCGAGGAAGGCTGATGTCTCCACTCGGTCGAACGCGAGATCGTCGGGCCCGATCTCTCGAACCCGTCCTTGGCTGCGCCACAGCGGCACGGGAAGGTCCGGTCGGGACCTACCTACCAACGCCAGCGAGGAGCCCCGCGGCAACGAGGCCAGTACGGCGGACAACACGGCCGCCGGCTGGTCCCCCTCAAGGACGTGGACGTCGTCCACGACGAGGGTCACGGCCTGGTCGACGGACTCCAACACCCGCTGGAACTGCGGCAGCACCCGTCGCGAGAAAGCAGGCTCGTCGCCGATCAGGATTCCGGACAGCGGCGCTACGTTGACGCCACTGGCCGTGAGGGCCGCCATCAGCGTCGAGACCAGCACGATCGGGTCGGTGTCCGTCTCACCCACGGTCGCCCACGCCAGCGCTCGCCCAGAGTTCGCTGCCCATTGTGAGATCGCCGTCGTCTTGCCGAAGCCCGCGGGGGCGAGCACCAGCACGAGCTCCGGAGTCTCCCCATCCAGGTCTCGAAGCAGCGACATCCGACGCACCTGTCCATCGCGGGGAACGGGTGGACGAATCTTGAACTGCGGGATGAGGACAGGACCGCCCAGCGCCTGACCGCCTCGACGGGGGCTTGGCACGGTGACCGATGCCTGTGGCACCGTTGCAGCGTAGCCGGAAATCCACTCCGGACCGCCCGGACCTCGAGTTACCTCCCCAGGGTGACCCGATTCGGCCCCGTGGCAGCCACCATGTGGACATGGCTGCCTTGTGGATCGCCCGCATCTGGGAATACGACCCCGAGGCCAAGACGATCCACGTGCTGATCACGGACGGCTCGGACCAGCGACAGTTCGTTCTCGAACGCTCGGAGAACGCGGCACTCTACGACTTTGTCGCGGCGCACCTTCGCGACTGACGGCGACGTCTTGGCCCACCGGAGAAGGCGATATGCACCAGATCGATGTACGAGCACGAGCGCGGGCGAGTCGGGAGCGAGTGTGGTCCGTTCTTGCCGATACCGAATCATGGGCGGACTGGGCGCCGTTCGACGAGATCGTCGTCGAGGAGGGTCACGAGATCGGCGAGGTTCGCCGGGTCCGGTCTGGGCCCATCACAACGAGGGAACGTGTCGTGGGCTTCGACCCACCGTGCCGCTATGCCTACGAGATCGTCTCAGGGCTGCCGGTGCGGAACTACGTCGCCGAGGTCTTGCTCTCCCGGTGCGCAGGCAACGGGACCGAGGTTCTGTGGCAGGCCAGGTTCCAGGCCCGGGTTCCGGGAACCGGCTGGGCGCTGAAGCGGTTGCTCGAACGGGCGATCAGGCAGGGGGCAGACGCCCTCGTCCAGCGAGCCGACCAGCTCGCCTGACGGCGGTCTCGCGCTACCTCGACGGCAGGCCATCACCCTGTCTGATTCCAGCATCACCCGCTGCGGGTATGGCGCCGGCCAGCGCTGAGGGGCAGCCTTGGTGGTCCATCTAGCGAGGACGTTCCTATCGGCGCACCCGACCGACCTCAACCACGCAAGGGAGTAACCATGACGGACGTACCGCTCGACGAGCTCGGGCCCGTGGACTACGTGATCATCGAGTTTCCGGCAGATGCCGCCAACTTCACCGGGGAGATGGCCGACGAGCTCGTCGCACTGGCCGAACGCGGCACCATCCGCGTCATTGATGTCCTCGTCCTCGTCAAGGACGACGACGGCGAAGTCGAGGCCATGGAGCTGTCCGACCTCGACAACCTCGGAGCACTGGAGAGGCTCGAGGGAGAGCTCGCCGAGATGTTGGCAGAGGAGGACGTCGCGCACCTCGCGGCGGCGATGGACCCCGGGAGCACGGCCGGCGTTCTCATCTACGAAAACGTGTGGGCCGCGCCGTTCGCATCAGCCGCGCGTCGATCCGGCGGACGGCTGATCGCGAACGGCCGCATTCCCACCCAAGCGATCATCGCCGCCATGGAGGCGGACGAGGCACTCGAGACAGTTGGAGGTTGACATGCCGCTCAGACCCACACGTGCAGGAAGACGCGGAGTCGTGCGCGCCCCCGTCGCGAAGGCGGCGGTCGTCACGCGGGCGGTGACTCCGGGCCCGGCACCCGTGGCAAAGGCTGCGGTCGTGGGGGCCGCCGTCACGCCGGGTCGTCGCCGCCGACGGTTCTAGCCTCCACCTCGACGCTCGGCGACGCCTCGTCGCGCCGCCGACGTGAGCAACCTGATCACCAGCCCGACCACAACGAGGTTGAGCAGCATCTGAAGCGTTACCAACAGCATGACGCTGTTCGTCTTCGCGACGATGTCACCGAATCCGACGGTGGCGAACACCGTGACCGTGAAGTAGAGCGCTGTGGTGTGGTCGAGGGGTTGGGTGAAGGCCCCGGAGTCGCCGAGCGAGGTCGACAGGTAGAGCCGGGCGAAGATCAGCAAGTACAGCGGAATCAGGAGCGCCAGGGCCTCGACGGCGCGGAGGTTCGGGTGTCTCGAGCGGACGATGGCGGGTACCTGGATTCCGACGACCACCGCGAATACGCCCAGCTCAAGGAGCAGCCAGGGCAGGTCGGAGTCCTTGCCCGTACTCGTGGTCGGGATCAGGAAGTACGCCGCGCACAAGACTGACACCGACAGTGTCATTCGGAGCAGCACGAGTGCGCCCAACCTCCGGGCTTCACGACGAGACGTCGGCAACGGATCGAGTTGCGTCATGGTCCCTCTCCTTCGTCCGAGCGGTGCTTGCGCAACGACGCGTTCAGGTTGCGGCGCCGATCGGGAGCCGTCAGACGATGTAGAGCCGGAACAGCATGTCAGAGAAAGCCCAGCTCACGGGCTCGGCCAACCGCGTCGCGCCGACTGCACACGGCAAGCTTTCGGTACACGGACTGTGTGTGGGCCTTGACGGTGTTCACCGAGATGTAGAGGTCGGCGGCGATGTCTCTGCTGGTCTGCAGCGTTGCCAGATGACGGAGAACCAGCTGCTCCCGGTCCGTGAGCGGCCCGTGCAACTCAGAGCCCACGGCCGTCGTCTCGCTCGATGAATCGAGTTCTGACAACAGAACCTCGGTGAAACGGCCCCTGTCGGGAGCCAATCGTTGCGCATGGCGGAGCATCGGCTCGACCCGAGGGTGGCGGAGCGCAAGGAAGGGACGACGGAGGTCCTCCCGCTCGGCGAAGGTGACGGCATGATCCAACGCAGTCAGAGCCTGGTGATCATTCCTCATCTGGTCAGCCGCGACCGCCGTGACCAGCCACGCCTCCACGGATGCCATGGGGTTTCGCGACTCCTCTCGAACCGGGGCCACGAAGGTCTCGACTTCAGCGGTGTGACCGCGTGCAAGTTCCGCACGCGCCGCGAGCACGCTCATCCTTTCTGTGGAGCCGCGAGCAGCGCGGAGGAAGGAGCGAGCACGCTCGAATGCCGATCCTGGCCGCCCGTTTGCCAAGTCGAGCTCGGTTGCGACGGTGGTGAGCCATTGGCAGATCAGGTCCGGCGGCTCCCACCCCTTGGCAGATTCCTGCACTCGTGTCAACATCGTTCCGGCCCGGTCGACGCGTCCCCATGCAAGCAGCAGCCGTGCCCGCATCACCTGTACCGCAAGGGAAACCGCAGGGTCAGAATCGGCACCACGCGCCGCCTGACAGGCATCCAGGGACCGCTGCGCCTCCGCCAGCTGATTCCGCTCGAGCTGGATCATGGCGATGACCAGATTGACCACGATCGCCGGTGGTGCGTGGGTCCACGCTTGCTGCCGGGCTATGGAGATTCCCTCGTCGCAGAGTGCCTCTGCGGCCCTGAGCTGACCACGCTCGAATGCCATCAAACCCAGGAAGCCGAGTGCGTTCAGCCCCTGGGCGGACAGCTGTTGGCTGTCCGGTGGCACATGCGGCCCAGCGAGCGCCGCCAGCTCATCGAAGTCGAGTGTCCCGAAAAGGCCGGCCAATGGATCGGCATGCTCGGACGGTTGAAGCACGGGCCGATCAGGGAGCCGAGGATCCGCGACAGGGGAGTGCAGCATCGACATCAGGACAATCCTTCCACTCATCCCGAGATGATTCGGTGTGAGCGCAGGCTGCATGACAGCCTCGTCCGTCTGCGTTGGGGCTGGCGTTCCTCCATCGGTGGCCGCGGGCACGACCCGATTGCTTGCGACGGGCCGCCCCAACCAGTACGGCCCCGCAGCGCGAGCTCCACGGACCGGAGCTCTACGGTCCGCTGATCCCGTGCCTCCCGGACAACCGCTCGCAGGCCCTCGGCTCGTCGTTCAGCAAGACTCTCCTCCGACGAGACACTGCCGCATCCCCCACAACGGGGGAAATCCCGTTATCCCGGCGCGCACAGCCAAGCTCCCTCTCTTCGTCCTGGTCGGCATCGCAACTACCCCTCCCGGGTGAGGCGCCCGTGCTGGACGCGCCACCAGAGTGGTGGAGGCCCTTGGATCAGCAGCGACGGCGCTGTTCGGCGACAGGACCGGTGCGGAGGGTGCGTTCAATGGGTCAGCAAGTGCAGCGGGAGGTACTCCCGGTCCCGGATTCAAGCCCGGTGAACCTGACGACGTACGACGCCAAGGACCCCGACACCTCGTTCCCGCCGATCAAGCCCCTTCGGCCGCCAAAGGGGGCACCCAACGTGCTGGTGGTGCTGCTTGACGACACCGGCTTCGGCGCGTCGAGGACCTTCGGGGGGCCGGTGCAGACACCAACCTTCGACAGGTTGGCCGAGAACGGGTTGCGGTACACCAGGTTCCACACCACCGCGCTCTGTGCGCCGACAAGGCAGGCGCTGCTCACCGGGCGCAACCACCACAGCGTCGGGATGGGAGTGGTCGCTGAGATCGCGACATCAGCGCCCGGATACAGCTCGATCCGACCCAACACGTGCGCCCCACTGGCGGAGACCCTCAAGTTGAACGGGTACGCCACGGCCCAGTTCGGCAAGTGTCATGAGGTACCGGTCTGGGAAACCAGCCCGCTCGGCCCGTTCGACTCCTGGCCGTCCGGAGGCGGTGGGTTTGAGCACTTCTACGGCTTCATCGGCGGAGAGACGAACCAGTACGCCCCGGCGATCTACCGCGACACCGCTCCGATGGAGCCCGACCGGACGCCCGAGCAGGGCTACCACTTCACCGAGGACATGACCGACCACGCCATCGACTGGGTTCGTCAGCAGAAGGCACTGATGCCGGACAAACCGTTCTTCGTCTACTACGCGCCCGGTGCGACCCATGCACCGCATCACGTCCCGCCGGAGTGGTCGGCGAGGTACCAGGGCAAGTTCGACCACGGGTGGGACGCCTTGCGTGCCGAGACTTTCGCGCGCCAACAGGAGCTCGGCGTCGTGCCCGCGGATGCTGAGCTGACGGCACGTCCGGCGGAGATCCCGGCATGGGAGGACATGCCAGCCGAGCTCAGGCCCGTGCTGGCGCGGCAGATGGAGGTGTACGCCGGCTTCCTCGAGCACACCGACCATCACGTCGGCCGGCTGCTCGACGCGCTGACAGACCTGGATCTGCTGGACGACACCTTGGTCATCGCCATGATCGGCGACAACGGCGCGTCCGGCGAGGGCACCCTCCATGGCAGCTTCAACGAGATGCTCAGCCTCAACGGCGCGGCGGCTCTCGAGACCGCGGAGTTCATGGCGTCCCGGATCGACGCGTTCGGCACCCCGGCCGCCTACAACCACTATGCGGTGGGCTGGGCGCACGCGATGGATACGCCCTACCAGTGGACCAAGCAGGTCGCCTCGCACTGGGGCGGGACCCGCAACGGCACCCTCGTGCACTGGCCCAATGGCATCTCGGCACGCGGGGAGACGCGTCACCAGTTCCACCACGTCATCGATGTGGCGCCGACGGTGCTCGAGGTGGCCGGACTCCCCGAACCGACGTTCGTGCATGGAGTGCAGCAGCGGCCGTTGGAAGGGGTCAGCATGGCCTACACCTTCGAGGATGCCGACGCCCCGGAAAGGCACGAGACCCAGTACTTCGAGATGCTGGGAAACCGCGGCATCTACCACCGAGGATGGACTGCTGTCACACGGCACAGCACCCCGTGGCTGCTGGGCGCGCCACGACCGGCATTCGCGGATGACGTGTGGGAGCTCTACGCACCCGACGACTGGACCCAGGCCCGCGACCTGGCGGCTGAGCAACCGGACGCACTCCATCGCCTCCAGCAGCTTTTCGTGCTGGAAGCCAGCAAGTACAACGTGTTCCCCCTTGATGATCGCGGCGTCGAGCGGTTCAACCCCGACATCGCGGGGAGGCCGACCCTGATCCAGGGCAACAGCCAGCTGCTGTTCGGTGGGATGGGTCGGCTGACCGAGGCCAGCGTCGTCAACATCAAGAACAAGTCCCACTCGATCACCGCCCAGCTCGACGTACCCCAGAGCGGCGCCAACGGCGTGATCGTCGCCCAGGGTGGCGCGTTCGGCGGTTGGGTCCTGTACGCCAAGGACGGCCGTCCGGCGTACTGCTACAACCTGTTCGGTCTGCGACAGTTCAAGGTCTATGCCGATGACGCGTTGATCCCCGCCGGCGAACACCAGGTGCGGGCGGAGTTCGCCTACGACGGGGGCGGCCTGGCCAAGGGTGGGAGCGTCACCCTCTATCTCGACGGCGAGAAGGTGGGCGAGGGCAGGGTGGACGGCACCCAACCGATGATCTTCTCGGGCGATGAGACGACCGACGTCGGCGCCGACACCGCCACCCCGGTCAGCGACGACTACACCCCTCAGGACAGCGCCTTCACCGGCCGGGTCCACTGGGTGCAGATCGACCTGGAGAAGGATGCGGACGATGCGGATCACCTCATCACCCCGGAGGAACGGCTTCGAGTGGCCATGAGCCGCCAGTAGCCAGCGGTCGCGCTCGGACCCCATGCAGGACGGTTATCCATGGGAGGTGATGCGCTCAAGGCCGGCCCGCGGTGCGATGGGAGAACCACTTCGTCCCGCGCACCCGGCCGACGAGCAAGCCGACGCCGTCGCTGGACACGCTGCGCACCACATCCCGGAGGAAGGCACCGATGACCACGCAAGCTCTCGAGGCGACCATCCGCGGCACCCTGCCACCGCATGAGGACCTCGCGTCGTCCATGGTCACGAAGGGCAGCACGCTGTTCTCGGTGCCGCTACCTGCGGAAAGTGCGCCCGAGCTGCCGCCGCCGTACGACCAGCTCCTTCCGCTGCCGCCACCCACGGGTGAACCGCAGGACCTCGTGCTCCCGACCATGGCCTTGCGGCGCGTCCCAGGCATCGGCTCG
>Ga0111538_10004990_pt1 | contig 18233 bp, 13 predicted proteins | sample SoiMethybrSBSTD1_FD_79669 | JGI IMG/M metagenome (GOLD analysis project Ga0111538, IMG submission 79669) | Bulk soil microbial communities from a Populus tree surrounding site in Tennessee, USA - Soil MetaG P. TD hybrid SBSTD1 (version 2)... | ecosystem: Environmental > Terrestrial > Soil >...
AATGAGGCAATGAGGCAATGAGGCAATGAGGCAATGAGGCAATGAAACATCTGCAACGCGGCAATCACACCTTGCTGGCAGATGTTGCAATGTCACTGAGCAGTCTGTCGACCTGACGCTAGCGGATTCAGCGGCACGGGTGTTGCCTCAGCCCTAGGCATGAGAGAAGGGCTGGATAAACTCGAAAATCGGTCCAAGCAGTTCGCGATCGATTTGCATACCGTTGTGCGCCGAGTTGGAACAGCGGCGAGGCCTCAGAACGACCGCTTTTCAGTTAGCCGATGCGTCAGGCAGCGTCGCGGCGAATCACCGTGCGATGCGGAGGGCCCGCTCGGACAGGGAGTTTCGCGGCCAAGCTGCAAATCGTCTGCGAGGAAATCGACGAGTCGGTCATGTGGCTCGAAGTGGCCGATGCCACGTGCAAGCCGCTCAAACCGCAGATCGCGCCGTTGCTTTCGGAGGCCCTGGAACTGCGTGCGATCTTCTCAAGATCTCGTTCAACGTTCCGAAACCGCAACAGTTAGCGCCCTGTGACATGAGCGAATGGATGATGGAAGTCAGCAACGAGTCTTCGCCAGCAGCGTGACGCCCAGTTGGCCCATTACCTCATTCAGTCATTTCATTTCATTGCCCCATTGCCTCATTGCCTCATTGCCCCATTGCCCCATTGCCTCATTGCCCCATTGCCTCATTAACACTACTCAGTACCACCGCGTCCCCGCCCGCCGCCGCCGCGTCCACCGCCCTGCAGGTTGCCGCCGGACGCGACGAGCGCGGTGACCTGCTCTGCGCTCAGCTTGTTCGGACTGGCCTGGATCTTCGCGAACTCGTCGGCGCGTTTGGTGGCGAGCGCCAGCTCCGCAGCCTGCAGCTTCTCGACGGCGGTGCGAATCGCCGTCGGATCTTTCTGTTCGGCAAACGTCACCGTCATCAGTTCGTTGCGCGCGGCCGTGGCGGCTTCCGTCAGCGGCGCCAGCGCCGCGTTCATGTTGGCGATCGCCTGATTCTGCTCGGTCGTCGCGCCGGGCAGGCCGCCGCCGCGTCCACCGCGGCCACCGCCCGGCCCACCCGCGCCACCGCCTCGAGCGGGCGGCGCGCCAGCCTGCGGCGGTGCACCCGCCTGAGGCGCGGCAGCGCCAGCCGGAGGTTGAGCGAACGCGACAGACTCGATCGCCGCACACACGGCGATCGCCAGGAACAACACGACGAGACGTGAGCGGAGGTTCGTCATTTCAGACTCTCGAGGTAATCGAGCAGCGATGCGAATTCGTTGATGGTGACGCCCGACAGGAGCCCCTCGGGCATCAGCGACACCGGCAGCTGCGTACGCCGCACGATGTTCGCTGTCGGCACGCGGGTCTCCTGCGCGGTGATCGTGCGTACCGTGATCGCGTCGGCCGCTTCGCGGACGATGAAGCCGGTGACGGAGCTGCCGTCGCGCAGTTGCACCTGATACGTCGCGAAGCCCTGCGCGATCGATTTGTTCGGCTGCAGGATCGCTTCGGCGATCTGGCGGCGGTTCATCGTGCCGGCGACGTTGCCCAGGAACGGGCCCTTCGGCGGTTCATTCGCCGACACCGTGTGACACGCCGTGCAACCCAGCTCGGAGACGAGCTGCTGCCCTCGCGTCACTGTCCCTTTCGTGGTCGTCACCGCGTCGAGAATCGCGTTCGCCTGCATGGTGCCGAGCTTCGGCGCCCGCGCTTCCGCGCGGAGCGCCTCGGCGTTGATGGCGAGCGTCTGGACGGCGTTGCGTGCGGTCTGCGCCACGGCCAGGTCCGCGTCATTCACCGCGTCGGCGATCTGCAGCGCGCGCGAGGTATCGCGCACGGCGACGGCGGCGCGGATGATCTGGACCTTGCGCCGCGGATCGCTCCAGCCCTGGTCGAGCGACCGCGCGGCCGCCTGACGTGCGGCGTCGGATCCGATCCGGCGCGACGCGAGATTCAGCAACACGCCGTCAGACGTCATCGACACATCGCCGGCCAGGCGCTCGGCCTGCTGGACGAATACGCCATAGTTCTCGTCGATGCGCGGCGAGTTCAGCACCGCGGTGCGCGCGCGCGTCGCGTTGTCCACGCCGCCGCCGCGGCCGCCGCCACCACCGCCACCACCGGGGCCGCCCGCCGCCGGCGGCGGCACTGCCGCCGCTTCCTGTGCGGCGAGCGTCGCGGCCTGCGCGGCCGAGAGGCGCGCGACCGATCGCTGAATGCGCGCGTAGTAGTCTGCGCGCGCTGTCGCGAGCGTCAGCTCAGCCTGTGCGAGGGCCTCGACTTTCTGCGTGAGGGCGGCCGCGTTTCGCGGGCTCACGAGGCTCTCAGCGAGCACGGCCGATCGCGCGGCCACCACCGCGCGCAATTGATCGGCGACGGCCGCATCGAGCCCGGCCACAAGCGACGTCTGCACCGCATCGAGCGTCGCACCAGCCGGCGCGGCTGGTGCCGCCGCACCGCCACCGCCGCGGCCGCCGCCGGCGGGACCACCGCCGCGGCCACCGCCGCCCGCACCCGCCAGCGCCTGAAGCGCGGCGGGCATCGCCGCCCAGCTCTCGGCATTGTTCGTCTTGGCCAGCGCCGTGATCGCCTGCACGCGCACCACCGGTGCGGTGGCGGCGTTCGTCATCGCACGCTGCAGCACGGGAATCGCTTCGGCCGGAATCGTGTCGGCGTCGGCGAAGTACGACGTGATCTGCGGAATCAGCGCGGGCTCGGTGTCGGCATACGCGATGAACTTCGACACGGCGGCGCCGGCCGACGCGCCATTGCGCTGCAGCTCACGTCCGATGCCGACGATCTCGCTCGCGCTCGCTTTGTTGAGCGCCGCGGTGAGCGCCGTCGTCACCGCCGGCGTCTGCGACCACGCCTTCGCTTCGTAGTACGGACCGACGTTCTGCGGGCGCGTCGCCCACCATGTGCCGTTCCACGTCGCTTCCTGATTGGCCAGGCGGCTCAGCGCGCTGACCAGCCCGACGCGTCGTGCGGCGTCGTTCTCGGTGTTGAGCCGCGACGCGAGCGCCGTGACGACCCGCGGTTCGTGCATCGTCTCGAGCACCTGCAGTGCGCCCTTGCGTCTTTGCGCGGAGGCCGCCGTCGCATCCAGAATCTCGAGCGCCGTGTCCACGCTGTTCAGGTTGCGAAGGACCTGGACCGCCGTGTGGAACACGACGGGGTCGGCATCGTCGAGCAGGTTGGCGATGGCGAGCGCCGAGCGCTGGGCGTTCGCGCGCGCGAGCGCAATGGCGGCTTCCTTCCGCACGACCGGATCGGTGTGCTTTAGCGCGCCTTCGACGATCTGCAACGGGAACTGCGGCGTCCGTGCCTGCGCGGTGTCGTCGCCGAGCGCGCGAATGGCGATTGCGGCGACGGTGGGATCCGACACCAGCCGGCCGAAGTCGGCGAACGCCGCCGTCCCGCGCGTGAGGCGCAGCGTGTAGATTGCCGCCGCGCGCGCTTCGATTTTCTTCGTGCGATCGGCGGCGAGCGTCGTCAGGGCCGGCGCGGCCTCCGTGCCGAGCTGGCGGCGGATGATGGCGCGCTGGGCTTCGATGCGGCGCTTGAAGCTTGGCGATTGCAGCTCCTGCACCAGCGCGGCCGTGCCCAGCGTGTTGTAGTTCGGCAAGGGCGCCGGCGTGAAGTTCTTCGGCGTGATCTTGTAGAGCATGCCGCGATTGGGCGACGCCGCGGTCCAGTTGAAGCCGCCGCCGCGCCACGTCGCGAGGTAGATGTTGCTGTTCGCGTCGAGATCCACATCCATCGGGTTGGCCACCGTCGCGAACAGCTCGTTGCCGGTGCCCGTGATGTTCGGCGTGCCGTCGGCGTTCGGCGGCAGCTTGTAGGTGGCGCCGTTCCGAATCAGCTCGTGATGGTAGAGACCCGTGCGCCCGTAGTCGGCAGTGAACGGCGCGTTGTTCCACTTGGCTGGAATGCCCGGCTCGTCGATCCACGTGGCGCCGATGCCGGAGCCGCCGCCAAAGTCGGCCAGCGGCTGGATGATCTCGTCGCCGAAGTTGATGAAGAGCGTCGGGTACCCGTGGTCGGTCATGCCCGACATGTGATGGAAGCGCACGTTCCAGCCGCCGCCGTCGTTCGTGTTGTCGCGCGCGAAGATGTCGATCGTCGGGCTGATCGCCAACCCGTAGATGTTGCGCGTGCCGATCGCCCACATCTCCATCTGCGATCCGTCGGGACGGAACCGCATGATGCCGCCGCCGTGACGCTGCAGCTTCCGGCCGTCCGAGCCGGTCGCGTCGTAGATGCCCTGGTCGCCGAGCGCCAGATAGATCCACCCGTCGTTGCCAGCCTTGATCGTGTTCTGCCCGTGATCGACGCGCGCTTCGGTCAGCACCCGGCCCACACCGCGAATCAGGATCTTCTGCTCGTCGGCCACGCCGTCGTTGTTCCGGTCGTAGAACGCCGTGATGTTCGGCGGCGCCATCACGATCAGGTGGTCCTCGTACCACAGCGCGCCGCGCGGCGAGTCGATGTCGGCGACGAAGATCTTCGACTCGTCGGCCACGCCATCGCCGTTCGTGTCGCGCAGGCGCACGATGCTGCCCATGTGCGGAAAGAAACTCTGCGCGCCGTTCCCGTCGCCCGCGACGTACAGCGTCCCGTCGGGCGTTGCCGCGATTGCCGTCGGCGAGTTGAACACCGGCGGCGTCGCAAACACCTTCACCTCGAACTCGGCCGGCACCGTGATCTCGGTGATGGCCTGCGCGGCGAGCGCGCTGTTGACGATCGGCGCCGCCAGACGTTCGGCCGCCGTCAGCGGCGGCGGATTCGGCGGTCCGGGATCCGCGGTGTTGCGGTTCGAGACGTAGCCGGCTGGTGCCTGCGCGCCCACCGTGATCAGGCGGAACACGATCGCGGCCAGCAGCACGGCCGAGGATCCAGAGACGAATCGCGTCGGTGTGAGAGACATATGCGCCCGGGGAATGGGTGGGCTCACTTTACGTGCGGCGCCGATCGCACCGCAATGTCAAAGTGAAACACGTCCTCCTTCACGCCGAGCGATTCGTACAGCTTGACGGCTGGCTCGTCCACTGTGTCGGCCTGGACGTAGATCACCCACGCGTCCATACCCCGCGCCAGTTCCTGCAACGTCCGAATGAGGCCAGTGGCGACACCACGCCGCCGGTGTGCTTCTGCCACCGCGAGATCGTAGATGTAGATCTCGGACCGCTCCTGCTCGAACTTCTGGAGCACATACGCCGCCAGTCCGCCGACGACGCGGCCCTCGTCGAGCGCGACGACGACAATGAAGGTGGGGCGGCCCAGCAGCGATTGCAGGTACTCGTCCGATGGAACCGCTCCCAGATAGCTCACCGGATCGCCAAACGCCTCAGCGAACAGGTGGATGAGTTCCCGCATCAACGGCAGGTCCGCGGGCGCGAGCTTTTGGAAGCGACAGGCCATGGCCCACCTTACCGCCGCGTTGCTATAATCGATACCCGGTCATGAAACACGCACCATCTCTTGCAGTCGGGTTCGCTGCGTGCGCACTCCTCACATCCACCTTTGTCGTCGCCGCCACGCCGGCGGCGCCGCCCGTCACCGCCCCGGTGCAAAGGCTCACGGGTCCCGCGGCCGACGACCCGGTCGCCAGGCTTTTCGTCTACACGTGCAACGAATGCCACGATGCCGGTCGCATCACCGCGATGCGCCGCACGAAGACCGACTGGGAAGAAGTGATCAACAAGATGATCGAGAACGGGGCGAATGGCACCCCGAAGGACTTCGAGACGATCTACGACTTCCTGCTCCGCTTCTTCGGCAAGGTCTACATCAACAGCGCGACGGCCGACGACCTCAAGACGATCGTCGGACTCACCCAGAAGGACGCCGACGCCATCGTCGCCTACCGCAAGGCGAACGGCAATTTCACCGACTTCGACGCCCTGAAGAAGGTGCCGGACGTGGACGTCCAGAAGCTCGAGGACCACAAGGACGCAGTGGCGTTCTGACGTCAAGAGTTCGAAGTTCAAAGAGCCTTCACCACGTAGAAGAGGTAGGGCACGTAGCTCTTTTGGGAAGACCAGAATCGCGGGTTCTTCCACAAAAGCCTGCGTGCTCTACCTCTGCGACGTGGTGAAGGCCTTCTGTCACGGCTTTGCAAACCGTGTAAACGATTACGTATCCTTAGCCGTCAATTGTCCCGGAGGCTCGGAGGGTCTATGAAGGCACACAGTCGCTGGACCGCTGCGGTCATCGTCGCGGGCGCAGCTCTCACGGGTGTCGTCCTCGCTCAGGCGGGCGCCACTCCTCAAGGTCAACCACCCGCGGGGCAACCCACGGCACAACAGCCTCCGCAGCAGCCGCCCCCGGGGCGGGGCGCCGGCGCGGGCGGACAGGGCGGCGCACAGGGCCGTCAGGGCGGCGCTCGCCGCGGCGGATTTACGCAGTTCACGCGCGAACTCGCCCCGCAGGACGTGCTCGTCCGCGGCAAGGGCCTGTACGAGGCCAATTGCGCGTCATGCCACGCGGTCGATCTGCGCGGCACGGCCGACGGCAAGAATCCCAACCTGCTCCGGTCCGGTATCGCGCTGACCGACAAGCACGGCGAACTGGTCGCTGCGACCGTCGCGAAGCACACACCGAAACTGACGCTGATTGAGGCCGACATCGTCGCGATCGCGGAGTACATCCACAGCGTGCACGCGACGATGGGCGGCCAGGGCAGCCCGCCCGGACGCAATCCGACCGGCGTGACGCTGAACGTGCTCGTCGGCGACGCGACGTCGGGCGAGGCGTATTTCAAAGCCGCGTGCTCGTCGTGCCACTCGATCACGGGTGACCTGAAGGGCATCGGATCGAAGTACCCCGAGCCGCGCGATCTGCAGAACGCCTGGGTCGCGGGTGTCGGCGGCGGCGGCCGCTTCGGCGGTGGCGGCGGGCGCGGCGGTGGCGGCGGCGGCCAACCGGCCGTCGTGACCATGGCGGACGGCACGAAGATCGAGGGCACGCTGGTGCGCAAGGACGACTGGCTCGTGATCCTCAACCTGCCCGACGGCACGCGCAAATCGATGGCGCGCACGCCGACGATGAAGATCGACGTCACGGATCGTCAGGCCGCTCACAAGAAAATGGTGCTCGAGCTGGACGATCCGACGAACAAGAAGATGCACGACGTCACGGCGTACCTGTGGACCATCAAGTAGAGGCGAGAACCATGCGAAAACTTCTGATTGTTGCGACACTCCTCGCCGGTCCTGCGGTGCTCTTCGGGCAAGGCGTCGGATCGCCTGGCGGTCCTCAAAAGCCGGTGGCGACGAGCATCATCCCCGGCGCCGTTCCCGGCGATCCCAACTGGAAGGGACAGACGGTCCAGATCGGCACGCCGAACCCCACGCCGAACGTCGGCGGTTTGGATCCGGCCCTGATTCTGAAGCCGCTGGCGGACAACTGGGTCAGCTACTCCGGCGATCTCAGCGGCCGGCGCTACAGCACGCTGAAGCTCGTCAACACGACGACCGTCAAGAACCTGAGCTTGAAGTGGATCACGCAGACGCCGACGGGCTGCGGTCCTGACGGCACCGGGCCGGCGCCGGTCGCGGGCGCAGCGCCCCCGGCCGCGGCCGGTGGCCGCGGTGGTGGCGGTGGCGGCGGCGGTGGTGGTGGCGGACGCGGCGGCGGTGGCGGCGGCGGACCGATCACCCCGATCAACGTCGGCGGCCTCGGCAACGGCGATGCGAACGGCTGCGGCAACCGCGCGCCGGGCGGCGGCATTCTCGTCTACGACGGCATCATCTACGCGGGCGCGCCGTTCAACGTCTTCGCCATCGACGCGCGCGACGGCACGATCCTCTGGCAGTACTACTGGAAGACGCGCGGCGGCACGGCGCTGCAGACCCGCGGCGTCGGCATGTGGCACAACTACGTGTACTTCACGATGCACGACAACTGGGTCGTGTGTCTCGACGCAAAGACCGGCAAGGAAGTGTGGCGCCACGAGATCGCGCCGCACGACATGCAGTACTTCTCGTCGAACGCGCCGATGGTGATCGGCGACCACCTGCTGGTCGGCACGGGCAACGATACCGACATGCCGTCGTTCCTCAAGTCGCTCGATCCGGCGACCGGTCAAGTGCAGTGGATTCTGTACTCGACGCCGCAGAACATCGGCGACCCCGGCCTCGATTCGTGGGCGAGCCTCGACGCGGCGCGGCACGGCAACGGCGCGACGTGGATCCCGGGCGCATACGATCCGGAAACCCACCTCTACATTTACGGCACCGGCAACCCGACGCCGTCGTACACGCAGGGCCGCGGTGAGGGCGACAACCTCTACACGTCGGCGCTGCTCGCGGTGAACGTGGACACGGGGAAGATGGGGTGGTACTTCCAGACGTCGCCGCACGACACGCACGACTGGGACTCGACGCAGACGCCGATTCTCACCGATGCGATGTTTGGCGGCCGCATGCGCAAGCTCGTGATCACGGCCACGCGCAACGGGTACTTCTTCGTGCTCGATCGCGTGACCGGTGAGCACCTCGTCACCAGCAAGCTCGGGCTCCCCGGCGTGAACAACTGGGCCATGGACAAGCTCGACGCGAAGGGCCAGCCCAAGCGCAACCCGTACAAGGACGCGACGATCGCCGGCTCGCTCGTGAACGGCGACGTGCTGAACTACCCGCCGCCCTCGTATTCGCCCGACACCGGACTGTTCTACGTCCACGAGCAGAACTCGCTGCGCATCAGCTACCTGATGGAGCCGGATCCGCGGGGATCGATGGGGCTCGGCGGCACGAGCGGCGGCGCCAACCTCGGCTGGGGCACGAACCTCGTGGCCATCGACTACAAGACCGGTCAGGTCAAGTGGCGGAAGGAACTGAACGGCGGCAGCGTGGGTCTGCTCACGACGGCCGGCGGCGTGCTGTTCCTTTCCAACCCGCCCAACGTCGAAGCCTGGGACGCGGCCACCGGCAAGGGTCTGTGGTATTCGCAGATCGGCGGACTCGGCGCGCCGGCCGAGACGTTCATGCTCGACGGCAAGCAGCACATGCTGTTCAGCGCCGGCGGCGGGATCTACATGTTCGTGTTGAACTAGCGGACGGACAGACACGAAGGGCACGAAGGGGAAACGAAGGCGCGAAGAAGAGCTTCCCCACCAATTGCAACGGCCTGCAGGCGAGAGCGCTTGCAGGCCGTTGGTGTTTATGACTTCAAGTTCGAAGTTCGAAGTTTGAAGTTCGAAGTTGCTCTGAGACAAGCCTCGCTGCCAGCGATCTTCGTCCCTAGGGAACTTCGAACTTCAAACTTCGAACTTCAAACTTCGAACTTCAAACTTCGAACTTCAAACTTCGAACTTCAAACTTCCGAGGGGTAGATGGACGACGATGTCGCCGGACCTGAACAGCTCGCCGTGAACGACACGACGAGCAAGAGCTATGGGGCAATGCGGATCATCACCGGAACAGCTTCCCCGCAAACTCCTTCAGACATCGCCGCCAGGTCTGCCACTCGTGTGACGTGGCGGCTGATGTAAACGTGACGACGTTCTTGACGCCGCGCGCGCCGAGACCCGCGCGCGCCGTGTCGTTTGCGGCGGTGACGCGGGTCTCCGCGCTGCCCGCGCCCATGAACAACAGGTGCACCTTGCGGCTGAACTCCGCGCCGTTCGCGAACGCGCCGCTGTAAGACGTCGCGAGATCGCCGCCAGGGGCGGAGCCACTGAAGAGTCCAATCCACGCGAACTTGTCGAGGTTGTGCAGGGCGATCTGAAGCGCCTGGCCGCTGCCCATCGAGAGTCCCGCCATCGCGCGGTGTTCGCGATCGGGGCGCGTGCGGTAGCGCGCGTCGATCGCCGGCATCAGATCGTCGATCACCACGTGCTCGAATGCGGAGGGCGGTGCGAGCACGCCGGCACCGCGTCCTCCGCCCGCCGGTGCACCCGCTGCAGCCGGCGGCGCAGTCGCCGGAGCCGTGGGCGGGGGCGGTGTCAGCGACGTCGCGTACCCGTGATCCATCACCACGATCATGGGCACCGCCGTCTTCGCCGCGATCGCGTTGTCGAGAATGAAGTTCGCGCGGCCCTGGCGCGACCAGCCGGTCTCGTTCTCGCCGGCGCCGTGCTGCAGGTACAGCACGGGATAGCGCGCGCTCGTGTTCTTGTCGTAGTCGGGCGGCGTATACACGAACGCGCGCCGCCACTGCCCCGTCGTCTTCGACAGGTACCACTCCTGGCGGACTTGTCCGTGCGCGACGTCGCGCGGCAGATAGAAGTCCTCACCCGGACTCGGGATCTCGATGCCGCTCGTGTCGCGCGCCCAGCCGAAGAACGTCTGCGCGCCCGGATCGTTCACCTGGAGTCCGTCAACGACGAACCAGTAGTAATGGAAGCCTGGCACCGCGGGCGCCGTCGTCACGGTCCAGTTGCCGTCGGCGCCCTTCGTCAAGTCGATCGGCTCGAGCCCGAGACCGTTGTCGCTGCCGCCCGGTTGAAGCTGCACTTTCGCCGCGTTCGGCGCACGCAGCCGGAACGACGCGCGCCCGTCGGCGTAGACGGCGGGAAACGGCGCGTTCATGACGTTCGACGAGGCAGGTTTTGGCGTCTCGCCGGACTGCGCGAGACCGGCAACAGCGAGAAGAACGATCGTGACGGCGCGCATGACGGCTCCTTCAGGGTGAGGTATGCGGACAGCCTAACTCACGAACCGCAGCCATGGCGCAATAGCCCCCTATAATCAGCCGTTCCCCTCCAGGAGGCAGCCATGTCACGACCCCTGATCCTCGTCGCGGGCGTTCTGATGGCGGCCGGCGCGAGCGCCGCGCTGACGCAGGACCACCAGCACCCCGGCGGCAAGCTGGGGACGGTGCACTTCCAGACATCGTGCAATAGCGCCGCGCAGACGGAATTCGATCATGCGATGGCGCTGCTCCACTCGTTCGAGTTCGGACCGGCCATCGACGGATTCACGGCGACGCTGAAGGCCGACACCGGCTGTGCGATGGCCTGGTGGGGCATCGCCCTCGCGCGGTGGACGAATCCGTTCGCCGCCACGATTCGACCGCCCGCGCAGGTGCAGCAGGGCCTCGAGGCGATCCGTCAGGGCGAGCGGCTCGGCGCGAAGACGGCGCGCGAGCGCGCGTACCTCGCGGCGGCCGCGAAGCTCTACACCGATGCCGATCGGCTCGATCAACGCGCACGCGTCGTCGCGTACGAGCGGGATATGGCCGCGCTGGCCGCCGCCTACCCGGACGATCGCGAGGCGTCGATCTTCTGGGCGCTGTCGCTGACGGCGTCGGCGCTGCCGACCGACAAGACGTACGCGAACCAGCTCAAGGCCGCTGCCCTCCTCGAGAAGATCTATCCGGAACAGCCCGATCATCCCGGCATCACGCACTACCTCATTCACAGCTACGACGTGCCGGCGCTGGCAGACCGCGCCCTCGACGCGGCGCACCGCTACGCGACGATTGCGCCGGCCGCGCCGCACGCGCTCCACATGCCGTCGCACACGTTCACCCGCGTCGGCGCGTGGCAGGACTCGATCGATACGAACGTGGCGTCGGCGGACGCCGCGCGGAAAGTGAACTCGAAGACCGAAGAACTCCACGCCACCGACTACATGGTCTACGCCTATCTGCAAACGGGCCAGGACCGCGCGGTGCAGACGATCATTGACGGCCTGGCGGCGATCGCGGCCAACTTCGATCCTGCGGCTGCAACCGGCGCGGCGCCCGGCGCCTCCGGCCTCTTTGCGCTCGCGGCCGTACCCGCGCGCTGGACGCTCGAACGCCGCGACTGGGCGGGCGCCGCGGCGCTCGCGCCGCCGGCGCGCACGACCGTCCCCTACGCCGATGCGATCACGTGGTTCGCACGCGCGCTTGGCGCCGCGCACACCGGCAAACTCGACGACGCGCGCGCGGCCATCGCGGCCCTCGACGACATCCGCAACCGGCTCGCGCAGGCCAACGAGGGCTACTGGACCGAGCAGGTCGCGATTCAACGCGACGAGGCCGCCGCGTTTCTGCTGCTGGCCGAGCGGAAATCAGAGGAAGCGCTGGCCGCGATGCGCGCCGCCGCGCTGCGAGAGGATGCCACCGAGAAGAACGCCGTCACGCCAGGCCCGATCGCCCCGGCGCGCGAGTTACTCGCCGAGATGCTGCTCGATGTGAAGCAGCCGGCCGCCGCGCTGAAGGAATTCCAGGCCACGCTCAAGAAGGAGCCCAAACGGTTCCGCGCGGTCTACGGCGCGGCGCGGGCCGCCGAACTCGCCGGCGATCGCGCCACGGCACGCACCTACTACGCCGACCTCGTGAAGATCTGCGAGCGTGCCGATCAGCCCGGCCGGCCGGAACTGGTCGCCGCCCGCCAGGCCCTGCGATAGACGTTCGCGCGGGCGCTGCTAGTACGTCGATCGGCCGCCGCTCAAGTCCCACACGGCGCCCGTCGAGAACGAGTTCTCTTCCGACGCCAGCCACGCCGCCAGTGTCGCCAGCTCCTGCACCTGCAGGAACCGGCCGCGCGGAATCTTGGAGAGCATGTAGTCGATGTGCGTCTGTGTCATCTGATCGAAGATGCGCGTCTTCGCGGCGCTTGGCGTGATGCAGTTCACCGCGATGTTCTCGGCGGCCAGCTCCTTGCCGAGCGACTTCGTCAGCGCGATCACGCCGGCCTTCGACGCGCTGTACGCCGCGGCGTTCGGATTGCCATCCTTGCCGGCCACCGATCCGATCGTGACGATGCGTCCGTAGTGCTGCGCGAGCATGAATGGCACCACCGCGCGGCACGTGAGGAAGATGCCCGTGAGGTTCACATCAATGACCTCGCGCCATGCCTCCACCGGGTACTGCCACAGCGGGTGATTCGGGCCGGTGACACCGGCGTTGGCCACGAGGATGTCGATCCCGGAAAGCGCGGCGACGGTCTCGCGCGCGGCGTCGTCAAGGGCCGCGGCGTCGGTCACATCCACGACGGCCGTGTGCACGCGTCCCAGCGCAGAAAGCTGGCCGGCCGTGTCAGCGGCAAGCGCGGCGTTGCGATCCCACAGCGACACCGCGGCGCCCGACAACAGAAAGCGCTCGGCGATGGCGCGTCCGAATCCTTCAGCGCCGCCGGTGATCACGGCACGGCGTCCAGTCAGATCGTAGCGATTCACGTGCTTCCCTCCGGAGGCATCGTAATTACATTCCCGCAGCGGCGTGATCACAAATGTCGCTGGTGGGACCGATGGTAGTAGCGCGCCGGCGCCGGAAAACTCGCGCAGCGCCGAGAACGACACGGCATCTGCATTGCTAAGTAACTGGCTACCCCTCCCGGTAACCACAAGATTGGTATGTCCATGGTCAAGTCCCCGTGGCAACCCGGCAGCACAGCTGATTCGGCCGCACCGACGGCCATGCTCCTCTTGTACGTCGCCGGCGCGAGCCCCGGAATCGATCAGGCGATCATCGAGCAGTTGCATCGCCTTGCGACCGCCAAGAATGTCATTCCAGTGGCCGGCGCGTCCGGCGCCATCGCCGAGATCCGCAAGGTGAAGAAGGGCGGCGCGATCGCCCTCCTCCTTTCGCCCTCGCTCGCCGACGACGAAGTCGCCCCGCTGATTCTCGAGGTCAAGTACGAAGCGAAAGCCGTGGCCGTCGTCGGCATCGGCGAAGCACGCCGCGCGTTTCGTCTCGTCGTGGCCGGCGCCGATGCGGTACTGGTGTCGGCGAACGGCGTGCTCGTCAACGCGGACGAAACGCTGCGCAGTGTCGCGCTGCGCGCACAGCCGGTGGTGCTGCGCGAGCCGGCCGAGGGTTCCGATACACCGGGGCTCGGCAGCACCCGCGCGCGGATGGTCACCGGGCTGAAGAAGCTCTCGTTGCTCGTCTCCGATCGCGCGTCCGAGTGGTGGGCCGATGACGATCCGGAGATGGACAACGCGACGCCGCCCGAGGCGCCGACGAGTCCCGAAGATCTGCTGCTGCTCAGACAACGGCTCGACCTCGCCCTCCAGGCGCGGTTTAGACTGGAGGCCCAGGGCCCTTTTCCGGCTGCTCTGCCGACTGAGCCGGCAGAGATGCTGGCGGTCGCGGGCACAACCGCCACCGCCACCGCCGCCGCCGCTCCCGACGTACTGAAGGAATGGGTGCCGAGCTGGCAGCGCTCGGAGTCGAACTCGGGCTCCGACCCGGGGCCGGCACGCCCGGCGCCGGTTGACGACCTCTCCGAAATCAAGGCGCAGCTCCGCCGCGCGCTCGACGCGCACCGCAACGACAAGCTCGAGTGGGACGCCACGCGGCACGAACTGGAAGAAGCGCTCGTCGCACATCAGGCCGCCGTGGCCGTCGGCGCCGAACTCGAAACGGTGCTGAACGACACGCGCAAGGAACTGGCCGCCGCGCGCGAGACGCACGACGCCGACATCGAGCAGTGGACGAAGGTCCGCGCCGTTTTCGAGGCGGACCGGGAGAAGCTGAAAGAAGCGTGCGTCGCCCTCGACTCGCAGGTGAAAGCGCTGCGTGCGTCCGCGATGGCTGCAGCCGAACTTCAGACGACGCTGGCCACGACGCAAGGCGAGCTGGCGCAGGCGCGCGAAGCGCATGAGAACGAGCGGACGAAGTGGAACGCCACGCAAGCGGCGCTCGACGCGCAGGTGAACGCGCTGCAATCGTCGGCGACGGCCGCATCGGGCCTGCAGGCCACATTGGGCGCGGCGCAGAGCGAGCTGGCGAAGGCCCTCGAAACGTCGCGTGCCGAGCAGCAGGTGTGGACGGCGGCGCGTCAGGAACTCGAAGCCCGCGTCGCGGCGCTTCAAACCGCGGTGGCATCGAAAGGCGATCTCGAAACCGCCTTGGGCGCCGCGCGCACCGAACTGCAGCGCGCGCTCGAATCGTACCGCAGGGATCAGCTGGCGTGGGCAGTCGAGCGCAAGGATTTCGAGGCGCAGCGCGCGGAATTCGACACCCAGCGCCAGGACCTCGAGGCGCAGGTGGCCGCCCAGAGCGGTTCATCCGTCGTCAGGCTGGAGGCCGAGGCCGCGCTGACGGCGGCGCGCGCCGAGCTGCGTCGTGCGCTCGACGCGCAGCGCGCGGATCAGATCGCCTGGGACGCAACGCGTCAGGAACTCGAGGCGCGCATTGCGGCCGGACGGAACGCCACCTCGTCGCTGGAGTACGACGAAGCGATCAGCACGCTGCGCGCCGAACTTCGGGCGGCGCTCGAGGCGCACCGCGCCGACGAGCTGGCGTGGGAAGGCGCGCGGCTGGCGCTCGGATCGCGGATCAACGATCTGGAGGCCGAGCTCGATTCGCGATCGCAGTTCTCCTCGCGTCTGAACGCGGCCATGAGCGAGCTGACCGAGGCGATGCAGGCCCAGGATCCGAAACGCGTCGAGTGGATCGCGCGGCGGCGTCAGCTCGAGGCCGCGCTCGACACCGAAGCCATGACCGCCGCGTCGATCGACTTCGAGAAGGCCGCGACGCAGACGCTGACCGAACTCGACCGCGCCGCCAATATCTGGAGCAAGCAGGCGCCGCTCAGCATCGCCCTGCCGGTCGAACATGCCCTGGGCGCTGCGCGTGTGGGTCTTCAGCGCGCGCTCGACTCCCATGCGGCCGAGGTGTCGGCATGGGACCAGACGCGCCAACACATCGAGGCCGAACTGCAGGAAGCGCTGCTCGACGTCCAGCGCCAGCGCGCCCGTCTCGCCGCAGCGCGCGACGCCCTCGACACCAGCGTCAAGACCATCGCCATCGACAGCGTCGCCTGACGCGGTTTCGGGCTATGATCCGCCCGATCCTCTTCAAAGGCGGTCGCACGTGCGTACTTCCAACGCTCGAGCGTTCTTGGCCGCGGCTGCTCTCCTGATCCCGCTGGTGGCCACGAGCTGCGGCCAGCCGCCCGCCGGTCCGACGCCGCTCGGCCTGAACGTCACCGGGATCGCTCCGAACACCGGACCCATCGGCGCCGGAACGGTCGTGTCGATCACCGGTTCCGGATTCGTTGCCGGAGTGACGGTCACGTTCGATGGCATTGCGGCCACCGTGACCGGCTTCAATGCGACGACGATCACGGTGATGCCGCCCGCGCACGCGCCGGGGCGTGTGGACGTGGTCGTCACGAACCCCTCAGGGAGCAGCGCCCGGCTGGCGAACGCTTACACGTACGCGGCGCTCAGCATCACGTCGATTGCCCCGACGAAGGGGTTTGCCGGAACGCCGTTGCGCATCGTAGGTACCGGATTCACGGCAACCACCAACGTGACGCTCGACGGTCTTCAGGCTCAATTCGTGAGCGTATCTGGACCAGTGATCACCGTGCTGATCCCCGTTCGAGGCTTCAGCGGTCCGGTCGATCTCGTCGTCATGAACCCGGATGGTGAAAGCAGGACGCTGACAAGCGGCTTCACCTACGAGTTCGCCACGCTCTCCGTCGATCCCATCTCCGTGCCGCCGGCGGGACAGTTCAACGTCAGCTGGACGGCTTCATCGGGCCGATCTTTCCTCGACTGGATCGGGCTCTTCAAAACCGGCACGTCCAACCTGGAGTACATCTGGTACGAGTACACGAACGGCACGACGTCCGGGACGGTGCGGTTCACGGCCCCGGTTCAGCCCGGACAGTACCAGTTCAGGTACCTGCTCGATGACGGCTATGTCGATGTGGTGAGAACGGCATCGGTCACGGTCGGCGCATTGTCCGCATCTGGACAATCGGCGCAGTCCCGGATCGAACACGAATCCTTAAGCTGTCTCCTTCCGTCTAAGGACACATCTAGGAGTGTCTCGTGCTCACCTATAGGTCTGCCTTTGCTGCTCTCGCCCTACTGATCCTTATTGGTCTCCCTTCGGCGGTCGCGCAGGCCCAGCCGGCTCCGCCGCGGGGCAAAGTGGTCATCACCGTGACCGATCCGAGCGGCGGCGTTGTCGCCAACGCCACGGTCACGATCGCCGGCACTGATGACGCGACGAAGGCGGCCGTGATTCCCGCCGCGAAGACGGACGACAAAGGCGCGGCCACGTTCGAGAACCTCATGGCCGGACGCTACAGCGTCAGCGCCGAGTTCGCCGGCTTCGGCGTCGGCTTGCTGAAGGACGCCCGCGTCAATCGCGGAGACAACAAGCACGTGGTCGTCCTGCCCCTGAAGAACATGGCCGAGTCGGTCACGGTGGCACATGACGCCGCGGATCGCGGGAACAACGCGTTCGGCGTGAGCGTCACGCAGGAGCAGGTCGCGGCGCTCTCGGACGATCCGGCAGAGATGGCGCGGCAGATCGCGGAGCTGGCGGGACCGGACACGATCATTCGCGTGGACAGCTTCGAAGGACAACAGCTGCCGCCCAAGTCGCAGATCAAGTCGATCCACATCACGCGCGATCAGTTTGCGGCGGAGACGGAACAGCCGGGATCGACGTTCGTGGACATCATCACGCAGCCGGGCATCGGCGCGATTCGCGGCGGCGCGACGATGACGTTCCGCGACGGCAGAATGAGCGCCAAGAGCCCGTTCACGCCGACGAAGAGTCCGGAGCAGTCGCAGACGTACAACGCCAACATCGGTGGCGCGATCGTCAAGGAGAAGAGCAACTTCTCGCTGCAGGTGGGCGCGACGGATGCCTACACGACGCCGAACCTGAACGCGGCCTTGCCCAACAGCACGCGCTTTGACGTGCTCGCTATCCGCCAGCCGTTCACGAACATCACCATCAACGCGCTGGTCGACTACGCGCTGACGCGCGATCAGACGCTGCGTTTCGGGTACTCGCAGAGCAACAACAAACGCGAAAACCTCGGGGTGGGCGCGTACGACATGCCCGGACGTCAGTACACCTCCGATCAGAACGCGTATACGTTCCGGGCGCTCGAGGCCGGGCCGATCGGCCGCCGCGCGTTCATCAACACACGCGCGACGATGACCTGGCGTGATTTCGGGAACACGTCAGCGGTCGAGGCGCCGACGATCATCGTGCAGGACGCGTTCAACCAGGGCGGTGCGCAGCAGGCCGGCCGCGTGCACGGCAAGAACGCGACGCTCGCGTCCGACGTGGACTACATCCGCGGCATCAACTCCTGGCGCGGCGGCATTCAGATTTACGGCGACTGGTATCGCGCCAACCTGAACAACAACTACCTCGGAACCTACACGTTCAGCAGCAAGGAGGCGTACGAGGCCGGCACCCCGCTGCTCTACACGCGCAGCATCGGGATCCGAATCTCAACTTCTTCCACGCGCGCATCGGCGCGTACTTCCAGGACGACATCCGCGTGCGCAAGGGCCTGACGCTGAGCCCCGGTGTCCGCTACAG
>Ga0111538_10004991_pt1 | contig 18233 bp, 12 predicted proteins | sample SoiMethybrSBSTD1_FD_79669 | JGI IMG/M metagenome (GOLD analysis project Ga0111538, IMG submission 79669) | Bulk soil microbial communities from a Populus tree surrounding site in Tennessee, USA - Soil MetaG P. TD hybrid SBSTD1 (version 2)... | ecosystem: Environmental > Terrestrial > Soil >...
CACCCACGCATCGTCGTGCAGCGCGTCGACGACGCGCGTCTTGCCGCTTTCCGGGTCGACGGCCACCAGCCAGCGATCCTTGTTGTCGTCGGCGCGGACGCGCGCCACGGCAGTGGCGCCGTCGCGCGACAGCTGCGGCATGCTCCAGCGCACCTCGCGCGCGCCCTCTTTGAGCGGCGACGCAGCCGCCACCGCCTTGCCGGTTTCGAGGTCGAGGATCGACAGCGTGCGCTTGTCGAGCGCGTCGCCGACGAACATCCGCACCGGGATGTCCTCGGTGTAGCTCGATTCGGTGACGTAGTTCGGCACGTTCGGCCGCTTCGCGTTCTCGGCGCGCTCGACGACGAGGATGAACACGTGGCAGTTGTCGGCCGACAGCTGCAGGTCGTCGGCCGCCTGCCGATCGACCAGCTCGAACTTCGGCAGCGCGCGCGCCTTCTCTTTCTCCTCCGCGCGCTTCTTCTTTTCCGCCTCGGCGCGCGTGAACTCGATCAGCTTCTGCTCTTCGGTCTTGACGAACTTCTGGCTCTCGGTTTCGCGCGGATCGCGCTTCTTCGGCTGGACGTCGGTGAGCTGCGTCAGCTCGCCGCTGTCGAGCGGGACGAGGAACAGGTTGTTGTCTCGGGTGAAGGTGACGGCCGACTCGTTGCGCGCCCACCGCGGGTTCGCCTCGGCGCCGGTGGTGCGCGTGATCTGCCGGCGCGTGCCGCTGACCGAATCGAGCATGACGATGTCGCCGCTGTCGACGAAGAGGACGCGGCGGTGCGCGCCGTCCCAGCGGCCGGCCACCGGCGGGGCGCTGCGGCGCTCCTCGTCCGACAGCCTGCGCGGCGAGCCGCCGTCGCGCGCGACCACCCAGGTCGAGGCTTCGTCGTCGCCGGGGCGGCGCCATTCGAAGTAGAGGCGCGAGGAATCGCCCGACCAGCGAAGCCCGCCCGGCGGATAGCCTACGAGCTTCGGGCCGCGCATGATGCTGTCGACGGTCAGCTCGAAGCCGCTTGCCGCCTTGGCCGTTTTGACGCCCTTCGGCGCCGGCGGCGCGGGGCCGGCCCCGGCAAGATGAGCTGCCGCGAGGGCCAGCACCACGGCGGGGAAAACGGCGAGAAACCGGCCTGATCTGCGCATTGCAAAAGTATACAATTGGCGCGAACTGAACCTCCCCGCCGAACGTCTACATTCAGAACAGCACGGTCTCGCGTGAGCCACGCCCGTTTTCCTTGATGGAGCTTTCAGAGATGCGCCTGGAACATCTGATTCGCCGCGCCCGCGTCGTCGTCATCGCGGGCACCCTCGTCGCCACCTCGGTGTCCGCTTTCGGTCAGAGCGGACAGTCGCGCCTCGCCGAAATCGCCAAGTCGGCGGCTCAAGGCCTTGCCCTTCAACCGGGCGAGACGCTGCGGACCCTCTCGATTGACGAAGCGGTCAAGCTGGGGCTCGAGCAGAATCTCGGCATCCAGATTCAGCGCTACGATCCGCAGATTCAGGACACGGCGGTCTCGCAGGCGCGGTCGTTCTGGTCGCCCCAGGTCAGCGCCACGCTGTCGAAGCAGTCGCAGTCGCAGGCGGTCACCAACGCGCTCGCCGGCGGTTTGAACAGCATCAACAACGGCAACCTCTTCACCGGCGCCAGCGTGAGCCAGACGCTGCCGTGGGGCGCGAGCTACACCGCGAACTGGAACAACCTGCGGCTGACCACGAACAACCTGTTCTCGACCTTCAACCCGCAGATCGCGTCGAACGTGAATTTCCAGTTCTCGCAGCCGCTGCTGCGCAACTTCTCGATCGACGCGATCCGCAACCAGGTCGCGTTGAGCAAGAAAGGACGCGAACTATCCGACATCCAGCTCGATTCAGTGATCATCCAGACGACGCGCGCCGTGCGGAACGCCTACTGGGACCTCTCGGCATCGATCAACAACCTCAAGGCACAGCAGGAGTCGCTGGCGCTCGCGCAACAGTCGCTCAGCGACAACCGCAAGCGGGTCGAGATCGGCACGCTGGCGCCGATCGACATCGTGCAGGCCCAGGCCGAGGTGGCGAGCAACGAAGAGCGCGTCATCGTCGCGGAGGCCCTCATCAAGCGGGCGCAGGACAACCTCCGCGCGCTGATCCTCGACCCGTCGGCCGCCGATTTCTGGACGACGGCGTTCGAACCGAGCGACGCCGCGCCATTCCAGGAGCAGGCGATCGACATTGAGGCCGCCGTCCGCAACGCGCTCGACAAGCGCGCCGACCTGCGCTCGGCGAAGAACAGCATCGAGCGCAGCGACATGGATATCCGCTATCTCAAGAACCAAATCATGCCGGACATCAACGCGCAGGCGACCTACATCACTCGCGGCGTTGGCGGCGTCCAGTTGTCGTCGCTCTCACCGAACGACGTGCTGGCGGGCAACCTGGATCGCCAGGTGCTCGCGCAGCGGGGGTTCGGCTCGGTGCTCGGCGACGTCTTCCAGAGCGCGTATCCGGACTGGACCATCGGCGTGCAGATTGCCTACCCGCTCGGCTCGAGCACGGCGCACGCGAACCTGGCGCGCGCGCGGCTCGAATACCAGCAGTCGCAGACCCAGCTGAAGAACATGCAGATGCAGGTAGCGACGCAGGTACGCGATTCGGGCCGCAACGTCCAGACCAACCAGAAGCGCGTCCAGTCGGCCCGGGCATCGCGCGAGCTGCAGGAGAAGAAGCTCGAGGCTGAAGAAAAGAAGCAGGCCGCCGGCATGTCCACCAGCTTCTTCGTGTTCCAGGCGCAGCGCGACCTGGCGCAGGCGAGGACGCTCGAGATCCAGGCGATCGCGGACTACAACAAGTCGCTGGTCGATTTCGAAGCCGTCCAGCTCGCGCCCGTCAACGGCGGCGCCGGCAACGTCGGCGTCGCCGGCCAGCAGTCGATCAACACGGGGCGCCAGCAGCAACAGCAGCAGTAATAGTTGCCAGGGCGGTGCGGCAGGCTGCTGAGCAACGCAGCCGCCGCACCGCGGCGACGCTCGACGTTCGTCAACGCCTGCGGCCTGTTCCTCAGGCCGCAGCCAGCCCCAAGCCCCTAGCCCCCAGCCCCATCAGCTACACTGCGCCGAGTGCCGAAGCTGTCGGTCACCATCATCACCAAAAACGAAGCGGCGAACATCGGCGACGCGCTCGCCTCAGTGGCGTGGGCGGACGAGGTGGTCGTCGTCGACTCGCAAAGCACCGACGACACCGCCGCGATCGCCACCCGCCAGCATCCGCGCGTCGTCGTGCGCGCGTGGCCGGGCTACGTCGAGCAGAAGAACCACGCCGCATCGATCGCCGCTCATGACTGGATCCTGTCGCTCGACGCAGACGAGCGGGTGACGCCGGCGCTGGCCGCCGAGATCCAGGCGCTGCTCGCGCGACCCCAGGAGGCGATCGGACACGCGGGGTTTCGCATCCCACGCGTCACGTTTCACATGGGACGCTGGATTCGCACCACCGACTGGTATCCCGACGACCAGCTGCGGCTCTACGATCGGCGCGCGGCGCAGTGGACCGGCCAATACGTCCACGAATCGGTCAGCGTCCGCGGCACGATCGGCCGGCTCCGCGGCGAGCTGCAGCACTATCCCTATCGCGACATCTCCGATCATCTCGAGACGATCGATCGCTACACGACCTACGCCGCGCGGCAGATGCACGAGGCCGGCCGCCGCGCCGGGCTGCTGCAGGTCGCGGGCCACCCGCCGCTTGCCTTCCTGCGCAACTACATCGCGCGCGGCGGCATCCGCGACGGCGTGCCCGGGCTGGTGATCTCGGCGATGAACTCGTATTACGTCTTCCTGAAGTTCGCGAAGCTGTGGGAACTTCAGCGAAAGAAGTAGGGGCTGGGCGCTGGGGGCCGGGGGCTGGCCGTTCGCGCTCGCACCTGGCAGCTGGCAACTAGCAACCAGCAACGGTCAATGTTCTCCCTCCACATCGATACCGCGCGCACGTGGCGAGGCGGCCAGAACCAGGTCCTGCTGACGGTCAACGGCCTGCGCGCCATCGGCCAGCGCGCGGCGCTGGCGGCGCATCCCCACGGCGAGCTGCGGCGGCGAGCCGCCGAAGGGCTCGAGCTGATCCCGCTTGCGCCGCGCACGGAGATGGATCTCGCAGCCGCCTGGCGGTTCTCGCGGCTCGTCAAGCGCCTCCTGCCCGACATCGTCCACGCCCACGATCCGCACGGGGTGGCGATGGCCTCGCTCGGCATCTCGATGGCGTCGGCGGCGCTGCGCGGGCGGCGTCCGCCGGTGCTGGTCGCCTCGCGGCGCGTCGACTTCCGCCTCAAGGGCAACTCGCTGTCGCGGTGGAAGTATCGGCAGGTCGACTGCTTCATCGCCGCGTCCGAGGCCATCCGGCAGATGCTGATCGGCGACGGCGTGCCGGCGGAGCGCACGGTGACCGTGCACGAAGGGATCGACGTCGAGCGGGTGGCGGCGACGCCGCCGGTCAACGTCCACGAGGCGTTCTTCCTGCCGCACGGCGCGCCGGTGGTTGGCAACGTCGCGGCGCTGGTGCCGCACAAAGGGCAGCGCCACCTCGTCGAAGCGGCGCGGCTGGTGGTCCGCGAGATGCCCGACGTCCGCTTCGTGATCCTCGGCGAAGGCGAGCTGCGCGAGCCGCTCGAGCGCCAGGTCAACGAGCACCGCCTGCAGAAGCACGTGCTGCTGCCCGGCTTCCGCACCGATGTCATCGGCTGCATCAAAGGATTCGATCTGTTTGCGATGAGCTCGGTGACGGAGGGGCTGGGCACGTCGCTGCTCGACGCGATGGCGTGCGCGAAGCCGATCGTCGCCACCACCGCCGGCGGCATCCCCGAGATCGTCGAGGAGGGCGTCAACGGCGTGCTCGTCCCGCCGCGCGACCCCGCCTCGCTCGCCGCCGCAATCGTCCGCCTGCTGCGCGATGCGCCGCTGCGACAGCAAATGGGCGCCGCCGGCCTGGCCCGCGTCACCGAACGGTTCACGGTGGAACGAATGGTCGAAGCAACGGCCGCAGTCTACGACCGTCTCTTGAACCGTTAACCCTTATCGCTTTTGACGTTCGACTTTCGACTGACGCCTTTCGACCTTCGACTTTCGACTGGTGACTTTCGACTTCCGACTTTTGACTTTCGACTGAAGCGGCGCGCACGCGCCGCGCAGCGGACATTGCGCGTCGCCTCTCTCCCTGCCAAATCCGCACGCGTTCATCATCCCCAGGTGGCACAACGAGTAGTCGTATTTGACCGGATCGAGCGGATCGAGGCGGCGCAGCGACGCGGTGATGTCGCGCGCCATCCGCCAGCCGGGGCTCGTGTACTCGGTCAGACGCAGGCATCGCCCGACGCGGATGACGTGCGTGTCGAGCGGCACGACCAGCCGCGCCGGCGCCACCCGGCGCCAGACGCCGAGGTCGAGCGCGTCGCGGCGCACCATCCAGCGCAGAAACAGGTTCAGCCGCTTGCATCCCGAGCCGGCCGACGGACGCGGGAAGAAATAGCAGACGCCGGCGCGCTTCGGCACTTTGCCGTAGGCGTCCTTCAGATCGAGCGCCAGCGCCCGCGCCGAGAACGAGTCCAGCGCCAGCGCGATGTCGGCCGACGATCCGTCGTCGCCCTCGAGGAAGAACGCCTCGATCGAGCCGCTGCGATCGAGCATCTGGCGCAGCAGCCAGAGCAGCGCGACGATATCGCGCTCGCGAGTCCAGCGGTGGACGATGCCGTCGAACGCGCGGCGGTCGCGGCGCGCGTCGAAGCGCCGCAGCCAGGCGGCCGGCTCCGGGCCGATCACGGCCAGCACCCGTTCGATCGACTGCAGCACGCTGGCGACGCGGCCGAACGCCAGCGCCGCGGCGATGAAGCCGACCACTTCGCGGTCGTCGTCTCGCGTGAAGCGCCGAACTATCTGGATGGGATCGGTCGCCGAATCGGCGATGTTGAAGCTGTCGTAGAGCTCGTCGAGCGCCGCCTTGAGCCGGTCGGCCGTCAACCGGGGTTCCGCAATCTGCATTCGGGCCTTCGGTAGCCTCAGGGTGCCCTGCGTCTATTCGAAGGGCGCTATGAGTATGATGCTTCTATGCGGCTGCTGGTGAAAGCCACGGTCACGCTCGTGCTCGTCGCCGCCATCGTCGCGGGCGGCGGTTACCTCTATCTGCGCCGATCGCTGCCGCAGATCGATGGCACGGTGCAGGTGGCCGGGCTGACCGCGCCGATCGAGATCATCCGCGACGCCGACGCCATCCCGCACGTCTTCGCCGCCAACAAGAGCGACGCGCTGTTCGGTCTCGGCTACGTCCACGCGCAGGACCGGCTCTGGCAGATGGAGCTGCAGCGCCGCATCGGCCACGGACGCCTGTCGGAAGTGCTCGGGCCGGCGGCGATTCCCCAGGATCGGTTTCTGCGAACGGTCGGCTTCGGCCGCGCGGCGAAGAGCGCGTGGGCCTCGACGCCCGAGTGGGCGAAGCAGCAGATCAACGCCTACGTCGCCGGCATCAACGCCTTCATCTCCACGCACCACGGCGCGGCGCTGCCGCCGGAGTTCACGCTGCTGCGCTTCGAGCCGGAACCGTGGTCGGGCGTCGACGTCGTGGTGTGGGTGAAGATGATGGCGTGGGACCTGAGCGCGAACTATGCGTTCGAGCTGCTGCGTCACGACATGGCGCAGGCGGTCGGCAGAGACCGCATGTCGCAGCTGATGCCTCCGTACCCGTCAACGGGGCTCTCGATACTGCCAGACCGACCAGCTGATGCCGTGGAATCAGGTGCAGGGAAGACTGCCGCAACCAGCAACAACCTGCCCTACCTGCCCTACCCGCCCCACCTGCCCCACCAGCCCTGGTCGGCCGCGTTCGCGTCCGCGCTCGCGTCCGGCGACGAAACGGTTCGTGAATTCCTGCTGGGGAGCGCGCTCCGCGAAGGGCGCGGCTCGAACAACTGGGTCGTCGACGGCACCCTGTCGGCGTCGGGCAAGCCGATGCTGGCCAACGATCCGCACCTGAGCGCGCGGCTGCCCTCGACCTGGTACCTCGCCCACGTCACCGGCGGCGATTTCGAGATGATCGGCGCGACGCTGCCCGGCGCGCCGGCGGTCGCGCTGGGGCGCAACCGCTACATCGCCTGGGGCGCGACCAACGTCGCCGCCGACGTCGAGGATCTCTACGTCGAGAAGCTCGACGCCGCCGGCACGCACGCCGAGTTTCGCGGCGTCGAGGAGGCGCTGATCTTCGTGTCGGAAACCATTGCGGTCAAGGGCGCCGAGCCGGTGCGCATCGACGTGCGCATCTCCCGCCACGGCCCGATCGTCTCCGACGCGATCAACGCCAACAACGCGGCGCTGAAGACGGAGCCGAAGCCGCCGCAGCTCGAGCCGCTCGCGTTCCGCTGGACCGCACTCGATGCCGACGACTCGACGGTGCCGTCGTTCCTGAAGCTGAACGACGCGCGCGACTGGAACCAGTTCACCGCTGCGCTGCGCGATTTCGTGTCGCCGTCGCAGAACTTCGTTTATGCCGACGTCAACGGGCACATCGGCTACTACGCGCCCGGCCGCATACCAGTCCGCGCCTCGGGCGACGGATCGATCCCGGCGCCGGGCTGGAGCGGCGACGCCGAGTGGACCGGATGGATTCCGTTCGACGAGCTGCCGCATCTCTACGATCCGCCGGAGCATTTCATCATCACCGCGAACCATCGGCCGGCGCCGCCGGCGTATCCGTACCTGCTCGGGCTGGAGTGGCCCGAGCCGTACCGCGCGCAGCGGATTCACGATTTGCTTCAGGAGGCGAGGGACACTGCCGGGCGGCGCGGCTCGCGATTGACGGCGGACGATTTCGCGCGCATGCAGGCCGACACGCTGTCGCTGCACGCCAAGGCGCTGGTGCCGCTGCTCGTGTCGCGCGCGAAGCCCGACCCCGGCCCGCAGCAGCAGGCGGTCGAGCTGCTGCGCAACTGGGACGGCAACTCGACCGCCGACAGCGCCGCCGCCGTGATCTTCGGCGCCTGGTTCCATCACCTCGCGCCGGCGCTCGCCGGCGACGATCTCGGCAGGCTGCTGGTCGACCGCTATTCCGAGCGTTTCACCTTCGTCACCCGCTTCGCCGCGCGCACGCTCGCCGCCAACGACACGAGCTGGTGCGACGACAGGACGACCACCGCCCCCGAGACGTGCGACGACGCCGTCACCATCGCGCTGCGCAACGCGCTCGCGGACCTGACCAAGCGGCTCGGCGCCGACATGTCGCGCTGGCGGTGGGACGCGGTGCACCGCGCGATCTTCCCGCACCAGGGGCTCGACGCGGTCAAGGCGCTGCGCCCGATCCTCAGCCGCTCGGTGCCGACCGGCGGCGACTGGAGCACCGTGAACGTCGCGCCCGCGGCCGCCGAGGCGCCCTACGATCAGAAGCAGCTGCCCGGCTACCGCGAGATCATCGATCTCTCACCCGCAAACGACAGCCGGTTCCTCGACGCAGTCGGCGAGTCGGGGCATTTCCTGTCGCCGCACTACGACGATTTCCTCGCCGACTGGCGCGCCGTCCGCCACAAGAAGATGCGCATGGATCGCGGCGACGTCGAGGCCGGAGCGATCGGGCATCTGCGCCTGATCCCTTAGCGCCCGTTCGCTGTCACCCCATTCGAGCGTTCAACCAAGATTTGGAACTCGTCGGTACGCCGGTTGCGTCGTCGCGACGATGCTAGAATGGCGGCCCCTTTGCCGCCATCTGCGTCAAGGAGATGCGGCCGATGGACGACCTCGTGATTGAGACCTATCTAGAAAATCTCGATCAGCGCCTCACTCGCGTGGAGCAAATTCTGCCAACGCTCGCGACGAAAGAGGACCTGCGATCCGAGGTTGCCACGCTGGCGACCAAAGAGGAACTCCGCGCGGCGGTTGCCGTGCTGGCGACCAAGGAGGAACTCCGCGCGGCGGTTGCCGTGCTGGCGACCAAGGAGGAACTCCGCGCCGCTGTTGCCCAGCTGGTAACGAAGGAGGAGTTCCGCGACGAGATTGACCGCTTGCAGCGGCACATGACGATCCTGCTCGAGGCCCAGGACAGCAAGATCGAGCTGATCGCGGAGCATGTGCTGGAGTTATTGCAGAGGAAACGCTCGAACGAGTGATGCCAAGTAATCGCTCGAAGCGTTCGGAAATTCGCAATACGGGTCCGTCAATGGGGTAGAGAGACAGGAACAAAAATAATACAGACGAGGACCTAGGTAACTTCTCGACCCGCTTGCGTACCCATACTCTCCAAGCGGCAGGTCGAGCGACGTTCGTCGACGCTCCCGCACCTGTTTCCCGACACAACCACTGAACGTTCGCCGCGGACTCGTTCCGGCCGGTTTCGGTCGACGTGTGTTCCAACGCGCAGAGCTGGAGTTTGTGATGAATGCCCCCGACTACGTTCCCCCTTGCCGTCGTCACGTCGCGAAACTCCGGGATCAGCCGCAAGGGCGTGTCCGGACGCGTCGCGGGGCCGCATTCGCCGTCGCCATCGTCGCCATCGCTGCCGCCGGAATCGCCGTCCGGGCCGATCGTGCCGCCGAGGCCCCGGCCGCCACCGGGATCGTCGCTTCGCCTGCCGGCGCGAGCGCCGGCATCTACAACCTCAAAGTCGTGTCCGATGCTTCTCCAGATTTGAGCGACATCCGGAGCTTCGTCGACAGCGCCACCTCCCGGTGGACGTCAACCGAGGAGAAAGTGTGGGCGCTGTTCTACTGGAGCCACATCCTGAAGCGGCAGACCCCGCCGATGGTGCTCCACGGGTTCGACGTCACCGATCCGATCCGGAATCTGGTCGACTACGGCTTCACGATGTGCAGCACGGTGTCGGGAATCAACCAGACGCTCTACGAGGTGCTGGGGCTTCGCCACCAGTATTGGGACATCTGTAACCACACCGTGTCCGCGGTCGAATACAACGGCAAGTTCCACATGATCGACAGTTCGATGTCGAATCTCGTCACCACCGATGACGGCGTCACGCTGGCCGGGGTCGAGGAAGCCGCGGCCGACGATGCGCGGCTGGTGCGCGAGCGCAGCCTCTATTCGACCAGCTCGAATGGGTTCCTCAGCGGCTCCGATGCGATGCGCAACCTCCCTGACGTCGTCAGCCCGGTGGACGGATCCGTGTCGTCCGGGTTTGCCGACGACTTCTGCGCCGGCGGGCTCAAGCTGCGGGACTACTACTACAACTGGAATTCAGGGCATCGCTACGTGCTCAACCTGAGGGACGGTGAAACGTATACCCGGTACTACCGCCGCCTCGGCGCAACCGACAACTACTGGGTTGGCAGCGAGAAAGTCACATCGCCCGACCCCGCGCAGACCTTCGAGATCGATCCCACGAACCGCTTCGGCCTTCGCGGCAACGGCGTCTGGTCGTTCGCGCCGGACCTCACGGCAGCCGGGTGGGCCAGCGCCGCCTACAGCTCGAAAAACATCGCAGCCGCGAGCGGCGGGCTGAGGCCCGCCGCCACCGGCGCCTCGTCGGAAGTGATTTACAAGGTGCAGGCGGCAAACGCGATCGCCTCCCAGGTGATTCACGCGCGGTTCAGCAGAACCGATCCCGCGGCCACGGCGACGATTTCCGTGAGCCTCAACCACGGCGTCACCTGGCTGCCGGTCGGGTCGATCGGCGCCGCGGTCGGGGCTGCCATTCCAGTGGACGTCAGCCTGCGCAATGAGGTGACCGGCGCCTACGAGACGCTGGTGCGCATCCAGATGGGCGTTGCCGGCGCCCAGGCCGACGCCATTCTCCTCACGGGACTCGGGATCGAAACCATCACCCAGGTCAATGCCAAGGCGTTGCTGACGCTGAATGTGGGCCGAAACGAGATTTCAGTGGGCCGTGGCGAGCAGAGCGACACGATGGTGCTCTGGCCCGATCTTCGAGGCAATTTGTGGAAGAAAGATGTCGTCGACTCGCAGAACATCACGGCGCAGCCGGTGGGTGTTCCCCGGCGGCACACCGCGGTCGCGTACCCCGCCGTGCTCACCCAGGACGCCTATCTCACCTACCGTATGGACGCGCCGTCCGACATCGTCCAATTCACATACGGCGGCAGGCTTCACAACTTCAGCGCCGGCTCGTACATCGACTTCCTGCACTCGTTCGACGGCGGCGCCACATGGGTCCGCTCTTACCGCTTCACTGACATCGGCAAACCGTGGGACGCGATTCATTACGAGGCCGTGACCGACGTCCCCGCCGGCGTGAGGACCATCCTGTTCAAGTACTCGATTCACAACACCAGCCCGATTGCCGACCGTGCGAGCGGTCTCTACGCGGCGCGGATGGAAGTCAACCATCAGCCCCCGGCGGGTGCGTCGAAGCCGCTCGACGTGATCCTTCGCTGGAAAGAGGTGCGCGCCGACCGGACGACGGCCGAACGAAGCCATAGACAGCGCGTCGACGTGTTTCCATTCAAATACGTCGTCAACGTCGGCGGCAGCGACCATCCGGTCATGGAGTCGATCACCATGAAGCTCGAGGACGCTGCCGACACGACGCCCCTCGGCTACAGCGATGGAGCTGACGTCGGCGGACAGAAATATGTCCCGACCCGAAGGATGGACGGGACAAATTTCGCCACCAATCGGCCGTACACGATGTCGAGGGCGCCGTCGGGTTTCCAGGCGTCGGCTGGAGCCGGCAATACGACCATCCTGACCGATGGAATCGTCGGTGCCCCTGCGACCGGTTCGACGTCGTACTGGTGGGGACAATGCTGGACCGCCGGTCAGGACGTGGATCTGCAAATCGATCTGGGGGCGCCGCAGACGCTCCGCGCGTTCCGTGCCCACCTGTTCGGCTACCCCTTCTGGGACGCGCTCAAGGGGGAGGTCCAGGATCGCATCGAGATCCTGACCTCGGAGGACGGTGCCACGTTCGTCAGCCGCGGGCTGCTGCAGACGTCGCTGTGGAAAAAGGACATCCCGATCAACCACATGCTGCCGGACGACGAGAAGGCGACGGCCTGGAACTTCGAGCGGACGGTGCCCGCGCCCGTATCGGCCCGATACGTCCGGTACCACGTGTCACCCAAGCGGATCCTCTGCGCGAGCGAGCTGCAGGCGCTCGATCGCGTCGACTACGGGACGTTCGACCTGCGGATCGCGCCGCCGGGAACCGAGCCACAGAACAGCAACCGTCCGCCGACAATCGTGCTTGCGAACCCGGCGGACGCTTCGACAGTCATCAGTCCCGCATCGCTGACGATCACCGCCGACGCGACGGACTCGGATGGAGCCGTCACGCGGGTCGACTTCCTCGTCGATGGCGCGGTGGTGCAGAGCGACCTGGCGTCTCCCTGGTCGACGGTGTGGTCGACGACGGCGACAGGCACCCACACGGTGACCGCACGGGCGTACGACAACGCCGGCGGGATGACCCTCTCGCCGCCAATCGGCATCACGGTCCAGAACCCGCCGAGCGTCCCGGGCGAGGACGTGGTGCTGTGGGCGGCCGAAGCGGCAGTCGCCCTCGAATGGACGCCAACGCCGGATGCCTCGGCAGCGGGCGGGAAGCGCCTCCAGAACGCCGATGCCGGGCAGCCGAAGGTGACCGCGGCTGCGGCCTCGCCAGGTCAGTATTTCGAGATGACGTTTCGCGCGGAGGCAGGACGCGGCTATCGGCTGTGGATTCGGGGCCTCGCCTTGTCCAACGGAACGTCGAACGACTCGGTCCACGTCCAGTTCGACGGCAGTGTCGACGCCACGGGCGCGCCGCTCTATCGGATCGGCACGACGTCGAGCGTGGCCGACGTCCTGGAAGAGTGCAGTGGGTGCGGATTGTCAGGATGGGGATGGCAGGACAACGGGTGGGGAGCAGTTGGTGCTCTTGGCCCGCTCATCTACTTCCAGTCGAGCGGCCTGCAGCGGATGCGGGTTCAAGTGCGCGAGGACGGCTTCGGCATCGATCAGATCGTGTTGTCGTCGAGGCGATGGCTCACCGCGCCGCCCGGCACGTCCAAGAACGACCAGACGATCCTGCCGAAAACCGATGCGCAACAAGGAAACCAGCCGCCAGCGGTGGCACTGACCAGCCCTCCTGACGGCGCGAGCTTCGTCGCTCCGACGTTGGTCGAGATCGCCGCAAGCGCGTCTGATTCTGATGGCACCGTCACGCGAGTGGACTTCTACGCCAACGACGTCCTGCTTGGCACGGACACGACGCCACCGTGGGGCATGACCTGGAGCGCATCCTCGGCCGGCGGTTATCGGCTGACCGCCCGCGCCACGGACAGCGCAGGCGCCTCAATCGTCTCGGCAGCCGTCGACCTGGCCCTCCAGTCGGGAGCATCGGGCGACGATGCCGTGCTGTATGCCTCGGACGCGCTCACAGTCGGCCGCTGGTCGTCGGTGGCCGACACGACCGCCGCCGGCGGCAACCGTCTTCAGAACGCCGACGCAGGCGCAGCGAAGCTGGCCGCGGCCGCGGCCATCCCGTCCGACTACTTCGAGATGACGTTCAACGCGCGTGCGGGACGCGGATACCACCTGTGGATTCGAGGGAAGGCGGGCTCGAACCTCTTCGCCAACGATTCCGTCTTCGTGCAGTTCGACGGCAGCCTCGACGGCACCGGCGCGGCGGCGTACCGCATCGGTACCACCAGCAGCCTCAGCTACAACCTCGAAGAGTGCACTGGCTGCGGCCTGCAGGGATGGGGATGGCAGGACAATGGCTGGGGATCGCCGGGCCTGGCAGGCCCGCTGATCTACTTCGCCCGGGACGGCGCGCAGAGAATCCGGGTGCAGGTCAGGGAGGATGGTCTGGGCATCGACCAGATCGTGTTGTCGTCAGTGCGGTGGGTGCAGAGCGCGCCTGGCGCCGCGAAGAACGACACCGTCATGCTGCCGAAACAGTAGGGGCCGGTCTTCTGCCATCAGAATCGCGTGATCGGGACCTTCTGCGCGCAGAGCGGACACTCGCCCGCCCTGTAGTTCTCCGGCGCCTTGTAGTCGGCGAGCGAGATGTTCGGGATGCCGAGGTCCCGGATCGCTTCGCAGCGATCGCAGATCTCCACCGTCGCGATCACCTGTCCGCCCGCCTCCTGCACCAGCGCGGCGCAGCGCGCGAACGTCTCCCCGGTGTTGCGCACGTCGTCGGCCAGGAGCACGCGCTTGCCGGCGATCTCCTGCCGATAGAACTGTCGCAGGCCGAAGCCGCCGGCCGGGTCGTAGTTGAACGGCGCGAAGACGCACGGCGGATGGGTGAGGCTGCGGCGGCTGTCGAGCAGGCCGGCGATGGTGTGCGCGAGGAGCGCGCCGCCGGTCACCGGCCCGGCGACCACCTCGGTGCGCTGCAGCAGCTCGTTCGGCATCACGTCGATCAGATCCTGGGCGAAGCGCCAGATCGTCGACGGGTGGCGGAACAGCTGGTGCGGGTTGACGTAGACGCGGCCGTGATAGCCGTTGCCGTAGTCGAAGTGCCCGTTCATCACCAGCACTTCCGACTGCTGCAGATCCTTCAGCGCCTTCTCGCGCAGTTCCGCTCGTTTGTCCATGTTCAGAGCCGCAGTGCCGCCTGATCGTTGAGGTAAACCGCGCGGCCGCCGACGATCGTCGCCGCGACGCCGCCGCGCAGCGTCCAGCCGTCGAACGGCGTGTTCTTCGACAGCGATCGCATCGACGCCGCGGCGATCGTCACCGTCAGGTCGGGCGCCAGGATCGAGATGTCGGCCGGCGCGCCCTCCGCCAGCGAGCCGCCCGGCACGCTGAGCACGCGTGCCGGGTTCACCGACAGCAGCTCGACCAGCCGCGACAGCGAGACGACGCCGGCGTGCACGAGGCGATCGAAGCAGAGCGCGACCGCCGTCTCCAGCCCGGTGATGCCGAACGGCGCCCGATCGAACTCGACGTGCTTCTCGTCGGCGTGATGCGGCGCGTGATCGGTGGCGATGACGTCGACGCTGCCGTCGGCGAGGCCCGCCAGCATCGCGTCGCGATCGGCCTCCTCGCGCAGCGGCGGGTTCATCTTGACGTTGGTGTCGTAGGCGACCGGCGCCGCCAGCATCGCGTCGGTGAGGACGAAATGGTGCGGCGTCACCTCGCAGGTGACGCGGACGCCGCGCGCCTTGCCGTAGCGGACGGCGTCGAGCGTTTGCCGCGCGCTCATGTGCGCGATGTGCAAACGTCCCCGGGTCAGCTCGGCGAGCGCGATGTCGCGCAGCGCCATGATCGACTCCGCCTCGCCCGGGATGCCGCGCAGCCCGAGCGCCGAGGCGTGGAACCCCTCGTGCGCGACGCCGTCGCCCTTCAGCGTCTGCTCCTCGCAGTGCTCGATGACCGGCATGTCGAACATGCTCGTGTACTCGAGCGCGCGCCGCATCAGCATCGCCGTCGCCACAGGCCGCCCATCGTCCGACACGGCGACGCAGCCCGATTCGCGCAGCTCGGCGAGATCGGCCAGCTCCGCGCCGTTCTGGCCGCGCGAGACCGCGCCGATCGGGTAGACGCGGGCCAGGCCGGCTTCCGCCGCGCGCGCGAGGATGTAGCTGGTCACGCCGGCGTTGTCGTTGACCGGGGTGGTGTTCGGCATGCACGCCACGGCGGTGAAGCCGCCGGCGACCGCGGCGGCGGTGCCGGTCGCGACTGTCTCCTTGTGCTCCTGGCCCGGCTCGCGCAGGTGCACGTGCATGTCGATCAGCCCGGGGCAGACGACCAGGCCGCTTGGCACCTCGACGATGCGCGCGCCGTCGGCGGGGAGGTCGCGCCCGACGCGCGCGATGCGGGCGCCGTCAATCAGCACGTCGAACACGCCGTCGCGGCCATTTGCCGGATCGACAACGCGGCCTGCTTTCAGCAGCAATCGGGCGGTTTCAGGGGGCATGGTTCAGGGTTCAGGGTTCTGGGTTCTGGGTCGGTTCAGGTTCGGGGTTCTGGGTTCTGGGTTCTGTGTTCTGGGTTCTGGGTTCTGGTTCACGGTTCGGCGTTCCCGGTTCGTGGAACCAACCCAGAACCCAGAACCCTGAACCCAGAACCCTCCTGCGTCAGTCGACATCTACCCCTCCGGCGAGCAGGTAGAGGACCGCCATCCGGACCGACACGCCGTTGGCGACCTGCTCGAGGATCACCGAGTACGGGCCGTCGGCGACGTCGGATGCGATCTCGACGCCGCGGTTCATCGGCCCGGGGTGCATGATGATCACGTCCGGCTTCGCCAGCGCGACCCGCGCGCGGGTCATGCCGAAGGTGTGGAAGTACTCGCGCAGCGACGGGATGAAGGCGCCGTGCATCCGCTCCTGCTGGATGCGCAGCATCATGATCACGTCGGCGCCCGCCACCGCCTCGTCGACCCGCGCCGACACGCGGACGCCGAAGCGCTCGATGCCCGGCGGCACCAGCGTCGGCGGACCGCTCACCCAGACCTCGGCGCCGAGCTTGGTCAGCAGCTTCACGTTCGAGCGCAGCACCCGGCTGTGCAGGAGGTCGCCGACAATCGTCACCTTCAGCCCCTCGATCCGCTGCTTGTGCTCGCGGATGGTGAAGGCGTCGAGCAGCGCCTGCGTCGGGTGCTCGTGCATGCCGTCGCCGGCGTTGATGATGCGCGAGCGGCAGATGCGCGATAGAAGGTGCCCGGCGCCCGACGAGGCGTGGCGCATGACGATCATGTCCGGCGCCATCGCCTCGATGTTCAGCGCCGTGTCGGCCAGCGTCTCCCCCTTCTGCACGCTCGAGGTCGCGACGGCGATGTTCAGCGTGTCCGCGCTGAGCCGCTTCTCCGCGATCTCGAACGAGGTGCGCGTCCGCGTGCTCGGCTCGTAGAACAGGTTGACGATGGTCTTGCCGCGCAGCGTCGGCACCTTCTTGATCGGCCGCTGGCCGATCTCGCGCATCGCCTCGGTGGTGTCGAGAATCAGGTAGATCTCGTCGCGGCTCAGGTCGTCGATGCTGAGAAGATCCTTCTTCATGACTCGAGGATCTCCACCTCGTCGCGGCCGTCGATTTCGGTGAGGTGCACCTGCACGCTCTCCGCCGGCGAGGTCGGGAGGTTCTTGCCGACGTAGTCGGCCTTGATCGGCAGCTCGCGGTGCCCGCGGTCGACCAGCACCACCAGCTGGATCGCCTTCGGCCGGCCGAACTCGATCAGCGCGTCGAGCGCGGCGCGGATCGTCCGCCCGGTGTAGAGCACGTCGTCGACCAGCAGGATGCGCCGGTCGTCGATCGAGAACGGGATCTCGGTGCGGCGAATCACCGGCTGCGCGCCGACCGCGGTGCGCATCAGGTCGTCGCGGTAGAGCGTGATGTCGAGCGCGCCGGTCGGGATCTCGTGCTGGTTGATGTCGCGGATGGTCTGCGCGATCCGCCGCGCCAGCGGCACGCCGCGGGTGCGGATGCCGACCAGCGCCAGCTCCTCGATGGCGCGGTTCCGCTCGAGGATCTCGTGCGCGATCCGCGCCAGCGACCGCCCCATCCGGTCGGCGTCCATCACGACCGGCATCGCCGCGCCTCGCTCGCGAAACTGAGATCGAACCTGGATTTGAGACCGCGGCTGGAACGGCGACTGCGTCTGAGACTGCGACTGCAGACTGACGCGAGCGGACTGGTGACTGACGACTGCGACTGCATTGGTGCCTCTTCGCGTCCTCGCAGGGACGCGTTAAAGAGTGAACTGGTGGCGGATTATAGCATCGCTGCCGCTGAGCCACTTCAGGGGCCGTTCGCGCATCGGAGAATGGAGGTCATTCATGAGACTGCCTGCCTGCATCCCGATGCTGCTCGTGTTGCTCGCGTCCTCGCCAGCCTTCAGCCAGCCGCTGGCGCCGCCGCCAGCCGACGTCATGGAGCTCGCCGGCCCTCGCTTCGGCGCGACCGTCCTGAGCAACGGCGTCATCGACAAGCTGCGCCTCGAGAAGGGCATCGAGCTCAGGCCGATGATCACGCAGTTCGGCTGGCAGTTCGAGAAGCAGTTCTACAGCCCGCGGCAGGGACCGGCGGCGCTGAGCGAGTGGGTCGTGCTGCTCGGCGGCCTGGAGCAGGGCGTCGCGCTGCCCAGCATCAGCTGGCTGGCCGGCCTGCGGACCAACACCGGCGCCGAGTTCGCCATCGGTCCGAACGTGACGCCGGCCGGCGTCGCGCTGGCCATCGCCGCCGGCACCACGTTCCGCTGGGGTGTGATGAACGTGCCGGTGAACTTCGCCGTCGTGCCGTCGAAAGCAGGGGTGCGCGTGAGCGTCCTCTCGGGGTTCAGCCTGAGGCGGTGACGCTCACGCGCGTCGTTCGGCGTTCGGCGTTCGACGTGCGGCGTGCGGCGTGCGG
>Ga0111538_10004993_pt1 | contig 18231 bp, 11 predicted proteins | sample SoiMethybrSBSTD1_FD_79669 | JGI IMG/M metagenome (GOLD analysis project Ga0111538, IMG submission 79669) | Bulk soil microbial communities from a Populus tree surrounding site in Tennessee, USA - Soil MetaG P. TD hybrid SBSTD1 (version 2)... | ecosystem: Environmental > Terrestrial > Soil >...
CGAGATGATCGGGAGCGAGGAGCGGCTCTGTCCGCATCTTCATTTGCCGCTCCAGAGCGGGTCGGATGCGATTCTCGCGGCCATGAGGCGGCGGTACCGGGCGCGGGACTACGCGCGATTGCTCGAGCGCGTCGTGGCACGGGGGACGGTGGCGATCGGAGCCGATGTGATCGTGGGATACCCGGGAGAAGGGGACGCGGAGTTCGAGGAGACGGTCCGATTCGTCGAGGGCGCGCCAATCTCCTATCTGCACGTGTTCCGCTATTCGGCGCGGCCGGGCACCAAGGCGGCATCGCTTCCCGCGCCCCAAGCCGCGCGCGAGCGCGCCGGGAAGCTTCGAGCCCTGGGGGAGGCCAAGAAGGTCGCCTTCTACAGGTCGCTCGTCGGCACGACGCGCTCCGTTCTCCTCGAGGGGCGCTCGGATGCCGAGGGCGCGCGCGGGCGTTCGGATGTGTATGCGCCGGTCCTCGTGCGTTCCACGCCGCGCTGGGCGGGGATCGGCCGCGTGGTCCTACGCGAGGCGGGCCCGGAGGGGTGCGTCGGCGACCTCGCAACTCGTTGACCGGCAGGCCCCTGCTGTCTATTCTCCGGCCGTGCCGCTCTGGCCGGCGGCACCCCCACTGCTCACGGAGGCGACCGTGTGGCTCCTCAAGAATCTGATCTGGCTCGTCATCATGGTTCTGGTCGTCGGGTTCGCCATCCTGAACGTGAACGAGACGGTCACCGCCGTGATCCTGCCCGGGCGCGTCTATCGCACGCTGCCGTCGAACGTCGCGCTCTTCACCGCGTTCGTCGCGGGGATGCTCACCGCGTTCCTGCTCACGCTGGCGCACCAGCTCAAGACCCGCGCAGGCGTCGCACGGATCCGGCGAGAGAATCAGGATCTGAAACGCGAGCTGGACGGCCTTCGCAACCTGCCCCTCGAGGACCTCACGCTGAAGGAGACGGCAGGGGCGGCTCGCGAATGAGCGAGTTCGTCACCATCCTGGTCGTCGGCGGCCTCCTGACCGGCATCGGCTACGCCGCGTGGGTCCTGTCGCGCGACGCGGGCGCGTCGCCGCCTGCGCCCGAGACGGCGTACCAGCATGCGTTGAATGCGCTCCTCGCGGGGGACCACGCCGAAGCGCTTCGCGCCTTCGCGGAGACCGTGCGCCAGGACAGCGACAACGTCGACGCCTACATCCACCTGGCCAATCTCCTGCGGGAACGCGGCGACCCCGCGCGCGCTCTCCAGATCCGCCGCGACCTGACCGTGCGCGCCGGCTTGAGCGCGGGACAAGAGCGCGCGATCCGCGAGGGGCTCGTGCGCGATCTCATTGCCCTCGGGCGTCCGGCGGAAGCGGTGGCGGAGGCGCGCGAGCTCCGGGATCTGGACAAGAAGAACGGCAGCGCGCTCAAGCTCCTCATGAAAGCCCACGAGGCGGCGGGGGAATGGGAGCGCGCGTACGAGACTCGGGCCGAGGTGGCCAAGGCGACCAGTGAGAACGGCGTCGGGCTCGCGCGCTACCGCTCGGCCATCGGCGAGATCTATCTCCGCGAAGGGAAGCTGGACGACGCCAAGCGCCAGTTCCAGGCGGCGCTCAAGCTGAAGCAGGACGAGCCGGCCGCTCTCCTTCGACTCGGCGACCTCTGCTACGAGACGAACCGGCCGGAGCGCGCCGTCGTCCTCTGGAAGGCTCTGGCGGAGGCGCATCCCACCTTCTCGCACCTCGTGCTCGACCGCCTCGAGACGTCCTACTTCGAATCGGGACGGTTCGCCGATGTCGATCAGACGTACGAGGAGATGCTCGCGCGAAATCCGAAGGACGTGCGGGTCCATCTCGCGCTCGCGCGGGTGCATCTCAAGAAGGGCGAGCTGGACGACGCAGGGCGCATGCTGAACGAGGCGTTCGAGCTCGAGCCCGGCTCCGTGCCGGCGCGGCTGCTCCTCGCCGAGCTCCACCGGCGCCGCGGCGATCTGCCTCGCGCGCTCGACGAGATGCAGGCCCTGATCGAGCGCTTCGGTCCGGGAGAGGTGTACATCTGCCCGTCGTGCGGCCACGAATCCGAGGAGTACTGGTCCCGGTGTCCGGAGTGCTTCGCATGGGCGCGCTCGTGAGCCTGCGGACGCGCTCACTCGCGATGCGCGGCCTCGCGGCCGCGATCACGCTCGCGCTGGTCGCGGCCTCCCTGGGCGCCAAGACGGCGTCGAAGCCCAAGCCGGCGCCGAACGCGGGCGGTACGGCCGAGGAGCGCGCCATCACGCTCGCGCGCGAAGCCCTTGCGGACGGGAACGTCGAAGGCGCGCGCGCCTACCTCGCCCCGGTCACGAGCGGCCGCGTGCCGCACGAGAAGGAAGACGACTTCGCCTATCTCACCGCCGTCCTCGTCGAGGACGGGGACGCCTACCAGGAAGCGCTCCAGAACTACCTGCGCGATTACCCGAAGGGACTCCATCGGCGCGAGGCCACGCTCGCCCTGGCGAAGGTGCGGTACGTGCGGGGCGAGTACTCGGAGTCGGAGCGCCTGCTCGCTCTCTTCTCGCCCGGCGTCGAGAAGGACTTCGTCGGCCGCCAGGCGCTCGTGCTCCTTGGGCTCGCACAGCTCGCGCGCGGCGATGCCGTCGGCGCGCTCGCGGGCCTCCATCAGGCCGCGCCCGATCTCGAGGGGAGCCCGCAGGAGGAGGCGTACGACTTCGCGCTCGCGCAGTCGGCGCTCCACGCGAGCCGGCCGGCCGACGCCGGCGATGCGCTCAAGCGGCTGCTCGAGGGACATCCGAAAGGGGACTACGTGCCCCAGGCGCTCTACGCGCTCGGCACGGGACTCGAGGCGGTCGGACGCACGGGAGACGCCTCTGGGGTCTTTCGCCAGGTGATGGTCCGCTATCCCGCTTCATACGAGGCCACGCGCGTCCGCGATCGCGGCATCCGCATCACGGTCGAACCGGAGGCGCCGGGGCCGCTCGCCTTGCGCGGCGGATTCGCGCTCCAGGTCGGAGCGTTCAGCCGGCGCGATCTCGCCGAGTCGCTCGCGAAGGATCTCAAGACGTCGGGCGTCGAGGACGTCTCCGTGAAGGCGGGCCCGGAAACGCCGCCCGTCTTCCGCGTGCGCGCGGGCGCCTTCACGACGCGCGACGAGGCCAAGGCCATGGGCGAGCGACTCCGCCGGGAGCGCGGCTTCTCGTACACGATCGTTCCGCGCTAGAGGGCCTGTGGAATCGACCCCGATGCTCGACCAGTACCGCCGGCTCAAGGCGGAGCATCCGGGGTGCATCCTCCTGTTCCGGATGGGGGACTTCTACGAGACGTTCGGCGACGATGCCCTCATCGCCTCGCGCGTCCTCGGCATCGCCCTGACCTCCCGCGACAAGAAGCGCGATCCGCTTCCGCTCGCCGGCGTGCCGCACCATGCGGTGGAGAGCTACCTCAAGAAGCTCGTCCAGCACGGATACTCCGTCGCCATCGCGGAGCAAATGGAGGCGGCGTCCGAGGCGAAGGGGCTCGTCGAGCGCCAGGTCATCGAAGTCGTCACGCCCGGAACGGTGACCCGCCCTGGACTCCTCGACACGCAGGAGAGCAACTTCATCGTGGCGCTCCTGCCGGGCGAGGATCGAGTCGGCGTCGCGGTGGCCGAGGTGTCGACGGGGGAGTTCCGCGTGGGGCACGTCGCGCCGGGCGATCTCGAGACGATCGCGATCGAGTTCCCGGCGCGCGAGGTTCTCGTCCCGGAGGACGCGTTCCGAACATGCGACGGCACGGGCGCGGGCGTCCAGCCCCTGGCGACGCTCGGCTTCGGCGGGGCGACGCCGACCCGATGGGAGCCCGCGCGCTTCGATGCCCGATCGGGCGAGGCCGAGCTCAAGCGGCGCTTCCAGGTGCTGAGCCTCGACGCGTTCGGCCTGGACGGCGCACGCGAGGGTATGGGGGCCGCCGGCGCGCTCCTCGCCTATCTCCAGACGTTGAAGAAGTCCGACCTGCCGCAGTTCCGCGATCTGCGGCCGCTTCACGAAGGCGCGCCGCTCGTCGTGGACGACGTCACGCTCCGGAACCTCGAAGTCCTCGCGTCGCCCGCCGGACCGGAGCACACCTTGCTCGCGCTTCTCGACCGCACGGAGACCTCGATGGGGGCGCGCGGGCTCCGCGCCCTGCTTCGCGCTCCCACGAGCGATCGCGCGCTCCTCGACGCGAGGCTCGCCAAGACAGAGTGTTTCGCCGCCTCGGCCGTACTTCGCGGCGAGATGCGGGACCGGCTGCACCGCGTTCCGGACCTCGAGCGCTGTCTCGGCCTCCTGGGCTCGGGGCGCGCGACCCCGCGCGATCTCGGATCGCTCCGGGACGGTCTTCGGCGCCTTCCCGGCCTCCGGCTCGCGCTCGAAGGACGGTCGCATCCCGTTCTCGACGCATGGCGCCGCGGGCTGCCGGATCTCTCCGATCTCGCGGCGGAGCTCGAGGCCGCGCTCGTCGAGGAGCTCCCGCTCCACGCGACGCAGGGGGGCATCGTGCGTCCTGGCTACGACGAGGAGCTCGATCGCCTGCGCGGCGACGCCTCCGACGTGCGCGCGCGCGTGCTGGCGCTCGAAGCGCACGAGCGGGAGCGCACGGGCATCGCGAACCTGCGCGTCCTCTATCACCGAACGTTCGGCTATCTCATCGAGGTCACCCGTTCGCAGCTCGGCCGGGTGCCGGACGACTACGTTCGCCGCCAGACCCTGACCGGCGCGGAGCGCTTCGCCACGCCCGAGCTGAGCCAGATGGAGCAGCGCATCGAAGCGGCGAGCGTCGAGAGCCACAAGATCGAGACGGCGCATTTCCAGCGGATCCGCGATCTCGCCCTCGCGCGGATCGGTGATCTCACCCTGGCCGCGCGCGTGATCGCGGAGATCGATCTCCATCTCTCGCTCGGCGACGTCGCGGGGCGCGAGCGCTGGGTGAAGCCCGAGCTCGCGGACGACCGCCGGCTCATCCTGGAAAAGGCCCGCCACCCGATGGTGGAGCGCTCGCTTCCGCCCGGCGGATTCGTGCCGAACGACTGCATCCTCGATCCGGATACCGAGCAGGTCTGGCTCATCACCGGTCCGAACATGGGAGGGAAGTCGACCTTCCTCCGCCAGGTGGGGCTCTGCGTCTATCTCGCGCAGATCGGATCGTTCGTCCCGTGCGCGGCCGCGACGGTGGGGCTCGTCGATCGAATCTTCACCCGCGTAGGGGCATCGGATCAGATCGCCCGGGGAGCGTCGACCTTCTTCATCGAGATGAAGGAAACCGCGACGATCCTCCGCCAGGCGACCGACCGGAGCCTGGTGCTGCTGGACGAGGTGGGACGGGGGACGAGTACGTACGACGGCTTGAGTCTCGCCTGGGCCGTGACGGAGGCGCTCCACGACGGTCCCCAAGCGCGGCCTCGCACCATCTTCGCGACGCACTATCATGAATTGACGGAGCTGACGGACCACCTGCCGCGGCTCCGGAACCGAACGGTTCGGGTTGCGGAGGAGGGAGGGGAGATCGTTTTCCTGCACCAGATCACGCCCGGAAGAGCCGATCGATCTTACGGCATCCACGTGGCCCAGCTTGCGGGCGTGACCGAGCCGGTGCTCCGCCGCGCGCGCGACGTTCTGGCCCGTCTGGAGGCGGAGCACGCCCGTTCGGGCCCGGAACGAACGGGCGCGCGGAAACGGGGTACTCCCGTAGAGCATGGAGACGGGGGGGTCTCCTCGGAGGAACGGAGGGCTCTTCTCACGGCCCTGGCGGATCTTCCGGTGGAATCCCTCACGCCGGTCCAGGCATTGAACGAGCTGGCCCGTCTCCGCGATCAGGCCCGCGCCACAGCCGGCGCGGCCAGCGCGGCCGCACTGGATCCACTCCAACATTCAAGGGAATGATGAAATACACTCGTAAAGTCGCCTTCCTGATACTGCTTACAGCTTTCCTGGCTGCTCCGAACGCAAACCCCTCCGTGGCGGCCCCCGCGCGCCCCGTGCCGGGCGTCTTCCCGGTGGACTCGGTGAAGACGGGCATGACGGGATACGGGCTCACGGTCTTCGAGGGGACCAAGGTCGACACGTTCCAGGTGACGATCCTGGGCGTCCTCCGGGGCTACCGGCCGGGCGCCAACCTCGTCCTGGCTCGCGCCGAGGGCCACAACCTGGAGCGGACCGGGATCATCGCCGGGATGAGCGGGAGCCCCGTCTACATCCACGGGAAGCTTCTGGGGGCGATCGCCTACGCCTGGGCCTTCAACAAGGATCCCGTCGGCGGGATCACGCCCGTCGAGGAGATGCTGAGCCTCTTCCCGCCGCCGGGGCAGCCAACGCCGGATGACGTGGATCAAAGGCTCGGCCTCGCCGATTTCGGGGCAGACGGAGCTCCGGCGGGCACGCCGGCGCCTGGGACGAATCCGCTCGAGGATCCGACCGGCGTCCGCGCGATCGCGGCCCCGCTCACGCTCTCCGGCTTCACGCCCGAGGCGGTCAGCTTCCTCCAGCCGTGGCTCGAGAAGCGCGGCTTCGTCGTGAGCCCGGGTGGTGGCTACCAGCCGGGCGTGGTGTGCGACTCGCTCGTCCCCGGATCCGCGGTCGGAGTGGAGCTGATCCGCGGCGACTGGTCTGCGGCCGCGATTGGCACCTTGACCTACAGGGACGGAGACCGGCTCCTCGCGTTCGGCCATCCGTTCGTCGCGATGGGGTGGGTGCGATTCCCGCTCACGGCCGCGACCATCCACACGATCTTCGCGAGCCAGCAGATCTCGACCAAGGTCGGCTCGCCGAGCACGACCTGCGGCACGCTCGTGGCCGACCGCTCGATCGGCGTCTCGGGCGAGCTCGGCGCGCCTCCCGCGATGATCCCGGTGCACGTGGCCATCCAGGGCACCGGAAAGCGCGACAAGCGCTACGACTTCGAGGTCGTGCGGAACCGCCTTCTGACTCCGAGCCTGGTCGGGTCGGCGGTCGTCAACTCGATCTCCGAGGCCCTCAACGATGCCGGCTATGCGACGATCGACTACGACCTCACGTTCTACATGAACGCCGGAGCGCGGACGGTCCGGAAGGGGAACGTGTTCCTCACCCAGTCTCCCATCGCGGGCGTGGGGGAGCAGGTGAGCCAGTCCCTCCAGCTATTGATGAGCGACCACTTCCGCCCCTCTACGCTCGACTCGGCCAGGATCGACGTGCGGTCGACCCTGGGACTCGAAGCGGCGCGCATCAGCGACGTGCGCGTCCGCCCCGCGTCGGCGGCACCCGGCGATTCCGTCGAAGTCGAGATCACGCTCCGCCGCGGCGGTGCGATGAAGGAGACGCGGCGCACGCGCCTCTACATTCCGCCGCAGACGCCCGAAGGGGAGCTGAGCGTCCGCGTCGCCGACGGCGACGAGACCGACCGATGGGAGCGCGAGCGCACGCCCGACCGGTACCAGCCGGACACATTCGACCAGCTCGTCCAGGTGATCGAGTCGGAGCGGCGCCTCGACCGGATCTACGTACAGCTCTTCCGGCAGGCAGGGGGCGCCACCGTTCGGGGCTCCGAGATCTCGCAGCCGCCCGCCTCGGTGCTCGGTGTGCTCACCGCAGACCGCAAATCGGGCGCCGTCTCGGCCACCAAGGGGGCGACGCTCTCGGAGAAAGAGATTCGGATGGATGTCGTGGTCCGGGGCAGCGAGACCGCGAAGCTCGACGTCGTTCCGGACCTTTCGCGATGAACCCGTCATCCATGAAGGCCACGTCCGACAAGGAAAGGAGTCCGATTCTGAACCGAGCCTCTTGGCTGTTCGGCGCGATCGTGATCGGCGCGATGCTGGGGCATGCGTCCCCGGCCCTCGCCGTGAAGACGTCGTTCTGGAGGACGGACGATCTGCAGGGATTCCTCCAGGGAGAGCACGTGGCGGGGGTCGCTCTGGAGAGCGACGGCTATCTGACGATGGGCCCCGCGTGGGACTCGGTCGTCACGCGGCTCGAAGGGGTCTCCTACATCTGGTGCGTGGCGCGCGACTCCAAGGGGCGGGTGTACTTCGGCACGGGTGACAACGGGCGGATCTATCGCTGGACCCGCGAAAAGGGCGCGAGCGTGGTCTGGGAGACCGGCGCCGGCGAGATCACCTCTCTCGTGATCGACAAAGCGGACAACGTGTACGCCGGATCCGCTCCCGGCGGGATCGTGTACCGGGTCGGCGCGGCGGGGGACACGACGCGCTACTACGAGACCGGCGAGGAATCCATCTGGTCCCTCGTCATCGGGAAGGACGGCGCGCTCTACGCCGGCACGGGCTCGAAGGGGAAGATCTACCGCATCACCGCGGCGAAGAAGGGCTCGGTCCTCGCCGAGACGAAGGACGTGAACGTCCTCGCGCTCGCCGAGGCCCAGGACGGCGCGCTGCTCGCGGGCACGGCGTCGAAGGGACTTCTGCTCCGGGTCGACAAGAACGGCGGAACCCGCGTCATCTACGATTCCGATTCGGATGAGATCCGAGGCATCGCGGTGCTGCCGGATGGATCGATCGTCGTCGGAACCAATCGCCAGTCGAAGACCGGCTCGGACGCACCCGGCCAGGCAGGCGCGGTGGGCTACGCGATCGAGGTCACGCCGAGCGGCAGCAAGTGCGCCGTCTTCCTCGTCCAGTCCGACGGGAGCGCGCGTCTCCTCTACGCGCCGCCGACCGATTTCATCTACGCGGTCGTTCCCGACGGCCCGAAGACCGTGCTCGTCGCGACCGGCGAGTCGTCCGCGCTCTTCCGCGTGGGCACGGACAAGAAGTACGCGTTGATCGGCGTCCCGGAGGAGAAGCAGATCCTCGCGATCGCCCGCTCCGGAAACGCGACCTATGTCGCGACCGGGAACGACGCGGTGCTCTACGAGCTGAGCTCGGGGGCGGCGAAGGAAGGCACCTACACGTCGCAGCCCTTCGATCTGCGCTCCGTCGCGTCCTGGGGCCGCATGACCGCCGGAGTCACGGGGCAGGGCGAGGTCCTCTGGTCCACGCGCAGCGGCCTCTCCGAGGAGCCGGACGAGGGATGGAGCGCCTGGTCCAAGGACACGCCCATCAAGGGGAGCACGCCCATCGAGAGCCCGCCGTCGCGCTTTCTCCAGTACCGGCTCACGCTCAAGCGGGGCGGAGGGGACGGACCCATCGTGTCGTGGGTCGAAGTCGCGTATCAGCAGCGCAACCTGGCGCCCGAGATCGGCGACATCAAGGTCTACGGTCCGGACAATCCCTACATGGAAGGCGGTCCCGATTATCGACCGCCTCAGATTTCGCAGACGTTCCCGAGCGGGCTCAAGATCGAGTACAACATGCCGCGCAGCGGACCGAAGCCTGTGTCCGATCCGAGCGCGGCGTGGGCGCGCGGCGTGCGCACGGTCTCGTGGGAAGCGCTCGATCCGAACGGCGACGGCCTCAAGTACGACGTCTCGATCAAGGCGGACGACGAGAAGGAGTGGCGGCCGCTCGTGTCCGACCACCCGGAGCGCGTCTACAGCTTCGACTCGGAGTCGTATCCCAACGGCGAGTATCGCGTGCGCGTGGAGGCGAAGGACACGCCCGACAATCCGCCGTCGGTCGCCCTCAGCACCGAGCGCACCGGCAGTCCGTTCGAGATCGACAACGTTCCGCCGCGCGTCGATGACCTGAAGACGTCCAGGAACGCGCCGAAGGGGGGGCACGAATCGATCACGGTGAGCGGCTCGGCGATCGACGTCGATACGAGGATCACGACGATCGAGTACTCGGTCGACGGCGGGGACTGGACGGATATCTTCCCGGAGGACGGCATGTTCGACGAGAAGCAGGAGACCTTCAAGTTCGAGGTGAACGATCTCTCGCCCGGCGAGCACCGGATCTCCGTGCGCGCTTCCGATCTCGAGCGAAACGTCGCCGTTGGCAAGGTGCTCACCGTTACGCGCTGATCGTGCAAAACGCAACGCGTGCCGGCGGTTCCCCGATCAGGGGCCGAGCGGCCCGCGCCGTTGGACGCGCCGAAGCGGCGCCGCGGAGTGCTAACCCGTTGTGCCGGAGCCGCCTCATTCCGTTCTCGGCACCCTCGCCCAGTGGTACAATCCTTGCGGTTTGCGCTCCGGCTCATTATCCCTTCCCACATCCGCTGCAAACCTCAGGGGTGGCATGAGGCTGGCCTTTCTCGACCTGCCCGATGACCGCGTCGACCTGATCTCGCTCGCGAGCAGGACGCCGTCGGTGGAGATCGTGCTCGTCGTCCATTCGGACCCGGAAGCGCTCTCGCTCGAGATCGCCGAGGTCCTGCAGATCCCCCGCTCCGCCGAGCCGCTCGACCTTCTCTCCCTGAAGCCCGACCAGGTGGCGCTCCCGTCGCTCGAGGCGCCCGGCGCGAAGGCGCTTCTCCGCTCGGGCATCTCCGAGCGGATCTTCACCTCGCTCGACGAGATCCACTCCCGCCTTCAGGGTCCCGAACCGCCTACGATCCGCGACATTCCCATCGCGGACGGCGACGCGGACGGCGATGGGGCCGTCACACCGGCGGCCCACGGCCGCACCGCGCGCGCCACCGGCGATCCCGAGCCTCTCCAGGCATGGGAAGCCATGTTCGACGAGGCCACCGGCGGCCTCGGCAAGATCCAGGACGCGATGGATCTGAGCGACGATCGAAGCCGCGTGCTGAACGAGATCCTGACCCTCGCCGTCGATCAGACCGGTGCGGAGATGGGATCGATCATGATCCTCGACGAGGACGAGGGAGAGCTCACGATCGCGTTCGCGAACGGGATTCCCTCGGAGACCGTGCGCTCCACGCGCCAGAAGCTCGGTGAGGGGATCTCAGGCAAGGTGGCCCAGGATCGTACGCCGCTCCTGATCCACGATCCGTCGCCGGAATCGCGCGCGGATCCCCGCGAGCGCTCGCGCATCCGCGCGGCCATGTGCGCTCCGATCCAGATGGAGAATCGAGTGCTCGGCGTGATCAACGTGTCGAGCCATCAGGCGGAAAAGCGCTTCGACGATGTGGACCTCCAGCGCCTCGTCCGGATCGCGGAGCGCATCGCGACCATTCTCGACCGTGTGGTGCAGACCCAGCGGCGCGACGCCGATGCCGCGGAATTCCGCGCGCGGCGCGGCGTGGAGATGGCGCTCGCGCGCGAGAAGCTGGATCAGGACGAGCGGCTTCGCCTCGCGGCCACGCGCATCGCGAGCGCGCTGCGGGCCGACGCGGTCCAGATCTACATCGCCGTGCCGGGGGATCAGCGTTTCCATGTCGTGGCCTCCGGGACCGCGGCCGGGGTCCAGGGCCATATGCCTGTGGGCGAGGGGCTCGTCGCGAGCGTGCACGAGGATGGAGAGCCCCTGTGCCTGACCGCGCGGCGCTCCGGGTCCAAGGGCGTGTTCTCGCGGCTCATCCTCGCGCCGCTTCAGGGAAGGCGCTCCATGGGCGTGATCGCGATCGAGAACCGCTCGCTCAAGGAAGAGGAGACCGAGGAGGAGACGCGCCTCGTGGTCCGGCTGGGGCGTCTCATCGCGCAGTATCTGGAGTCGCACCGGGACGAAGGAGCCATCCGCCAGGAGCAGCTCCTCGCGAAACTCGCGGACATCGCTCCGCGTCTCATGGTGCCGCACGACATCGGCTCGCTGCTCTTGGAGACCGCGGCCGCTCTCCGCGCGATCTGCTCGAGCGGCCTTGTCTCAGCCCGTCTCCGCGGCCAGGACGACGAGGTCGCGGTCCGGACGTCGCTCGCCGGATCTACCTCGGATCCCACGGCGCTCACCAAGCTCGAGGAAGAGCTCGGCACTCTCGCGATTCGGGACGGCAAGGAGTCCGCGTCGCCGGAAGCGGCGGGTGCGGCGGAGGTCCGGTTCGTCTGCGTCCCCGTGCGCACCGCGGACCGCGTGATCGGCGCGGTGGCGGCGCTCGTCCCCAAGGGGGACGCCGCGACGGCGCCGCTCGGCGCCCCGGAGCTCGAAGCGATCCGGAAGCTCGCGCTGTATGCCGCTCTTGCGTGGGAGCGCACGCAGACTACGGAAGGGCCGGCGCCGCCCGCGACCGCGGATCCCGTCACCGGGCTGATCGCGGCCTCCGCGCTGGAAGCGCGCGTGCTCGAAGAGGTGAAGCGCGCCGAGCGCTACCATGACAAATTCCTCCTCACGCTGTGTGCCATCGCCGGCTACCAGGACCTGGTCGAGCGGCAGGGGACCGAGTGGACCGAGGGCCTGATCCAGGACTTCGCACGATCGCTCTCGCGGAACGTGCGTGAAGTGGACGTCGTCGCGCGCGTGGGAAGCGGCCGGTTCGCCGTGCTCTCGCCGGAGACCGACAAGGACCACGGCGCGATGCTGAAGCGCCTCGATCAGCTCCTGGTCGAAGCGCAGAAGGCGCGCGATCTCCCGTACACCGAGCAGGTGCAGCTCATCGGGCGTCAGTACGTGTTCCCGGAGGACGTCCCGACCGGGGGAGAGATGGTCGCGCTCCTCCGCGGAAGCTACGCGGTGCCCTGATCGCGTTGTCCGCCCTTGCCGCGCGAACCGCGGCGGGCTATGGTTGGCGCATGACATCGACCACCGTGGCACCGGCGCGCGACCTCGGGGCGCAGAAGCTCGCTCAGGCACAGTCCCTCCTCGCCGAATGCGGCCTCGACGCCTGGCTCACCGTGGTCCGGGAATCGGCGGAACGGCCCGATCCGACGCTCCGCTACTTCCTCGACCTCGACTTCACCTGGACCACCTTCTTCCTCGTGACCCCGACCTCGAGCGCGGCGCTCGTCGCCACGTTCGACGCCCCGGATCTCAAGGAGCGCGGGCTCTTCGACAAGGTCGTGACCTACAAGGAAGGACCCCGCACGGCGCTCCTCGAGCTCCTCGACGAGTCCCGCCCCGCGCGGATCGGGATCAACGTCTCCGAGCACGATGCCCTCGCCGACGGCCTCACCGCGGGCCTTCGCGATTCGCTCACGTCCCTGCTCCGGGACACGGCGCATCAGGGGCGGCTCGTGAGCGCGGCGCCGCTTCTCTTCAGGCTCCGCAACGTGAAGCTCCCGGATGAGCGCCGCCGCATCGAGCGCGCGGTTCTCGAGACCGAGGTCATGTTCGATCGCGTGCGGGACCGGATTCGCCTCGGGATGACCGCGCGCCAGATCGCCGAGATGTTCCACGAGGAGGCGGCGCGCGCCTTAGTTCGGACCGCATGGCCGCAGCACCATTGCCCGACCGTCACCATCGGGGCGAAATCGCCGATCGGGCACGTCGGTCCGGGGGACGAGCCGGTGACGGACGGCTGCATCGTCCACGTCGACTTCGGCATCGTGCGCGAGGGTTATTGCTCGGACCTTCAGCGGATCTGGTACGTGAAGCGCGACGGGGATGCGCCGGAGCCGGTCCGGAAAGCCTACGCGGCCGTGGCCGGGGCGATTGACGCCACGGCCCGCGCGCTCGTGCCCGGAGCGATCGGATGGGAGATCGATCAGCTCGCGCGGGATCGGATTCGAGAGGCCGGCTACCCCGAGTACGCGCACGCGCTCGGACATCATCTCGGCCGCGCCGTGCACGACGGAGGAGGCGTGCTCGGGCCCCGCTGGGAACGCTATGGCGAAGAGCCCTACGAGCCGGTCCGGCTGGGTGCGGTCTACACGCTCGAGCCGAGCGTGCATCTCCCCGACCACGGCATGGTCTCACTGGAGGAGGATGTCGTCGTCGAGGAGAAGGGGGGCGTGTTCCTCTCTCGATTTCCGCGCGAGCTGCCCCTCCTTCGGCCAGCCTAAGGATGCCTCCGGTTCGTCTCCTCGATCCCTCCGTCATTGGGAAGATCCGCGCCGGGGAAGTCGTCGATCGCCCCGCTGCGGTCGCGAAGGAGCTGATCGAGAACGCCCTCGACGCCGGGAGCCGGCTCATCGCGATCCAGTCGGCCTCGAACCCCGATCGCATGATCCGCGTGCAGGACGACGGGTCGGGCATGGGGCGCGAGGACGCGCTCTTGGCGGTCCGGCGGCACGCGACGAGCAAGCTCGAGCGCGCCGAGGATCTCGAGGCCATCGCGACGCTCGGATTCCGCGGCGAGGCGCTCGCCTCGATCGCGGAGGTCTCGAGGCTCACGCTCTCCACCCGCGCCGCCGACGAGTTGACGGGGACGCAGATCGAGATCCTGGGCGGCACGACGATCTCGGTCTCCGGCGTGGGGCGGGCGGTCGGAACGACCGTCTCGGTGGAGGACCTCTTCTTCAATACGCCCGCGAGGAAGCGCTTCTTGCGATCCCGGGAAGCCGAGGTGCGGGCGCTCGCGCGTGTCGTCTGGAGCTACGCCCTCGTGGCGCCGCACGTCCACTGGCGCTTCCGCGTCGATGGGCGCGAGGACACGGAGCTTCCGACCGCGGCGGATCTCCTCGAGCGGTGGCAGGTCTTCTACGGACGCGGATCCGCTGAGAGCGCCGCGCCCTTCGAGCACGAAGGCGCCGGATACCGTTTCCGCGGGGTGCTCGGCGCGCCCGAGATGGCTCGCGCGAACCGCGAACAGCAGATCTTCGCCGTCAACGGGCGCGTAATCGCCTCCTCGTCGATGGCTGCGGCGGTCCGTCAGGGGTTTGGAAATCTGATCCCCGGGGATCGCCATCCGGTCGCGCTCCTCCTCGTCGACATCGATCCCTCGCAGATCGACGTGAACGTGCACCCCACCAAGCGGGAAGTCCGCTTCCGCGACGAGTCCGGGCTCTTCCAGGCGACGCGGCGCGCCGTCGAGAACGCGATGCGCGTGTACGTTCCCGTGGCGCTCGGCGTGCCGGAGTCGGGATCGATGGTGCCGGAGGAGGGAAGCGCGGGCGGGACGCTCGTGATCGAGCCCGGGACCGTGGAGGAGGGATCGCCTCCCTACGTGCCCCAGGGGGTCATGCCGGAGCGCCTCTTCGAATCCGCCGCCTCCGCGGACCTCGGATCGCCCTGGGCCCGCGAGCGCGTGGTGACCGCGGACGTCAAGGAGAGCCTGGCCGAGGTCGAGGTTCCGATCTGGCAGCTCCACGACCGTTACCTCCTCGCGCCGATTCGCGGCGGGCTCGTCATCGTCGATCAGCACGCGGCGCACGAGCGCGTGCTCTACGAGGTAGCGCGGATCCATCTCGCCGACGAGGCGGGACCGAGCCAGCACCTTCTCTTCCCGCGCGTTCTCGACTTGAGCCCGCCGGAATTGGAGGAGCTCCTCTCGATGGAGCCGCTCGTGCGACGGCTGGGCTACGAGGTGTCCCTCTTCGGCGAGCGGCAGGTCGCCATTCGCGGCGTACCGGCGGCGCTCGCCGAGGAGACCGCGATCGATGCGTTGAAGCGCCTCCTTGCGGGCGAGGAGACGCACGGCGAGATCGCGCGCGACGATCCTCCCGAGGAGCGGATCGCGAAGAGCTGGGCCTGCCACGCCGCGGTCCGTTCGGGACAGCCGCTCGATCCGGTCGAGCGGCGCGCCCTGTTCGACCGTCTGTTCGCAACCACGCTCCCGCACGGCGATCCGCACGGACGTCCGACGTACGTCCGCGTCCCCCTGGAGGAGCTGGACCGCCGCTTCGGGCGGCGCTGACCGCTTCGCCGTGACCCGCACGACCCCCGTCGTCCTCCTCGGCGCGACCGCGGGAGGGAAGAGCGAGATCGCGCTCCACTTAGCCCGCCTCGTGGACGGGGAAATCGTCGGGGCCGATTCGCGTCAGATCTATCGCGGCCTCGAGATCGGAACCGCGGCGCCGAGCGCGAGCGATCGCGCCGTCGCACCGCACCACCTCGCCTCGTTCCTCCCTCCCGACGAGATCTACAGCGCCGGCCGCTACGCTCGCGAGGCGGCTCCCGTCCTCGAGGAGATCGCGGGGCGCGGGCGCGTGCCGATCGTGGTGGGCGGATCGGGACTCTACCTTCGCGCGCTTCTCGACGGTCTCTTCGAAGGCCCCGAGCGCGATCCCGCGATCCGAGCCGCGCTCGATGAGCGGTTGAAGCGCGAGGGGCTCGATGCGCTCCGCGCCGACCTCGAGCGGGTGGATCCGGTTGCGCTCGCTTCGATCCTTCCAGGCGATTCGGTGCGCGTGATCCGAGCGCTCGAGGTGCACGCGCTCACGGGGCGGCCCATCTCGGAGCTTCGCCGCGAGCGGCGGAGGAAGGGAGTCGCGTCGCGCCGATTCGGCATTCGCTGGCGGCGCGAGCCCCTTGGGACGCGGATCGCGAACCGGATCCGGGACCAGCTCCGCGACGGATTCCTCGCGCAGGCCGTTGAGCTCCTGGAGTCCGGCTACGCCCCCGCCGCGCCGGGCCTTCACACGCTCGGGTACCGGGAGCTGCTTGCTCATCTGCGAGGGACGATGTCCCTGGACGAGGCCGTCGCGACGATCGCGCTCCGGACCCGGCAGCTCGCCAAGCGCCAGGAGACCTGGTTCCGCGCGACGGGGGATGTGACCTGGTTCGACCTCGAGTCGCCGGAGCAATTTCCCGAGATTGCCCGGTCGATCGCGGCCACCGTTCCAGGCTGACCGCCGCCGGCCAGACAGCCACGCCCGTCCCCCATCGCCCCGTTTGGACTTGACCCCCAGGGCGGGAGCACCTAGGCTGCCTCGTTGAGGGAGCGGGCATAACTCAGTGGTAGAGTGTCAGCTTCCCAAGCTGAAGGTCGCGGGTTCAAATCCCGTTGCCCGCTCCAGTTTCATCCCTCCGCGGCCGGCCGCCCGCGCGTGCGGCATTCCTTGATCGTAGAGAGCGAAGTGCTTCATGATTCACGAGTTCGGCGTATGCCCGTTGACCCCATGACCCTGAGCGAGGAACCGCGGCCGTGATTGGCCTGAGCGATCCCTTCACCATTGCCACGATCGACCCGGCCGGCCTGGCCGCCCGCCTCGGCCTCACGCCAGGCGAGCGGATCCTCGAGATCAACGGGGTCGTCCTGCACGACGAGATCGACTTCGGCTCCCAGATCTCCGAGGAGGAGCTCACGCTCCTGGTCCGGGCGAAGGACGGGGCGGAACGGACCGTCCGGGGCCTCCGGGAGTACGGCGTCCCGTTCGGCGCGGAGTTCGAGGCGCGGCAGCCCAAGCGCTGTCACAACAACTGCGTCTTCTGCTTCGTCTTCCAGCACCCGAAGGGGGTGCGGCGGGAGCTCCTCATCAAGGACGACGACTACGTCTTCTCCTTCGTCCATGGGAATTTCATCACGCTGACCAATCTCGGCGACGCGGAGTTCCAGCGCATCATCGACGAGCGCCTGTCGCCGCTCTACGTCTCGGTCCACGCCACGGACCCCGATGTGCGCGTGCGCCTCATGAAGAATCCGAAGTCGGGGCGGATCATGGAGCAGATCGACAAGCTCACGGCAGCGGGGATCGAGATGCACACCCAGCTCGTGATCTGCCCGGGCATCAACGACGGCGCGATCTTGCAGAAGTCGATCGAGGAGCTCGGCGAGCGGCATCCCGCCGTGAAGACGATCGCCGTGGTGCCGGTGGGGCTCACGAAACACCGCGAGCGCTTGCCGCAGCTCCGCACGTTCACCGCCGACGACGCGCGCCTCGCGCTGGACGAAACGGCGCGCCAGGCGACGGCATTCAAGAAGCGCTTCGGAACGCGGGTCGTCTTCGCCGCCGACGAGATGTACGTGCTCGCCGGAGAGACCGTCCCACCCGCACGCGCGTACGAAGGCTTCCCGCAGATGGAGAACGGAATCGGGATGCTTCGCTCCACGATGGACCGCTGGGCGAAAGGGGAGGATGACATCCGCCCGAGGAACGGCTCACGGGAGCGCGTGGTCGTCGTCACCGGAACGAGCGCCGGCCCCACCATCGAGCGGCTCCTCACCGAGCGCCCGGCCGCGCACGTCGACGCTTCCGTCTGCACGGTTACGAACGACTACTTCGGCGACACGGTGACGGTGAGCGGGCTCCTGGTCGGCGCGGACATCGAGCGGGCGCTCCTCGCTCACGGTCCGGCCGACCGCGTGCTCCTTCCGCCGAACTGCCTCAAGGAAGGCGAAGTCTTCCTGGACGACCGCACGAGGAGCGATCTCGAATCGCGGCTCGGCGTGCCCGTCCAGATCGGGTTCGACACGAAGATCGCGGCGTGAGCGAACCGCTTCCGATCGTCGCCATCGTGGGCCGTCCCAACGTGGGGAAGTCCACGCTCTTCAACCGACTGCTCGGGCAGCGCCGCGCCATCGTCGACGAGCTGCCGGGACTCACCCGCGACCGGCACTACGCCGAAGCGGAATGGAGTGGGCGGAAGTTTCTCCTCGTCGACACGGGAGGCATCGATCCCGGCAGCGCCCACCCCATCCAGCGTCAGATCATCCACCAGACCACGCAG
>Ga0111538_10004995_pt1 | contig 18227 bp, 15 predicted proteins | sample SoiMethybrSBSTD1_FD_79669 | JGI IMG/M metagenome (GOLD analysis project Ga0111538, IMG submission 79669) | Bulk soil microbial communities from a Populus tree surrounding site in Tennessee, USA - Soil MetaG P. TD hybrid SBSTD1 (version 2)... | ecosystem: Environmental > Terrestrial > Soil >...
ATATGTCGAACAAAGAAAAATCGACAGCCTGGTAGTGACGGGTTTTGTTACGAACAATTCGGTTGAAGCTACGGCGCGAACCGCAGGTGATTCCGGCATTGACACAACCGTTATCTCTGATGCCACCGCCTGCTTTGACAAAGTAACGATGAATGGAACAAAGTTTACATCTGACGTTGTCCACGCGCTATCACTGGCCAACTTGAAGGATGAATATGCGACCATCATGACTACAGAAGAAATGTTAGCAGCGCTCAATTCCGCTATCACCAATCTAAAATCTACAATCTAAAATCTGCAATCGAAATGAAGCTCTGGCAAAAAGACAAAACCTCGCTAAAAGAAGTAGAAAGGTTTACGATTGGCAAAGATCAGGAGATGGATATGTACATGGCGCGATTTGATGTGCTTGGTTCCCTGGCACACATTCGAATGCTGGAATCCATTGGATTGTTGACCTCACATGAGCGGGGGGTATTATCGACCGAACTTAAACATATCTATGACAAAATTATCGCCGGTGAATTTGTCCTGGAGGAAGGTGTAGAAGATATCCATTCACAAGTCGAACTGGAACTAACAAAAAAACGAGGCGAAGTTGGCAAAAAGATTCACAGCGGCCGGTCACGTAACGATCAGGTGCTACTGGATGTCAAGCTTTACTTGCGACATGAAATCGAATCGGTTGTCGCCGAAGTAAAAACCTTGTTTGACCTGCTCATTTTGCAAAGCGAAAAGTTTAAGGAACACCTGCTTCCAGGATATACGCACTTACAATTAGCAATGCCATCTTCTTTTGGCTTATGGTTCGGCGCGTATGCCGAAAGTTTGGTGGATGACGTCATCACACTGGAGGCGGCCTATCGAATAGTCAATAAAAATCCATTGGGTTCTGCAGCGGGCTACGGCTCGTCATTTCCTCTAAATCGTAAAATGACGACAACGTTATTGGGATTTGAGGATCTTAACTATAATGTCGTGTATGCTCAAATGGGCCGGGGCAAAAGTGAGCGAATCGTAGCGAGCGCGCTTGCCAACATAGCGGCAACACTTGCGAAACTGTCTATGGATGCCTGTTTATTTCTCAATCAAAACTTTGGGTTCATCAGTTTTCCGGATGAGCTAACAACCGGCTCCAGTATCATGCCACATAAAAAAAATCCCGACGTTTTTGAATTGATTCGTGCGCGGTGCAATCAAATGCTGGCGTTACCCAATGACATCGCATTAATAACTGCTAACCTACCTTCGGGTTATCATCGCGATCTACAGCTACTAAAAGAACTACTATTCCCCGCACTTCATAATCTAAGGTACTGTATTCAAATGGCACATTTGATGCTTACCAACGTTTCGGTAAAAGAGAATATTCTTGGAGATGAGAAGTATAAATATTTATTCAGCGTTGAAGAAGTAAACAAGCTGGTGCTTTCCGGTGTGCCGTTCCGTGATGCTTATAAAAAGGTAGGATTGGATATCGAACAGGGAACTTACAGTCCTTCGGTCACGGTGCAGCATACACATGAAGGAAGTATCGGCAATCTTTGCTTAGAAGATATAAGCCGGTCCATGGACCAGGCCATTGCAAAATTCAACTTCAAAAACGTACACGAATCATTAAAAAAGCTCTTAGACTGATTGCGGATTACAATTCATTCCAATACTACAGCTTGTTTTTTTTCAGATTTTTCTCTGAAGCCAAACGTAAACATGATCGTGACCACCAAAGCAAAAATCAATGGGATTGCCCAAAAGGACTGCCATTGTTGGAGTGTTGTTTCGCCGTCACCCATGATGGTATTAAAAATCCAACCGGCGGCAAGCGTTCCTAAGCCCTGCCCGACGCCATAGGAAACCAATACAAAAAATCCCTGGGCCTGCGCCCTGATTTCTGGGGAAGCTTTTTGATCAATGTAGACCTGGCTCGCTACATAAACAAAATCATAACACGCCCCATGTAGTAAAATTCCAAGAATCAACATTCCCGATAATGCATCGCTTGCTGCGAAAGAAAACAACGCATAACGGAGGGTCCAAGCTGCGAGTCCTAATACCATTACCCATTTGATACCCAGCTTGCGAAAGAACCAGGGCATGAGTAGCAGAAATAAAACTTCAGACATTTGTCCGAAGGTCATTTTAAATGCTGGGTTGGCTATGTTTGCGTCTTTCAGGAAAATTGGGACGTATGCAAAGTAGCTGGCAAAGGGAATACTGATTAGCAGCAAACCAATAACAAAAATTACAAACGGCCGGGAATTCAGTTGTTTCAATGCATCAAGGCCGATGATGTCTCGCGCAGAAATTTTTTTGCCGGCGCCCTTCGGAGGAACATGCGGTAATGTGAAGCTGTAAATACCCATCAGGATGCCTCCAACGCCTGCTACATACATCGGAAGTGCTGTTGTATCACCTTGCAAAAAATAGCTGACAATAATTCCAGCGCTTATCCATCCCAATGTTCCAAATACGCGGACAAATGGGAAATCGTGTTCCTTGTTCTCCAACAAGTGAAAGGCGGTTGCTGTTGCCAATCCAACGGTAGGCATGTAGCATAACATGTGAAACAAAAGGAAAATAAGAAACAATACGTGCGATGCTTCACCTATTAAAGGAGCGCAGAAAACAAAAATACCACTGAGAATATGCATTACACCCATCACCCGCTGTACGGCAAAAAAACGATCGGCGATCATGCCAAGGAAAAAAGGTGAAACAATTGACCCAATGGGACTCACCATATACGCCAGATAAATGATGTCACTCATTCCATGGCTTTTCATATAGTTACCACCCGTTGCATACCATGAACCCCAAATGAAAAATTGGAGAAACATCATGGCCATTAAACGTACTTTCATTGAATCTTGAGGTGGTTTAAAGTATCGTGATTAGTTTTTTTTGAGATCAAACTAATGTTGCCTTTTGCGCGCTTATTTTTTTCGAGTTGGTGACTTCTGCGACCAATTTTTTCATGTAGCGCATGGCTAAGATCGTTGCTTTATCAACCTCTTCAATGCCGGCAATTTTGTGATTCTTGATCAGCGGCAAGCAATATTCAGACGCCAGATAGCCCTTATAATCATTTTGACATAATGCGTCGATAAATGTGTCATAGTTGATCTTTCCGCCATGGTGAGGAGCTGGCTCTTGTTCGACTTCACCATTCTCCGTTTCTGTAAAATTCCAGGCGCCGTAGTGCGTATACAAAAGATTTTTGCCACAAATCCTTACCGCTTCGCGCACATAATCACTTTTCTGACGGTCGGAGAATAATGGAACGTCAATGCATAGCTTTACATTCTTCCTTTCAATTTCCTGCATCATAGCCAAGGTGTCTTCGTAACCGGGGCGAAGCACAGGAGCATGATTTTGTAGCAGCAAGGTAATTCCCAGGTCTGCTGCCCACGATGCTACTTCACGTATTCCACTGATCGCCCTGTTCCATACCTTTAAGTCGAGGGGGTTCAAGGGTTTGAAATAATTTCCTTTTTCATAGGGTGCATACATGGAAATTGCTTCTTCGTCATCGATAATGCCGGGCCACGCCGCAAAGATTTTTACCATGTCTACATTCAGGTCGTGCGCAAGCTCTAACACTTGTTTCATCATTGCTAGATTATTCTCTCGCTCTTCGCTATGGCGACTGCAGAAGTTGCTCATGCTTTCGATGGCGCAAAGTTCAATGCCTTGATCTGCCGCCACTTCTTTGATACGAAGCCGGGTTGTTTTATTGAGATCGAGGGGAGAGGCGACGGGACGTTTCGTTTCGATTGCTAAGCCCTCAAAGCCCAATGATTTCGCTTTGTGAATTTGTTGTTCAACGGATAGGGCTTTTCCGGAATAAAATAACCCGGAATATGTCACAGTAAGAAGTGCAAATTTCATAGGGATAATAGTTCGTTAGTTTCAAATGCTAAATGTCGTTCATTTTTCAAACAAGTATTTGTTCAACAGCTCTTTTCCTTTTTTGATCGCATCGCGGCCGTCAGATTCTATTCCGTACCAACCATGATACCCTGAATTCTTAGCAAGTCGAATCATCTTCGCGGTGAGTTCGTCCGTTGGCTGATTACGATATGACATTCCTCCTGCAAATGGTAACGTCTTCTCCAGGTATCCATAATTATCAAAATCTTTTCCCGGCTCACGCCAATCTGGATAGATGGCAAGAAAGGGATCATCAATTTCTTTCATCAACGAAATCATAAAATCAGGGTCGTTAGAAACGCCACCGTGATTTTCAATTAATACACTGACCTTCGCAGGTACAGCGTACTCCAGCAGCATATGGTAAGATTCCGTCGCCCATTTTAACGCTTCATGTTTGTCAACATTTTCTGGTCCGCGGCAATTTGTTCGTATACTTTTGCATCCTAGAAAATTTGCAATGTCGATCCATTTCCGGTGGTTAATATCAAATTGCCGTCGCCCTTCTTTGGTTGGCATGCAGCCATCACCTTCCTCATCCACCATGATCAGCACGTTCGTCACCTCGTGATCTTCAGCATTCTTCCTAAGCTTCTTGAGATACTCTTCCGTAGGCACTTCAAAAAAAGTATTGACATACTCAATTCCATTCAGTCCGAAATCCTGCCTTGCTATCCTTGCAAAATCAAGTGTTTTCCACTTGCCGGCGCGTATTTCTTCCACAAGCGCCCACTGCGCCAAGGAAATATCATCTTTGGTTATTATAGACATCAGGGGAAAAACCTAAACTCCTTCAAGCTCCCACCCCTTTCGATATTCGCGTGTCAGGAATTTATTCGCTTCCGGAATATTGGTGATCTCCATTTTCGACGAATCGTAAAGCACTTTCTTCCTTGCTCGTAAAGCGATAGCCCCCAGGTTAATCGTTTCTGAAATTGTCGAGGCCAGTAAGAAGCTACCAGGTGATTGTTTCTTTTCCTTAAAGGCGTCGATCCAGACATCGTCTCCGCGGGTTGGTTCATCTTCTGCAGGGGGTTTGCCTTGCATCATCTTGCTTTCGGGAAGCAGAACAGGTTTTTCATTTCTGAATCCGCCTAAAATTTTTCCTTTGTCACCGACGAACAACATTCCTTCGGTTGGCAAATCCTTACCATCAACTTCCAATTCTTCAGGTGTAGCTGGTTTCATACCTCCGTCATACCAGAAAAGATCAAAGTTTGGAAGGGATTCTTGTCTCGGGAATTTAAAACGAATAATGCAAGAATAGGGGAAGGCCACATCATTCACCACATTTTTGCTCACCTGGTTCTCAATTGTACGCGTCGTTGTAGCATATGCTTCAGCACTCGTGGGCGGAGTATTAATACCCAGCGTAAGGAACATTGGCCATAAGCTATAATGACCCATATCTGCAATACTTCCACCGCCGAAATCATACCATCCCCGAAAAACACAATGCGTATAATTTGGATGGTAAGGCCTTTCAGGAACGGGACCTAACCATAGATCCCAGTTGAAATCTTTCGGAACAGGAGGTGTGTCTTTTGGGTTAGAGGTCCACTGTGGCCAGACAGGTCTGTATGACCAATTGTGAATTTCCTTAAGGTTCCCAATAGCACCTTCGCTAATCCATTTTTTTACAGTATCGTTACCAGGCCGTATGCTCCATGCTAATAAATGACTACTAACGCCTGTGCTACGCGCCGTATCGATCACTAATTTTGACTCACGCATGCGGTTTGCTATAGGCTTATGGATCACAACATGTTTTCCTTTTTTCATTGCGGCAAGGGAAATGGTTGCATGAAGGTGATCGGGTGTCATTATTTTCCAGGCGTCCACATCTTTTTCCTTTTCGAGAAGCTCTCTAAAATCTTCGTATGAGGTACATCCCTTATATTTTTTGTCTGGTTTATTTTTAGCGTAGTATTTTTCAACAAACTCTTGTCCGATGTCGCGCCCTCCGGGGATACCTTTAAATTTCTCACCCCATGTAGGTTCTCCCAAGGTCTTTCGAATACCATCGCGGATACCGTTTGGCGACCAGTCGATATAGTCGTCACTCAATTTGTTGGGATCGCAGACAGCCACAATTTGAATTTTTGGGTTGGTAATGAGTTGCGTCATTTCACGCATACCTTGCGTTCCACAGCCAATGTAAGCCAGCGTCAATTTATCGCTCGGCGCTACAAAACCCGTTCCGCCCATAACGTGGCGAGGAACAATAGTGAACGCTGCCGATGCACCTACCGTCGATGCAATAAACTCTCTGCGGTTGATTTTTTTTGAAGGCTTTTGTCCAGGGGTATTCATAGGTATTGATTTTAAGGTGACTGGTAGGATATAATTTAGAATTTTGAATTTGTTAATCCTATATTATTACTGATCAATGGAAGAATTTAAATATGGCCTGTTAATGTGTGAATGACACACGAAGTGCTTGGTAATAGTTTCGATTGTGCCACGGGTAGGGAGCTACCGGCGTAGACTTATAAAAGTATTCTTTATCTTAATAGAAAATCTACCGATCCATGAAAGAAATCGAAACGTTAATCCCTCATCGAAATCCTTTTTTATATCTGGATGAAATTTCTTCTTTTTCGAAAGAAGAAATCGTTGGGACAACTGTATTTTCTGATGCAAATGAATTTTTAACAGGAAGTTTTCATGAATTCAATTATGTACCAGGTGTAATTTTAATAGAAGCGATGGCACAATGTGGCGGAGCCGGGATAAAAAAACTACGACTTTCTGACGGCTTGTTTGGTTTTGCAAATATTGAAGCAGCGAATTTTTACAAGGGCGTTGAATATGGCGTCGTTTTCAAAATGGTTATTAAGAATATAAAAATTACGAATAAGTACTTTAAGCAATCGGGAATTGGCTTCGTCGCAGATTCTCCCTGTATGGACCTAACATGGGTCTGCGTGAGATTCCAATAACATAGGTTTTGTTCGACATCAGTACTTAAACGGCACCTCAGCAACAGTTTTATCCCATCCCAATTTCATCACCGCTTGCTTTTCTCCTTTAGCATCAAATTGAATAGAGAAATTTTCGAGTGTTTCATTTAAAGTGGATGAAGGAACTGTTACCCGAAGGGCATCGCTCTTCTCATTATATTTGAAAGCTCCCCAATAGTCCAGCTCATTATTCAGAATGATTGTCCATTCTTTTTCCCCTGGAATGGTAAACAACGAGTAGGTGCCGGCCTTGACTTTTTTGCCAGCCAGTTCGACATCTTGATAAAATTTTATTTCAGTATTTTCATTTGCTCCCGTACGCCAGACTTTGCCATAGGGCACAAGTTTTCCGAAAATTTCCCTATCATTTTTTGATGGCCTGCTATAAGTCACGCGCACGATAGCTTTCTCACCTTCTTTCCGGTCATGGGCAAAATGATCAGGGAAGTAAGCAAAGTCTAACGGGCTCTTGTCAACTTTTCGAAAATTTTGTGATTGGGCTGTGCCGATGCATAATGCAAGTGCAAAGCATAAGAGTATAACTTTCTTCATGGCTATATTTAAATTTCTAAGAAACTATTTTCATGCAACCAAACGCAGCCTAATCTCAAAGCTAGCTTTCAGCTTTAAGCTGTCAGCTGAAAGCTCCTAATAGTATCTCCCCATCAGTGGATGTTCCACAATTGCTCGTTTTAGTTCGAGCAGATCCACAGGACCTTGGTAGCTGTAAACAATTTTTCCTCCGGGTTCCACCAGTAGGGTATACGGTAACGCACCATTCCATTTAGGATCAACGGCCTCAATTAATTTGTAATTATCTTCCCCATCAAAAAGATAGTTTTGCACAGGCGAATGAGCATTCTTCAGAAACTTTAGTGCTTTCTCAACGTTCTCAGGCTTATCGGCAGATAAAGAAACAAACTCAAAATTGCGTGCGCCATACCAGCGCTGAAGTTCGACCAGATCGGGATACTCGGCGACACAAGGCGCGCACCAGGTTGCCCAAAGATTGATGAGTCGAAGTTTGTCTGTCGGATTTTTAACAATGTCCTTAATCTGCGATTCTTTTACTTTTTCGATTGCCACTGGTTTGGCGTTCCATTTTTCCTCAACTTTTTTGGCGTATTGATTTTTCCAACCCCACTTCGTTGAGCAACCGAAGGTCTTATTTTCAGGATTAGCAACAGGTTTTCCAGCTAACAAAGCATCGACAGCGGCACGGAGATCTTCCGCATTCGCTTTTCCAGGCTTTTCGATTTTATCAATTCGACCCACGTATGCCAGCTTGCGGTTTGCATCAAATACATAAGCGTGTGGCGTAGCGGCCGGCCCATACGCAATGGCCACTGACTGCGTGTCACCGTCATAGAGGTAAGGAAAGTTATACTTTTTATCACGGTGACGGATGATCATTTCTTCATACGAGTCGTTCAGATCGGTGTAACCACATTCTTCCGGAAGAAGTCCCATAGTACTGTTCGGCATAATACCCACCAGTGCCACACCTTTATCTTTGTATTCGTTTGTAAATTTGATGATACGATCCTCGTACGCCTGGGCCGTTGGGCAGTGATTGCAAGTAAAGAGTATGACCAGGACTTTTGCATCCTTGAAGTCATCCAGTGTATAAAATTTTCCTGTGACGTCGGGCAGGCGGAAGGGTGGCGCAGCGATACCTATGGATAGGGTCTTCACCTCTACCTCGGCTACATGTTGAGGATTGGGCTTAAATCCCGTAGCGGAGGCAGGGATGGAATCGGTACTTTCTTGTGCAGTCTCTTTGTCTTTTGCCTGCTGGCAACCCGCAAGGCCAACGAGCAGGGCGACTACGCAATATGTATTGGGGTGTAAAAGGAGTCTTGTTCTCATTTCTGAATAATTTAATAGCGATAGTTCGATGCACGAAAAAAGTAATGATGTTGTTGTGCTTTTTGAAAATTTAGACTTTCTCCTTCAAAACACCAACAGGGTATACTCTAAGTACGACAGGGTCTTCTAAACGGTATGTTTTTCTTACAGGCGGGATTTAGTGATTCGCAAATTGTGACTAGTACTTGATCATTGAGAGAAGTTATTCGTAACATTGCCCCTGACATTTGAAATTGGACGTATGCAACCTCAAACTATTCTGATATTAATACTGATCATAACTTTTGTCAGCTATGTATTCGATCAGCTTTTGGACCTTATCAATCTAAAATCCCAACGGATGGATATTCCAAAAGAAATTGAATCATTTTATGAAAAGGAAAAATATTTAAAGTCACTGGCATACAATCGGGAGCGCACGAAATTTTCGTTCCTTACTTCCGCATTTGGTTTTTTGCTTTCAGCTTCGATGCTTCTTTTTGGAGGCTTTGGCTGGCTCGATATTTTGCTCAGGACTTACATCGAAAACGAAATTCTGCTGGCGCTAGTATTTTTTGGTATCCTGATGCTGGCATCCGATATTCTCACCATTCCATTTCAATTGTATAGTATTTTTGTAATCGAGGAAAAATATGGTTTTAACAAGACGACAATAAAAACTTTTATCACTGATAAGTTAAAGGGATATGCGTTGGGAGCAATTGTAGGGGGTGGACTGCTCTCGCTGTTGATTTATCTCGTCCTGGCCATTGGTCCATCCTTCTGGATTTGGTTTTCCATTATTGCCGCTGTTTTTATTTTGTTTATCAATATGTTTTATACATCGTTGATCCTTCCGCTTTTTAATAAGCTGACACCATTACAGGATGGTGAATTAAAAGCTGCAATTGAGAATTTTTCCAGGAAGGTAAATTTTCCACTGGATAATATCTTTATTATAGATGGCTCAAAACGTTCCAAAAAAGCAAATGCATTTTTCTCCGGAATAGGAAGAAAGAAAAAAATCGTTCTATACGATACGCTCATCACCAATCACACAACGGAAGAACTGGTGGCAGTTTTGGCGCATGAGGTGGGTCATTTTAAAAAGAAACATATTATCTGGGGTTATGTACTCTCCGTTTTACAAATTGCCTTCACGCTGTTCGTTCTTTCATTGATGATCTTAAATGAAAACCTGTCGCTTGCCCTCGGAGGGTCCCAGTTGGCGATTCATCTTAATTTATTGGCTTTTGGAATTTTGTTCTCACCGATCTCAGCCATTACGGGCTTGTTAATGAATATGTATAGCAGGAAAAATGAGTTCGAAGCAGACGCTTATGCTAAAGAAACATTCGACGGAGGGGCATTGATCAATGCATTAAAGCGGCTTTCTGTTGATAGCCTCAGTAATTTATATCCCCATCCGTTGTATGTATTTTTTCACTACTCTCATCCACCACTATTGAAACGGTTGGATGCTTTGAGTTAGTTTGAGGTTCGAAGTTTGAGGTTCGAAGTTGTGCGAAGTAAACCGTCATCTGTAAGCTGCGAGCTGAAAGCTTGATGAAGTCCACACGCCCTAGCTTTCTGCTTTCAGCTTTTTGCCTTCAGCCCGATAAAATATGTCAATGCCATCGCATATCCTTCAAGTCCGAAACCTGTAATTAAGCCAACGCACTTAGACGTGATGAGGCTTTTATGGCGAAATTCTTCGCGACTGTAGACATTTGAAATGTGGACTTCTACAACAGGAGTCTTTATCCCGGCGATAGCATCATGAATAGCCACGGATGTATGGGTGTATGCACCCGCATTAAGAATAATCCCATTAAATGAAAATCCCACTTCGTGCAACTTATTCACTAGCTCACCCTCAACGTTCGATTGATAATAGTCCAGCTTAAAGGACGGAAAACGTTTTTGTAGTGTGTCAAAAAAAACTTCAAAAGACTCGCTTCCATAGATGGAAGTTTCACGTTTGCCGAGCAGATTTAGGTTGGGACCATTAATGATTTGTATATTCATTATTAAGTGTTGGAGTGTTGAGGTTCGAAGTGCTGAGGTTGGATCCGCTAGCGCGTCCATCACTCTTTTTACATCTTAGAGCCCTTATTTCAAGGCAGCAAGTTAATAACTAATGCCATTCTATAAATCAGTATTCTTGTTTTTTAAAATCCATAAAGGTTACTTCGTGGCATGTGGGAGCAGCATATCAAATACTACTCGAATTATTTAAAGCTGGAGCGATCGCTGTCCATAAATTCAGTGGAGGCATATGTACATGATGTCGAGCTGCTGCATCAGTTCATGGCTATGAAGCATTCTCAAGTGACAGCGATGAAAGTTACGGCAAAACATCTCCAGGAATTTCTTCAATACATTAACGAGTTGGGTATGTCAGCTCATAGCCAGGCGCGTATTCTTTCGGGGATCAAAGGATTTTATAAATACTTGTTGTTCGAAGAGCTTGTCGAGAAAGATCCCACCGACCTTATTGAAGGCCCTAAGCTGGGTCGAAAACTTCCCGACACACTTAGCTACGTCGAGATCGAAAAACTTTTCCAGGCGATCGATCAATCTAAACCAGAAGGAGGACGCAACCGTGCGATGCTGGAGGTGCTTTATAGCTCCGGCCTTCGTGTGAGTGAACTGGTTGAGCTGAGGCTAAATAATGTTTATGCGGACATTGGTTTTCTCCGTGTCATTGGCAAAGGAAATAAAGAACGTCTCGTGCCCATTGGGCGGGACGCTTTGAAATATTTAAAAATTCATATCGACGAAATCAGAGGCAGGACGCCACACAAGCCTCCGCAGAAAGGTTTTGAATCATACGTGTTCCTGAATCGGAATGGTAAGAAACTCAGTCGTGAAATGATTTTTATGATCATCAAGGACCTTGCGTTACAGATTGGCCTGAACAAAAGTATCAGTCCCCATACATTTAGGCATTCTTTTGCGACCCATCTAATTGAGGGGGGAGCGGACCTTAGGGCTGTACAGGAAATGTTGGGACATGAATCGATTACTACAACTGAAATCTATACCCACCTTGACCGCGACTATTTGAGGCAAGTAATCCAGGAGTTTCATCCGAGGAGTTAGCTAGAAATACATTTTTCAAATAATGTATACACTATTTTAATATTGCCAATATCTTTGGCCCCATGTATAAATGGCTTATTCGCCCGTTATTTTTCTCAGTCGACGCAGAAAAAATTCATCACTTCGTTTTCAGAAACCTCAAATTTGTTAGTAGAATTCCAGGCGTGAGGCCATTGCTGCGCGGCTTGTATAGTGTCGCAGACACGCGGTTAGAAAAAAGAATTTTGGGGATCACGTTCAAAAACCCGGTTGGGCTAGCGGCTGGCTTTGACAAAGATGCAAAGTTGATCGATGAATTGGACGCGCTTGGTTTCGGGTTTATCGAAATTGGTACTGTTACACCCTTACCGCAATCCGGAAATGATAAACCGAGATTATTTCGGTTGCCGCAAGATCAGGCGCTGATCAATCGGATGGGTTTCAACAATGAAGGAGTCGAAGCGGCCATGCGGCGCTTAAAAGAAAAAAAATCCAATATCATCGTCGGAGGAAACATTGGGAAAAACAAAGTCACTCCGAATGAAAACGCGTTGAATGATTATGCCCTGTGTTTTGAGGTGCTGTTTCCTTATGTAGATTATTTTGTCCTGAACATAAGTTCACCGAATACTCCGGGTCTTCGTGAACTCCAGGACAAGGAACCGCTTCGTAAACTGCTTATGCATGTAAAACAATTGAGTGCATCGAAGGGTGTGTACAAGCCGCTGTTACTGAAGATCGCGCCGGATCTGGTAGACAGTCAGTTGGATGACATCATTGAAATTCTAAAGGAGACAAAATTAGATGGTGTCGTTGCGACCAACACAACAATTTCACGGGAAGGCCTTTCAACAAGCAACGCCGAAGTTCAGGCGATTGGTAATGGGGGATTAAGTGGAAAACCGCTTACTGAAAGATCTACATATGTGATCCGCTATTTGCGCCAGAAACTTGGCCCACAGTTTCCGATCATAGGTGTGGGAGGAATAATGAGCACGGATGACGCGATAGAAAAATTAAAGGCTGGAGCAGACTTAATTCAGATTTACACAGGATTTATTTACGAGGGGCCCGGTTTCGTCAAACAAATCAACAATGCCATTCTACAAAACCTAAAATCTTAAATCGTAAATCGTCATTCTAAAATCTAAAAATTATATTATTGATTTCGTTATTTCAACCGCAGAGGCGCTAAGACGCAAAGGATATTTTTAAAATTAGAGATACGATAACCCTTTTATTATTCTTTGCGCCTTTGCGTCTTTGCGGTTCATTTCTCAATACGGGTCTAGCAACACCCACAATCTACAATCGTCAATCTAAAATCTGCAATCGCCTCATTTTTTATCAAAATAAAGCGTAGCCTTTAGCGTCCCTTCGATTTGAATACCCGTATCAGGATCCTCGTACGTTCCATCTTTTTCAAAGTACAATACCAGTTTTGTGTCAGTCAATGTTTGAATCGTATAATCGCCACTGAGATCAACAAATTCAGTATTAAAATCCAATGATGCAGTAAGTTTTTCACCGTCTTGAGACCAGTGGCCTTGTGTAGGCACTCCGTCTTTGGTTAACGTGACTACTCCGCCGGGCTTAAACTCGAGAATAGGATTAAAAGCATCATCTTCTTCCTCGAAACCGCTAGGAACGCCAAAAACCAGCACTTCGCCCTCTGCCTTAGTACCTTGCCACGACCCTTCCACGGAGGCAATTTTTTCGTCGTCATCACACCCTGCAAACAATGCCAGGAAAACAACAGGGAACAAAAATTTTACTTTCATACCTAAATTTTAGTAGCTTGAAGGTACAGGCAAATTTCCAGGGTAAAAGCGTGAAATTGCTCAATTGTTTTTTACATCGGTAGGCGTAAATGGATCGGTGATAAATGGGTAGGACCGGTGACGGTTTTTGTAAACCAAAAAGGGTATAACCTATTAACGACAAAAATTTCGCTTATGAAAAGGAGTAAAACTGCCATTCTTCTTTCGCTTCTATTGATTACCGCCCTGGTATTATGGTCCTGGAAAAAATCTGAAAAATCTGCCGTCGTTTATCTTCAACCAGTATCGTCACCCATTACGATGTGTGGTTCCTTTTCTGCCCTATGGAGCGACACGATTAAGGCACCTCCTGCTAAAATACTTCCTGGTCTTGGTAATCTTCGTTACCCAATAACGACAACGTCGCTTAAAGCGCAGGAATTTTTTGAACAAGGTCTTCGCTTGGTTTATGCATTTAATCATTGGGAGGCCATTCAGGCATTTAAGATGGCCACCACGTTGGATCCTGATTGTGCTATGGCCTATTGGGGACTAGCCCTTGCGTTTGGACCGAACCTCAACGATTGGAATCCCACGGATCGAGAACGTATTGCATTGGAGGCGATACAAAAAGCACAAAGTAAAAAAGAGAGAATATCGCAGGTTGAGAAGGATTTTATTGATGCGCTCGCGACCCGGTATGATGGGAAAGCCTATGAAAATAGAGATTCGTTAAACCGCGCGTACGCCAGTGCTATGGTTAACCTTTCAGGGCGTTATCCAAATGATGCCGAAGTGCAGACGCTTTGCGCTGATGCGATCATGAATACCATGCCCTGGGATTATTGGTTAAAAGACGGAATGCCTAAACCCGAGACCGCGGAAGCGAAGAATATTTTGGAAAATGTTATCGCGAAGTTTCCCAACCATCCCGGCGCCCATCATCTCTACATTCATTTGGTAGAAGCGTCTCAAACGCCGGAGCTAGCGCTGAAAAGTGCGCAATTTTTAGAAACAGCGATGCCATCGGCTGGCCACATTGTGCATATGCCTGCGCATATTTATGTTCGCGTAGGTCAATACACAAAATCCATAGAATTAAATCAGACTGCTGCAAAGGTTGACGAACAATATCTTTCTTACTCTGGCAATCAGGGAATGTACAGACTGATGTATTATCCACACAATGTTGATTTCATAAGTTTCAGCTCCTACATGGAAGGAAGGAGTAATTTAGGAATACAAACCGCGCTAAAACTCGCGTACAAAGGAAGCTTTAGCAAAGTTGCCGTGCCGGGATTTTCACAATACATGACCGTTGAACCCATGATCGCCTACACGCGTTTTGGAAAATGGAGTGACATACTTGCCTTACCAGATCCTGGAAATGATATCCTTTATGCGCAGGTAATGTGGCGATTTTCCCGGGGAATGGCATTCATTCGTTCCGGTTACACAGCTGAGGCTAATTTTGAGTTGAACAAACTTGATTCCTTAAACAAACTTGATACACTGAAGTCAATTTATATCTCGTTTAATCCAGTATCCAGTTCGTCCCAGATTGCCTCTAGTCTTTTGCGCGGTGAAATTTTAATGAAAGAAAATAAAATTGACGAGGCTTTTGTGGCATTTCAAAATGCTGTGACGACAGAGGACTCGCTGCGCTACAACGAACCCCCTGACTGGAAATTACCTGCGCGCCATTATCTCGGTGCTGCACTTTTGGATGCCGGCAAATTTGCTGAAGCTGAACAAGTTTACCTAAGCGACTTAAAGATCAATCGCGAAAATGGCTGGGCTCTTACTGGCCTTCAACTATGTTATCTCAAGCTCGGAAAAAAATCTGACGTAACATCCGCAGCAAAGCGGTTTGGCAAGGCTTGGAAAAATGCGGATATAGCTATTACTAGTTCCAGGTTTTAATAAGTTTTGAGTCTCTAGTTTATAGTTTCTTGTTCGGAGGCACGGCAACTTCAAACCAGAAACTCGAAACTAGAAACTAATCCCAATTGGGTATGATTGCAGTTTTAATTAGTTTTGCGCATTGAGGGATTAAATGGCACAAAACACATACAAGTCAAATACTTTTAAAAAGCCAGAGAAGGAGAAGAAGGGAAAATCATCCTCCAAATTCAAATTTAACATTGGGTTTTTTAAAGATCCGCGGTTTAAGCTGGCGGCGGGATTTTTCCTGATGATTGTCGGGATCTATTTATTTCTTGCGTTGGTTTCATATTTATTTACGTGGCGGGCAGACGAAAGTGTGGTGCAAGCGGTTAGCAATTCGTCGTTACTTGAAGCAGGACAAGAACCGGAGAACCTGTTGGGGCTTTGGGGTGCTGTAATATCTCACTATGTTATTTTCAGATGGTTCGGTATTGCTGCATTTTTCATCCCACCGTTGTTATTTGTCGTTGGCTTTAAGATAGTTTTTGGACGCGAGCTCTTCCGTATTTTTTCTTTTAGTATTTTCTCCATATTCACCGGACTCTGGTTAAGCCTCTTGCTGGGCTATGTGACCATGATTAGTGAGGGTACCAGTGAATGGAGTATCCTCGGAGGAGGACTCGGTTATCACCTCGCTGTGTTGAGCGATGGGATGTTTGGATGGGGAACATTTTTGATTCTGATTCTTTCGCTTTTCGTTTTCATCATCTTTTATTTCAACGTAACGTCCATTCCACTTTTCGTGAAAGATCCTAAACCAATTGGCAACGATGCCATCCTTCCAGACGATAGGACGGAACATGAGGATCCCTTATTCTCGAACTACACAGACGATGAAGACAATTGGCCCGAAAAAGTAGAACCCAATGGAAACGAAGCGAAATTTGAAACTCCAATGGAACTGAAAGTTAAGGAGCCGGTTAAACCTGTGCAGGAAGTAAAATTGGAAGTTCAAAAAATGGAACCTGTGCGCACGGAACCGGTTCGAAAAGAAGGTAAACAGGAACCTCTATTTACGGTTGAGGAAAATCTTGATACCGATAAACTGGCGGAACAATTGGTTGAAGAGCAGGGACTCTATGATCCTACGCTCGACCTAAGTGGGTATAAATTTCCGCCGCTGGAGCTACTCAACGAATACGATACGGGAAAAGCAGGCGTAACACAGGATGAGCTCAATCAAAATAAAGATAAGATCGTCGCGACGTTGGTCAATTTTAAGATTGGAATTCAAAGTATCAAGGCCACTATCGGTCCCACGGTAACCTTATACGAAATCGTGCCTGACGCCGGGATTAAAATATCGAGAATCAAAAACCTTGAAGATGATATTGCGCTGAGTTTATCTGCGTTGGGGATACGGATCATCGCTCCCATTCCAGGTAAGGGTACTATCGGTATTGAGGTACCTAATAAAAACCGGGAGATGGTAAGCATTCGCTCGATGTTTGCGACACAGAGTTTTGCAAAGACGGATAAAGAGTTGCCCATCGCTTTGGGCAAGACCATTTCCAACGAAGTATTAGTGATTGACCTGGCGAAGATGCCGCACTTGTTGGTTGCCGGAGCCACAGGCCAGGGCAAATCAGTGGGTTTAAATGTGCTTCTTACTTCGTTGATATATAAGCGTCATCCATCCCAGTTGAAATTTGTTCTGGTGGACCCGAAGAAGGTTGAAATGTCGCTCTACTCAAAACTCGAGCGTCACTATCTGGCGAAACTTCCCAACAGCGAAGAAGCGATCATTACAGATACCCGTAAAGTTGTTCACACACTGAACTCCCTTTGTATCGAAATGGAAAATCGATATGAGATCTTAAAAGATGCAGGTGCCAGAAACTTAAAAGAGTATAACACAAAATTTGTATCGCGCAAACTCAATCCCAAAGAGGGCCATAGGTTCCTTCCATACATTGTGTTGGTCATCGATGAATTGGCGGATTTGATGATGACGGCTGGCAAGGAAGTAGAAACGCCGATTGCACGATTGGCGCAGCTGGCCCGCGCAATTGGGATCCACTTGGTGGTAGCAACGCAGCGTCCATCGGTGAATGTTATCACAGGTGTAATCAAAGCCAACTTCCCCGCACGTTTATCATTTAGGGTTACTTCCAAAGTAGATTCTCGTACTATTTTGGATACGGGAGGTGCTGATCAATTGGTGGGCCAGGGCGATATGTTACTGTCATCCGGCTCCGATATTATTCGTCTTCAATGCCCGTTTGTCGATACTCCCGAAATAGAAAAGATCTGCGATTTTATAGGCTCGCAGCGAGGATACGATTCCGCCTACATGCTACCGGAATTTGAAGGCGATGATGAAACGGGACCTGAGAGCGTAGATCTCTCAGACAGGGATGCGCTTTTCGAGGATGCCGCTAAGCTCATTGTTTCACATCAGCAGGGTAGCACATCACTCATTCAGCGAAAGCTCAAATTAGGGTATAATCGAGCAGGTAGGCTAATCGATCAACTGGAGGCGGCCGGCATTGTGGGGCCTTTTGAGGGAAGCAAGGCGCGGGAAGTGCTGATAAAAGACGAGTACAGTTTGGAACAATTATTGACTAGTTTGAGAGAAAAACACAGTCAATTTTGATTTTTTAGCCTATTTTTAAGTTACTTACTGAAATGAAAAACCTATTCTTAGCTTTCTTCACGCTCGTTTTAGCCTTTACAGCCTCCGCTCAATACGATC
>Ga0111538_10004998_pt1 | contig 18225 bp, 17 predicted proteins | sample SoiMethybrSBSTD1_FD_79669 | JGI IMG/M metagenome (GOLD analysis project Ga0111538, IMG submission 79669) | Bulk soil microbial communities from a Populus tree surrounding site in Tennessee, USA - Soil MetaG P. TD hybrid SBSTD1 (version 2)... | ecosystem: Environmental > Terrestrial > Soil >...
CACGTCGTCGATCGTGGTGCAGGTTCGCAGCGTGAAGCGCTCGTGGCCGAACATTCGCCCGACCAGGAGCGAACGGACCGACGTGTTCGGCCCCTCTCCCTCCTCATCCCGGCCGCCGGACGAGAAGTGCACGTACGCGATGAACCCGTTGCGGCCGGGGAAGGCGGCTTGCGCGGCAGGCGTGACGGCGAGGACGAGAGCTGCAGCGGCGACCGAGAGCCAGAAGCGCGTCACGTTGGCCAGAAACCGCGAGCGCCGCCAGAGTTGCGCGCGCACCGAGGGAAGCGATTAGTTCGCGGCCTTGCGGCGGTCCTAAGGTACGTACGTCGGTACCCGAGGAACGCCAAAGGGATGTGAACGATGTCCGAGCACAAGGTTGGAACGCATGAGGACTGGCAGGCAGCTCGAGACGAGCTTGCGAAGCTCGAGGCCGAGCATGCGGAGCTCGGGCGGAAGGTCACCGAGCAGCGGCGCGAGCTTCCCTGGGTTCCGGTGGAGAAGGAATACGAGTTCGACACCGAGGACGGGAAGAAGACGCTCGCCGAGCTCTTCGACGGCCGCTCCCAGCTGCTCGCCTACAACATCATGTTCGGCCCCGACTACGAGGCCGGCGCCTGCCCCGGGTGCTCGAACCTGGGAGACGAGCTCGACGCCACCCGGGTGCATCTGAACCACCGCGACGTGACCTTGATCTGCTTCTCGCGCGCGCCGATCGATCGCCTCGTGGCCTACAAGGAGCGGATGGGCTGGGACTTCCCATACGTCTCGACGAATGGGACCGAGTTCCCCTTCGACTTCGGACTCGCGCTCACGCCCGAGCAGGCGCAGCAGGTCCCGGAGATCCAGGGGATACTCGCCGACCCACCCGGGTGGCTCGCGGACTGGGGCCGCCAGGTCGGGGCCAAGCTCGAGGACGGCCTGCGTGAGAACCCGAGCTTCATCGCGTTCGCTCGCGACAACGGCACCGTGTACCACACCTACACCGTGTCGGCGCCCGATCCGTTCGTCGCTCCGTACAACTCATTCCTGCAGGAGCGCACGCCCAAGGCTCCGCCCGAGGAGCCGCGCGCCTGGCGCAAGGACGAGTACCCCGACTGATTGCGGCTAGTGTCGGCGCGTGCGACTCCGTGATGGCGCCCGCGTAGCGATCATCGGGGCCGGTCCGTCCGGCATCGTGGCCGCAAAGCACGCGCTCGACGCTGGCTTCGACGTCGCGGTGTTCGAGGCGAGCGGGGCGCTGGGCGGCCAATGGCACACGACGGCCGATCACAGCGGCGTGTGGCCAGGGATGCACACGAACACGAGCCGGGCGATGACCGCGTTCTCCGACTTCCCGGCGCCGGCCGACCATCCGCTTCATCCGGCCGCGGAGCAGATTCACGCGTACCTCGAGGCCTACGCGAGGGCGTTCGGCGTGGTCGAGCGCATCCGTTTCGACACCGCGGTCGAGCATGTGCGCTCGGGATGGACCGTGGACGGCGAGCCGTTCGACGCGGTCGTCGTGGCGTCCGGGCGGTTCCGCAATCCGCGCCTGCCACGCGTGGTGGAGGGGTTCGCCGGTGAGCTCATCCACGCCTACGACTACCCGGGGGCCGAGGCGTTCCGGGACCGGCCCACCCTGGTGTACGGCAACGGGATCAGCGGCCTCGAGATCGCCTCCGACCTCGCGCCGTACACGCAGGTGATCTCCGCCTTCCGCAAGCCGCGCTACGTGATCCAGAAGGTGGTCGACGGCGTCTCGTCCGATTGGCAGTGGTACACGCTGTTCGGCGCGCTCGAGCGCCGCCACCTCGACCCCGGCGAATGGAGCCGCCGGCAGCGCGAGCGCATCGAGCGCGTGGCGGGGAACCCGGCCGCCTTCGGCGCGCCCGAGCCGGATCAGGACGTGCGCGTGGCCGGCCTCTCGCTCTGCCAGGACTACCTGGCGCAGGTGAGCGAGGGCCGCATCGTCTGCCGCCCGGGCATCGAAGCGGTTCGGGGACGCACGGCCACCTTCACCGACGGCTCCACCGCCGATGTCGACGCGATCATCTGCGCGACCGGCTACGACGTGGACATCCCATTCCTCGGCGAGGACGTCCGCGGGGTGATCGGCGAGGACCTCGCGCTCTACCAGCGGACCTTCCACCCGGACCTGTGGGGCCTGGGCGTCATGGGCCAGTTCCTCGCGCAGGGGCCGTACTTCCCCCTGCTGGAGCTGCAGGCACGATGGATCACGGCAGTGTGGAGTGGCGATGTGGCGCTGCCGGACGACCCCGCGATGCGGCGGACGATCGCGCAGCCGAGGCCGCCGCTCGACGCACACAACGCGCTTGCGCTCACGCTCTCCGAGGAGCTCGGGGTCGCCCCAGACCCGGCTGAGTGGGAAGGGCTGGGCGAGCCGCTGGTCTTCGGGCCGATGCTGCCGCCGCGCTACCGGCTGTCCGGACCGGGCGCCCTGCCGAACGCGCGTGCGCTCTTCGAGCAGCAGCTCGCGGCCTCACCGCGGGCGCCAGTGGAGCCCGCCGATCGCGACGCCTACCGCCGCGGCAGCTGGGCGGCGACGAGCCGCGCGATGAGCGCGTAGCCGTCGGTGCGCGCATGGATGTCGCCGTGCGCGCAGTAGTACGTGAGCTCGCAGACCCGCGCCACGGCGACCGGCACGGTTCCGTAGGGCCTGAGCGTCGTCACGACGTCGAGCGGGATGTACGCGCCCGACGCCGCGGTCACGTCGGCGAAGCGCGCCTTCGCCGTCGCGTACGACTCCTTGAGCGCCGGGTTGATGAGCGTCTTGAAGGCGACGGTCGACAACGAGGCGAGGTCTCGGGATGCCGAATCGCCGTTCACCCACGCGCCGAGGATCACGTCGGGATAGGTGGTCCCGACTATCCGGACCCGCGGGCCGGCCGCGCGGCGCAGCGTCTTCGCGATCAGGGTGACGTTCTGCCTGATCACCGGGATCGCGGAGGTCACGCATCCCACCGGGTCGGGCTGAGAGGCGCATCTCGTGACGTCGTTGCCCCCGATCGACACCGTGACCAGCCCCACCTTCCCGCGGTGGGCTCGGAGGAATCCGGCGGCGGCCGCGAGCTGGGTCTGGTCCGGGTAGGCCCGCCCGCCCGGGCCAAGCGCCAGCGGCGCGCACCCCTTGGCGGAGATCAGTGACGTGGTGGTCGCGCCGCCGCAGCCGAAATTGACGAGCTTCAGCCGATGGCCGCGAGGCGCCGCAAACCTGGGGACCTGGTAGGCGAACCCGTTACGCGTGTTGCCGGACTCGCCGGGCACCACACCCGGCTGGTAGCCCGAGGCGTAGGAATCGCCCAGCGAGACGTACAGCTGCTTCGCCGGCGCCGCGGCCGACGCCACGCCCGGCCCCACCAGACCGACCACCGAGATGGCGGCGGCTAGGGCGATCAGGCAGCGAGGAGTGCTACGACGGCGAGTCCGTTCGCGACGCATGCCTTCAAATTAGCTACTTGCAGATCGGCTTCGCGAACGGCGTCCGCTCAGGATCGCTTGATCTTGAGGCCGGCCGTCCGCGGCTTGGACCGGTTGCCCGCGGCGTCGGTCGCGCGGATCACCGCCACGTAGCGCCCCGGTCGGAGTGCCCGCTTCCCGATCCGGGCGCGGAACCGGATGCTGTTCGCACCCTCCGCTCCGCGGCGCTTGAGCGACCCGACGGTCCTGAGACGGACGTGGCCGCCTCGCTTGGCGATCCGCTTGATCGCGACCGTCACGCGCGCCCGCTCGCTCAGGATGTAGCGGAACCTCGCCCTGGTCGCGCTGAACCGGCGAATGACGGGAGCGACGGTGTCGGCTGTGCCCGTGCCACCGCCCCCAGCCGCCGCCTCGCGCTCGTAGGCGCCGAGGTCACGGCGCGCGATCCCGTCGCCGTTGCCGTCGGCAACCAGAGGCTTGCCCGCGAGGTCCACGCCCTGCTCAGTCCCCGGGTCGCCGGCGTCGATGAGCTTGGAGGTCGCCGGCAGGGTGAAGTCGGCGCTCCCGGGCGCGGTGAAGACCGAATCGCCGACATACGAGACGTTCGCCTCCGTGATCTGAGCGTGGGCGCCATCCGCTGTGTCGAAGCCCGGGTCGTAGTCCGAGTACGACGCGGCCACCTGCGCCTCACCCTGGTCGGTGCTCTGTGCGACGAGCGCCTTGCCGCCGCCCCGGTAAATCGAGTTGGTCAGCTTGACCCGGGCGTTCTGCATGGGTGCGAGCGCGGTGGTCGCGCTCACCCCGACGGCATGGGGGACATAGGCCGCCCAAATGCTGACGCCGTCGGCGTTCAGCGTCGTGCTGGCGCCCTGCGTATCGGCGCGAAGACCCGTGCCGGCCGTCGAGCCGATGAACGTCGATCGCACGGTCGTCACGTTGCGGAGCGCTCGCACCCCGAACTCCGAGCTCTTGATGCTCGACATCTCGATCAGGCCATCTCCGTACCGGCTCACGACGCCGCTTCCTCCCACCAGCTTCGAGTCGCGGACCGTGCCTCCCCCGACCCCGAGCGCGACTGCCGCGGTCTTCGGGTCGCGCGCCAGGAAAACCGAGGACTCCTCGAGCTTGCCGCCGTTTACGAGCTCGACGCCGTCGCGCCCCTGTGACTGCTCCTGCCCTTCCTGGACGAGTATCCGCCGAGCCGTGTTGGAGGTGTACAGCGCGGAACCGTTCGCATACCGCGGCATCTGGATCGACAGGTCGTGGACGGACGAGCCGATACCCCCCTTGAGGTTCAGCACGGTCGTGGCGCCGAGCGGGGCGGTGAGGAACGTGTCGTTCCGGCTGGTCCCGATGATCTCGACCGGACCTGCCGCGTTGTAGACGAAGCCGAAGCTCGACTGAGCCTGGAACTCGCCGGTGCCCAGGAACACACGATCGGCGTCGGGTGCCTTCTTCGCCTCGTCGAGGGCCTCCTCCAGCGTGTTGACGTTCGTCCCACCACAGCTCGTCAGGACGCAGTAGTCCGTGGCGCTCGCCACGGCGGGGATGGAAAGGGCCATCGCGCCCGTGGCGACGACCAGCAGGAGCATGCGCGAGAGAGAGTTCATGGACCGTAGACTCGGCCCGCGAAGCCCCGGCGGCCAGAGGGGTCAGCCGACGACCCGGTGTCGGTTCTTCGCCAACGCTCGAGCTCGGCGGGAGCGAGTGTGAGCGCCTAGGCGGGCTGCGGGACCAGCTGCGACCGGGCGGGGTCGCGGAGCAGGCGGCGGACGTCCGCCAGGCCGATCACTCCGAGGAGCATCGGCACGCCCGCGTGGAGCGCTCGGTAGGCGAGCACCGCGGCCGTGGCCGTCGGGAGCGACATGCCGTACAGCACGAACATGCCGATCAGGCCGCCCTCGGCGCTGCCGGGGATCGGCACGAGCGCGCCGCCGTGGCCGAGCGTGTAGGCGAGCACGAGGAGGCCGATGGGGAGGCCGGCCGACCCGACCGCGTGGAAGGCGGCCGCCAGCGCGGCGACGTCGAAGGCGAAGTATCCGATCGCGCCGGCGATCACCAGGCGGTCGCCGGAGCGGAGCAGCTCGACGCTCGCCCGCACTCCGTCGCGCAGATACGTGCGCGTGCTCGCGAGCGCCTTGCCGAGCCGCCCGGAGGGCGTGCTGCTCACCGGTCCGCGAGAACGTGAGAGCGCGAAGACGCCGACGATCACCAGGAGCGCCAGGGCGCCGGGCAGGAGGGTGAGCGCGAGCTTCGCCTCACCGGCCAGGAGGCCGGAGGCGACGCCGAAGCCGGCGATCACCACGGCCACGAAGCTGACGAGGCTCGTGACGAGGAAGAGGGCCACGGTCCGGCTGGCGGCGAACGAGCGCGGCACGCCGGCGCGGTCGAGCAGCACGGCGCCGACCGCGAGGCCGCCGGCGCCACCCGAGGGCAGCACGATGTTCATGCCCTGCACGGCCAGCGACATGCTGGTGCTCGTGCGGGCGCTGGGGCGCCTGCCGTAGACGCCGTGGAAGGCGAGGGCGAAGGAGGCGGTCGAGGCCAGCTCGAAGATGAGCGCCACGGTGATCCAGCCGGTGTCCGCACCCGCCAGCTGATGGCCGATGTCGCGCAGGCCGGGGAGCTGGGTGGCGATGACCACTCCGACGCCCACGAGCAGCGCGACAGTCGCCGCCTTGCGGGCGATCTGGCCGGCCGAGGGGAGCTCGACGGGCTGGATTGAGAGGTCATGCGCGGGCATCGGAGCACAGACTCCCTCGAAACCCCCCTCCCTCGCGTCGGGGAAACCCCCCTAGGTCGACCCTGAACTTTGGAGCAGCTCCTTCTCGTAGACCAGCCATCCGAGCACCGGCTTCATGCCGGCCCGCTCGTAGAGCCGAAAAGCGCCGGTCTCGTTGGCCGCGTCCACCCCGAGGCCGATGCTGTGCTCGCCGCGCTCCCAGAAGCGCCCGAACGCGTCATGGAGGAGCGCTGCCCCGACGCCCTGCCGGCGCCACGGGCGGCGCGAGAACAGCGTGTGGACCCACCCGCCGCCATAGGTGTCGCCCGTGCAGATGGTGCCTGCCGCGATCTCGTCACCCGCCCGGACGACGCACCACAGGGACGGGTCGAAGCGCGCGCTGCGGAGATTGAGCTTCGACCACGTCTCGAAGTCCCGCCGCGTGTAGCCCCAGTGATCGGAGAACGCCTCCTGGTGAGCCGCGTGGAACGCGGGCGCGTCGTGGGCGGGGTCGAACGCCGTCACGCGCAGCCCGTCGGGCCATTCGGCCGTGGGCGGCGGCGCCTCCAGGTCCACTCGCAGCTCGCGGAAGACGCGCACTGCGGCGTAGCCGAGCGACTCGAGCAGCCTCCCGGCGGCCTCGTCGGCCTCGATGACCGCGTTGTGGAGCCTGCTCGCGCCGCCGCGGGCAGCGTCCTCCTCCAGCGCCCCGACGATCAGTGTGCCGAACCCCCTCCGGTGATGGTCGGGGTGGACGTAGCCCTCCACCCGCCAGAGCTCGCCCCGTTCGCGCACCGCGGCGTAGCCGACGACACGGTCGCCGTCCCGGACCACAAGTGTGTCCCGCTCGATGTCGAGCTCCGCCCACTCGACCTCCAGATCGGCCTGCGAGAACGCCGTCCCCTCGTAGAGCGACGATTCGAGCGCGTCCACCACCTCGGTCACAGCCGCGGCGTCGGACGCGACGGCGGGTGTAATCAGAGCTCGCTCCATGTGGACGCCACGCTACCGGCGCTAGCGCTCGCCTCGAGCAGCAGCTCGCTCACCTGTGCCGGGTCGTCCCAGGTCGGGATGTGGCCGCAGTCGCGAAGCACGCGCGTGGTCCAGCCGGCCGGCGCGCGCCGCGGCGGCGAGACCAGCCGGTCGAGCGACCCCCACGCGAGCGTGACCGGCACGTCGATCCGCTCGGCGCCAGAGAACACCTCCGACCGCATCGCCAGGTTCGCGGCCTCATAGGCGGGCGCGGTCACGTACGCGCGCACCAGCCGGGCCGCCGCGCGGGGCGGGACCCGCTCAGGGTGCCCGACCGAGCCGCGCAGCAGCGCACGCCGCCCACGGCGAGTCCGCACGAGCGCGCGCAGCACCGGCAGGAGGACCCGCCCAGCCCGGCGGAGATCCGGCCCGTCGCGCGGACCCAGCGGTTGCCGCCAGAACCCGGCGGAGGAGAGCGCAGACACCGACAGGGCTCGCCCCGCCTTGGCGAGCTCGAGCGCCACCCAGCCGCCGAGCGAGTTGCCGGCGACGTGGACGCGGTCGAGGCCGACCGCGTCGAGGAAGCCGGTCACCGCCGCGGCGAGGGCCTGCGGGGTCGGAGCCGTGCCATCGGGAAGCGCGGGCGAGCGGCCGAAGCCGGGCATGTCGAGCGCGATCACCTCGCGCTCGGCGGCGAGCCGGTCGATCACAGGCTCCCACACCACCAGCTCGGCGCCGAGCGGATGCAGCAGGATGATCGGCTCACCCGCCCCCGCGCGTACATGGTTGAGGAGACCGCCTGACGACATGGACCTAAATGGACAGACCGCCCTCGTGACCGGCTCGAGCCGCGGCATCGGCAGGGCCATCGCGGCGGAGCTGGCCCGCCGCCCGCTCGACCTCCTCCTCTGCGGCATGCGCGGCGAGGGAACGCCGCCCGTGGCGCCGCCCGGCGGGGCCCGAGAGGTGCGCACCGTGGAGCTCGACCTCTCCACGCGCGAGTCGATCGAGCGCGATGCGGGCGGCGTCCCGCCGGTAGACCTGCTCGTCAACAACGCCGGCCTGATGACCGGCGGCCTGCTCGAGGAGCAGGAGACCGGCGACATCTACGCGATGTTCCAGGTGAATCTCGTGGCCGTTGTCCACCTCACCAAGCTCCTGCTCCCCGGGATGGTCGAGCGCGGGCGCGGCACGATCGTGAACAACGCGAGCATCAGCGGCTACGCCTGGTTCCCCGCCGCGACCACCTACGCGGCCGCGAAGACCGGCGTGGTCGCCTTCAGCGAGTCGCTCAGGCGCGAGCTCGACGGCACCGGAGTGAGCGTGCTCCACCTCGTGACGCCGGGCGTGGACACGGACATGCTCGACGCCACACGAGAGGTCTACGGGCGCCACATGGACGCGGACTCCTGGGGCGACACGAGCCCAGAGGAGTGGGCGGCGAAGGTGGTCCGCGCCGTCGAGCGCGGCGATCACGTGCTGGGACCTGGAGGCAGGCTGGCGCTCGCGAAGCTTGCCTCGCGCGGGCCCGCCGCGCTGCTCGACACGGTCTCGCGGCGGATGTTCTCGCGCGACGCACGGTAGGCGGGCTTCGCGAGCAGCGCCTGGACGTCGCCGATGCGGCGCTCGGTGAACCCGCCCTCGCACCACGCGAAGTAGAACTCGAACAGCCGGATGAAGCGACGGTCGGCGCCGAGCCGCCGCGCCTCGCCGGCCGCGGCCATCCAGTTCTCGCGCCAGTGGCGCAGCGTGAGGGGGTAGCCGGCGGTGATGTCGTCCATGTCGAGGATCCGCATGTCGGTCGTCTCCGCGGTCGCGCGCCGGATCTCCGCCGCCGACGGCAGGCAGCCTCCCGGGAAGATCACCTCGTTCGAGAAGCTGCGCGCGCTCTTCTCGATCTCGTATGCGCGGTCGTCGATCGTGATCGCTTGGAGCAGCATGAGCCCGTCCTTCTCGAGCAGACGCGAGCAGCACGCGAAGAACGTGTCGAAGTGCTGCCAGCCCACCGCCTCGATCATCTCGATCGAGGCGAGCTTGGTGTACCGCCCGCGCAGGTCGCGGTAGTCCTCGAGCACCACATCGACGCGGTCGCGGAGCCCGGCCTCGCGCACGCGCCCGGTGGCGACAGCGTGCTGCCGCCGCGACAGGGTGGTGGTGGTCACGCGGCAGCCGTACTCGCCCGCCGCATGCAGAGCCAGGGATCCCCAGCCGGTGCCGATCTCGACGAGGTGGTCGGCCGGCTCGAGCTCGAGCTTGCGGCACACCATGTCGAGCTTCGCGCGCTGGGCCTCGAGCAGCGACGTCTCCGGCGTGTCGAACACAGCGCACGAGTAGGTCATCGTCTCGTCCAGGAACAGCGCGAACAGCTGGTTCCCGAGGTCGTAGTGGGCCGCCGCATGTCTGCGCGCGCGGGCGCGCGTGTTGAGCCGCGTGCGGGAAGCGAGCGTGTTGCGGAGTGGAGCGAGGGGAGCCTGCCAGCGGTCGAGGCGTGACACCTCGCGCGCGGCGATCCGGACGAGGGCGACGAGGTCGTCGCAGTCCCACGCACCGTCGGCGTACGACTCGCCCAGCCCGCGGCTGCCGCGACGCGCTACCGCCCGCCAGAACGAGGGGTCGTTCACCGTGACGGTCGCGGCCAGCTCCGCGTCCGCCGGGCCGAAGGAGCGCCGGGCGCCAGCCTCGACCACGTCGATCCTCCCGCCGCGCAGGCGCCCGAGCAGGCCGTGGACGAGAGCGCGGGCGATCATCCGGCCGGGTGCGGGTGGTAGGGGGCTCCCTTCAGGCGCAGCCGCGCCGCCTGCGCGTAGATGCCCGCCTTGACGCGCGCGCTCATGAACGGCTGGCGCAGCACAGGCCAGGCCGACAGCTCGCGCCGCCGAAGGGCGAGCGTGGCGTCGAAGTCCACGCGGCCGTCGCGCCGGCTCTCCATGTGCACCCGCAGCTGTTCGCCCGGAGTCGTCATTCGGATCCTGTACTCGGAGTCCATTCCCAGGAACGGCGACACGTGAAAAGCCTTGCCGATCGTGGCGTCCATTGCATCCAGCGTGTAGGTGTGCCGCTCGCCCCAGGGCGTGTTCGTGACCTCGGCGAGCACCCTCTCGACGCGCTCGCCGCCGGGGTCGAAGCAGTAGTACAGGCTCACCGGGTTGAACAGGTGCCCGAAGGTGCGCACGTGCGTGAGGAGGCGGACGGGCCCGTCGTGATCCACCTCGCGGTAGTCGGAGCGGCGGAACCACGCCGGCGCCGGCCGCCGCGCCGACCACAGCGGCACGCGGTCGAGCACCTCCGGCAGCTCCGCGAGGTCCAGGTACGCCATGTACAGCCGGTAGCGGAACTCGTGCTCGACCGGCTCGTGCCGGCGGTGCCGCACCCAGCCCTCGTACACCGCGCTGGCGCTCACTGGAGCGAGGCCCCGAGGCGGGCGCACACCCGGAGCGCGGACACCACGCCGTCCTCGTGGAACCCGTAGCCCCAGTACGCGCCGCAGTAGTGCGTGCGCCGCACGCCGCTCACCTCGCCGAAGCGCCGCTGCGCGGCCAGGCCGGCCGGGGTGTAGACGGGGTGGTCGTACCCGATCACGCGGATGATCGACTCGGGGTCGATCGACTCCGTCTGGTTGAGCGTCACGCACAGCTCCTGCTCGGCGCGCAGCGACTGGAGGCGGTTCATGTGGTAGGTGACGGTCGTCCGCCCCACCGGCTCATCGCTCAGGTGGAAGTTCCAGCTCGCCCATGCGCGCTTCCGCCGCGGCAGCATCGAGCGGTCCGTGTGCAGCACGGCCTCGTTGCGCTGGTACGGGATGGCGCCGAGCACCTCCGCCTCCGGGCGAGTCACATCGCCGAGCATCCGCAGCACCTGGTTGGAGTGGGCCGCGAAGATCACCTCGTCGAAGCGCTCGGCCTCGCCGCCGGCCGGCGTGATCTCCACGCGGTCGTCGTGGCGCTCCACGCGGCGCACCGGCGTCGACAGGCGCAGCCGGTCACCGAGCGGGCGGGTGATCGCCTCCACGTACCGGTCCGAACCGCCGGTGATCGTCAGCCAGTTGGGGCGCCCGCTCAGGCCGAACATCCCGTGGTTGGCGAAGAACTCGGCGAGCATGCTCGCCGGGAACTCCCACATGCGCTTCGGGTCCGCCGACCAGACCGCCGAGGCCTGCGGCACGATCAGCCGCTTCACGAACTCCTGTGAATAGCCGCCGTCGTCCAGGAACTCGCCGAGCGACGGGCCGCTTCCGTTCAGGCCGACCAGCGCCGGCGCCTCGCGGTTGAAGCGCATCAGGTCGCGGATCATCCGGTGAAACGAGGGCCGCACCAGATGTGAGCGCCGCGCGAACAGGCCGTTCGCCCCGGAGCCGTTGTACTCGAAGTCACCGCCGTCCGAGACCGAGAAGCTCATGTCCGATCGCTGCGTGGCCACGCCGAGCCGGGCCAGCAGGCGCTCGAAGTTCGGATAGGTGCGGTCGTTCAGGACGATAAAGCCGGTGTCCACGCGGTGCGTCTCGTCCGGCGCGTCGACGCGCACGGTGTTGGTGTGCCCGCCGGCGTAGTCGTTCGCCTCGAACACGGTGACGTCGTGCCGCTCGCTCAGCAGGTGAGCGCACACCAGCCCCGACACACCCGCTCCGACGATCGCGAGCCTCATGAGTCCACCGCCGCCGCCAGCCCGGCACATGCCAGCGCCGAGACGCCGGCCAGGAGCAGCGTGCCCGTTCGCGCCCGGCCGGGCAGCGAGTCCCCCGCGGCGAGGGTGGCGGCGATGTCCGAGAGGTCGCCGCCCACCGTCGCCACGAGCCACGGCCGCACGGCCGATCCGCGCGCCGAGGCCCAGGCGGCGCCGGCCGCGAGGGCGATGTCCCGCGCACCGAGGCCGCGCAGGGCGACGTGTGTGGCCTGCCGCTCGCCGTCCGGCCCGAGCCAGCTCGACCCGATCCGCGCGGGCGCGGCGACCAGCCCCAGGCCGAAGGCCACACGGCCGCTCGCCAGCGCGATGGTGACTGCTTGCTTTCCGTCCACCTTCCCGCTCCTACGCGCGGCGCGTGGATTCCGATCAGTGGGTAGAGTCGCCGCGACCGAATTCGCCTGACCAGGAGGACCCGTTGGACGCAAGCCGGCTCAAGTCGATCCCCCTCTTCGAGGACGTGCCCGAGGAGGAGCTCGGGCAGATCGCCACGTTCGCCCAGGAGGTCACGGTCGACCAGGGACGCGAGCTTGTCCGCGAGGGCGACTTCTCATACGAGTTCATGGCTATCGAGGAAGGCGAAGCGGAGGTCACCCGCGACGGCGACCACGTGGCCGACCTCGGCCCGGGCGACTTCTTCGGGGAGATGGGCCTCCTCGAGAAGACGCTTCGCAACGCGACGGTGACGGCCAAGACGTCGATGAAGCTCGTGACGCTCACGGGGTGGGACCTGAAGCGCATGGAGCGCCACATCCCAGAGGCGGTCGAGCGCGTGCGCGCGACGCTCGAAGAGCGCCGGCCGGGGGACTGAGGCCGCCGTGGCGGCGCGAATAGTCCTGTTCGGCGCCACCGGCTACACCGGCCGGCTGGCCGCGGAGGCGATGGTGGAGCGCGGGCTCCAGCCGGTGCTCGCGGCCCGCACCCAGGCGAAGCTGGACGAGCTGGCCGCTGAGCTGGGCGGCGATCTCGAGACTCGGACCGCCGACGTGTCCGACCCGCCGAGCGTCGCGGCGCTGGTCGAGCCCGGCGACGTGCTCGTCACGACGGTGGGGCCGTTCGCGAAGTGGGGCCAGCCGGCCGCGGCCGCGGCGACGACGAAGCAGGCGCACTACATCGACTCCACCGGCGAGCCGCAGTTCATCCGGGAGGTGTTCGAGCGCTACGGGCCGCCCGCCCAGCGGGCGGGCATCGGAATGCTCACCGCGATGGGATACGACTGGGTGCCGGGCAACCTCGCCGGTGCGCTCGCGCTCGACCGCGCCGGCGACCTGGCCACGCGCGTGGACGTCGGCTACTTCATCAGCGGCGGTGGCGCCCGGCCGAGCGGCGGGACGCAGGCATCGCTCGTCGGGGCCATCGTGGCGCCCGCATACGGCTTCCGCGACGGCCGGGTCCAGACCGAGCGCGGCGCGAAGCGCGTACGGAGCTTCCGCGTCGGCTCGAAGGACCTGTCGGGGATCTCGGTGGGGAGCTCCGAGCACTTCACGCTGCCGCGGATCGCGCCCCGCCTGCGCGAGGTGAACGCGTACCTCGGCTGGTTCGGGCCCGCTTCGCGTGCGATGCAGCTGTTCTCCGCGTGCACGTCCGTGGGCATGAAGGTGCCCGGTGCGGAGAAGCTGTGGACCTCGGCGACGGACCGGTTCGTGCAGGGCTCCACCGGGGGGCCTGACGCGGAGACGCGGGCGAAGTCGGGATCGCTGATCGTGGCGATCGCATACGACGCGTCCGGCCGCGAGCTGACCAAGGTGCAGCTGCGGGGCGTCGACGGCTACACGTTCACCGGCCACATGCTCGCCTGGGCCGCCGAGCGCGCGGCCTCCGGCGGCCTCAAGGCCACGGGCGCGCTCGGCCCGGTGGACGGCTTCGGGCTGGAGGAGCTCACGGCGGGCGCGGCCCAGGCCGGGATCGCCGAGGAGGGCGGGCCGGGATCCAGTGGCAGCCGCTCGAACGATTCCGTGACCGCCGGCGCTCGCTGACCGAGCCGCGCGAGATCGGGCGGCGGCGGCTTGCCGCGCTCGCGGGCGCGGCACTCGGTGCCCTGTTCCTAGGCGTTGCCGTGGGCGCCGGGGACGAGGGCGGCTCCAAGGGTGACGCCGCTGCCCAGACCACCCAACAGCAGCGTGACCTCGAGGCCGCGCGTGAGGTCGTGGACCGGCTGACGCTCCGCCAGCAGGTCGGTCAGGTCACGATCTCGAGCTTCCCGGGCACCACGCGGCCCGAGTACATCCGTCGCCGGCTCAGAGCCCGCGAGACGGCGGGCGTGATCCTGTTCGGCGCCGCCAACGGCGGCGATGCCGCACACTGGCGCCGGCTCACCCGCTCGCTGCGCGAGGCCGGCCACGGCCGGACGCTCGTACTGGTCGACCAGAAGGGCGGCGACATCCGCGCCGTGGAGCATGTGGGGCCGCGCGTCGGGCAGCCGTTCCAGGGTGCGCCGGCCGACGTACGCCGTGTGGCGCGCTCGACCGGCCAAGGGCTTCAGGACGCCGGCGTGAACGTGAACCTCGCGCCGGTGGCCGACGTTCCCCGCGCCGGATCGGTCATGGCCACCCGCTCGTTCGCGGGTGACGAGCGTGGCATCGCGGCGAGGACACGGGCCGCCGTGCGCGGGATGCTCGACGGCGGCGTGGCGCCGACGGCAAAGCACTTCCCGGGCCTCGGCGCCGCGACCGTGAACACCGACGACGGACCGGCCACGATCCGGGCGCCCATTGCGCCCGACCTCGTCCCGTTCCGAGCGGCGATCGCCGAGGGCGTGCCACTCGTGATGCTCTCGCACGCCGCCTACCCGGCACTCGACGCGGACCGGATCGCCTCGCAGTCGCGCGCGATCGTCACGGGACTGCTGCGCCGCAAGCTGGGTTTCCAGGGCGTGATCGTCACCGACAGCCTCGAAGCAGCCGCCGTCCTGGCCCGGTCGGGGATCGCGACGGCCGCCGAGCGTTCGCTGAGGGCCGGCGCGGACCTGATCCTCATGACCGGCTCGGCGAGCTGGAACGCCGTCTACCCAAGCCTGCTGCGCATCGCGCGGCGCGACCGCGTGTTCCGCGAGCGCGTCCGCGACGCGGCCGCTCGCGTGCTCGCGCTCAAGGCCCAGTTGGCACGCTAGCCGCCGCGCGGACACGCTCCAGCGCGCGCTCCATCAGCTCTTCGTGCGACACGCGGGTCCCGCCGGTGCGGCGGATCCAGTCGCCGTCCTCGGAGAGCTCCCAGCCGTACGTGTCGTCGGCCAGATAGCGCTCCAGGGTGTCCTGGAGCTCCGCGCGGAGCGACTCCTCCTGCACGGGCGCCAGCAGCTCGACCCGCGTGTCGAGGTTGCGCGGCATCAGGTCGGGCGACCCGATCCAGAACTCGCGCTCGTCACCGCGCTCGAAACCGTAGATCCGCGAGTGCTCGAGGAAGCGGCCCACCACGGAGACGACCGTGATGTTGTCGGAGATGTCCGGCACACCGGGGCGGAGGCAGCAGATGCCGCGCACCGCGAGATCCACCCGCACGCCGGCCTGCGACGCCTCGTACAGCGCGCGGATGCAGCGCGCGTCCACGAGCGCGTTCATCTTCAGCACGATGCGCGCGTGGCTGCCGGAACGCTTGGCCTCGATGGTTCGCTCGACCTCGTCGAGGAACCACTTCCGCATGTGGTCCGGTGCGACGATCACGCGCCTGTACTCGGGGGTTCGCGCCGCGCCGGTCAGGGAGTTGAACAGCTCCGCCACGTCGGCGGCGATCTGGCGGTCGCAGGTGAACAGCCCGTAGTCCTCGTACAGACGAGCCGTCTTCGCGTGGTAGTTGCCGGTGCCGATGTGCACGTAGTGCCGCACGCCCGAGCCCTCGCGCCGCACCACCAGGATGGCCTTCGCGTGCGTCTTCAGCCCCGGCAGCCCGTGCACCACATGCGCGCCGGCCTCCTCGAGGGAGCGCGCCCAGCCGATGTTCCGGCGCTCGTCGAAGCGCGCCTTCAGCTCCACCAGGCACACCGCCTGCTTGCCTCGCTCGAGTGCGTCGATCAGCGCCGGTATGAGCGCCGAGTCGTCCGAGGTCCGGTACACCGTGATCTTGATCGCGAGCACGTTCGGATCCCGCGACGCCTGCCGGATGAAGCGCTCGACGCTGGCGGCGAACGAGTCGTACGGATGGTGGACGAGCTGGTCGCCCGAGCGCATCACCGCGAGCACGTCGAGGTCGCCCTCGTCCGTGTCGGCGAACGCGGGCGGCACCTCGGGCGTCCACGGCGAGTAGCGAAGCTCGCGGTGACCGTCGACCTCGTACAGGGCCATCAGGTCGTCGAGGTCGAGCAGGCCGTCGATGTCGGTGACCTGCGACTCCTCGATCGCGAGCTGCTCGACGAGGTAGTCGCGCATGTGCGGATCCATCGTGGAAGCCACCTCGAGCCGCACGACCTCGCCGAAGCGGCGGCGGCGGAGCTCGTCCTCGACCGCCCGCAGCAGGTCGTCGGCCTCGTCTGACACCGTGAAGTCCGCGTCGCGCGTGACCCGGAAGAAGTCGTGGCGCATGATCTCCATCCCGGGGAAGAGGTCGCCCAGGTGGCGCGCGATCACGGACTCGAGCGGCAAGAACGTCTCGTCCCCGATCGGCACGAAGCGCGGGAGCACCTCCTTCGGCACCTTCACCCGCGCGAACGTCTCCACTCCTGTGACGGGATCGCGCACGAACACCCCGAGCGACAGCGACAGGTTCGAGATGTACGGGAACGGCCGCCCGGGGCCCACGGCCAGCGGCGTGAGCACCGGGAAGATCTGCTCCGCGAACAGGCTGTCGGTGCTCTCGAGCTCGCTGTCCGAGCAGTCGCGCACGTCCACCACGCGGATCCCCTCGCCGGCGAGCGCGGGGCGCACCTCGTTCTCCCAGGCGGACGAGTGGCGGTCGCAGAGCTGGTCGTGTCGCTCCGTTATGCGCTCGAGCGTCTCGCGCGCCGAGAGGCCGTCGGGCCCGCGCGCGTCGATCCCGGCGTCCACCTGGTCGTGCAGGCCGGCCACCCGCACCATGAAGAACTCGTCGAGGTTGGACGCGTAGATCGACAGGAACTTGACGCGCTCGAGCAGCGGCGTGCGCTCGTCCTCGGCGAGCTCCAGCACGCGCTCGTTGAACTGGAGCCACGAGAGCTCACGGTTCGCGTAGAGCTCGGGGGAGTCGAGTGCCGGAATCTCTCTTGGGGCTGTTACGGCTTCCATGTCTTGCCTATATGGTGACGCCTCGTGCTGTGGCTGTTGCGCCATGGGGATGCCGCCGACGGATCGCCGGACGCGGAGCGGCCGCTCACCAAGAAGGGTGAGAGGCAATCACGCGCCGCGGGGCGTGCTCTGAAGCGGCTCGGCGTGGAGATGGACGCGTGCCTTACGAGCCCGAAGGTGCGTGCCGCCGACACCGCGAAGCTCGCGTGCGAGGCGCTCGGCATCGAGCCGAAGCATGAGCCGAAGCTCGCGGGCGGGCCGTTCGACGGGGAGGCGCTCGCCGCCGGCCTCGGCGACAACGTGCTGCTCGTAGGACACGATCCCGACTTCTCGATGGCGGTGCACGCGCTCACGGGCGCGCAGGTGCGCATGAAGAAGGGCGGCCTCGCGGGCGTCGAGAAGGGCGAGCTCATGGTGCTGCTCCGTCCGGCCGAGCTCACGGCGATCGCCGATAGCTAGCCAAGCCGCCGGCCCTCCACGAGCTCGAGCAGGAGCCCCTCGCGCAGGCCGCCGCGCGCGATCCTGAGCGGCAAGCCGAGGAGGTCGGAGATCGCCTCGAGGATCAGGATCCCGGCCGGGAGGAGCCGCACGCGCTCGGGGTCGAGCTCGAACCGCTCCGCCACCTGGGCGATGGGCGTGCTCGACAGCACCCGGATGCCGCGCTCGAGCGTCTCGTGCGCCAGCTCGGCGCCCACCAGCCGCCGCAGCGAGGTGGCCGTCCCGCCCACCGCCACCGCGGTGTCGGCCGCCGGCGGCTCGAGGCCCTCGAACGTGCCCTCCACGTGACGGCGCAGCTTCTCGAGCTCGCCGGCCGACGGCGGGTCGGAGCGGAGGTACGAGTCGGCCAGGAAGCCCGACCCGATCCGGAACGACTCCGACCAGGTCATGCTGCCGTTGGCCTCGCCGATGGCGATCTCGCTGGAGCCGCCGCCCACGTCGATGACCGCGACGGTGCCCGCCGGGGCGTCCACCAGCGTGCGCGTGGCCCCCACGAACGAGAGCCGCGCCTCCTCCTCGCCGGACAGGATGCTCAGCTCCATCCCGCCGGCCTCCTGCACGGCGTCCACCAGATCGGAGCGGTTGCCGGCGGTCCGGATGGCGGCGGTGGCCACCGCCACGATCTGCTCGGCGCCCACCTCGAACGCCACGGCCGCCTGGGTGCGCACCACGTCGGCGGTCTCGGCGATCTTCTCGGCGGGGATCACCCCGCCGTTACCGAGGCTCTTGCCGATCCGCGTGAAGGCG
>Ga0111538_10004999_pt1 | contig 18225 bp, 15 predicted proteins | sample SoiMethybrSBSTD1_FD_79669 | JGI IMG/M metagenome (GOLD analysis project Ga0111538, IMG submission 79669) | Bulk soil microbial communities from a Populus tree surrounding site in Tennessee, USA - Soil MetaG P. TD hybrid SBSTD1 (version 2)... | ecosystem: Environmental > Terrestrial > Soil >...
GCCCTCGTCCTCGACGTGGCCGAGATTCCACCGCCGCTCGCGCCCGCGATGTTCGCCTGCTCGCGCGTCGCCGGCTGGTCTGCGCACATCCTCGAGCAGAAGCGGACCGGGCGGCTGTTCCGGCCCTCGGCTCGCTACGTCGGCCCCGCACCCCGGTCGCTTCAGCCCGCTTGACGCTCGCAGAGGCCGCCGCCGCCGCGGACGCCCTCGCCGGCAAGGGCGGCGCGGAGAGGGAGCTTGCCGACCTGCGCGCCCAGTGGGCGGACGAGCTCGAGGCCGCCGCCCGGGACGCCGACTATCGGCAGCGGGCGGTCGCCTATCGCGCGATCGGCCAGTTCCGCTTCCGTCAGAAGCTCGAGCTGCTCCGGCGCGGTCTCGAGGACGAGAGCCCGGCGTGCCGCGGCTCGGCGCTCGTCTCGCTGGAGCTGCTCTCGCGCGGGCATCCGCGCCCCGTCAACGACGTGCGCCCGCTCCTGCACACGCTTGCCAACGCCGACGACAACGAGGCCGTTCGGCGTCTCGCCGTCCTCTGCCTCAGGAACGGATCGCCGCAGCGCGACACGATCGTCCTGCTCGAGCACCTGGCCGACGACGACGACGAGGGCAGGGAGTTGCGCGCGACGGCGAAGCGCGTGGCCCAGGAACTACGAAGGCGTTCCCAAACCCGCTGAAGGCGCGGTCAGGAGCGACAGCCGCAGAGATCGGTCTGGCGCCCGCACGAGGGGCAATGGCGCTTGCGGCGCCGCCACTCCAGCATGCTCTTCTGCAGGCCGCTCTGGATCATCAGGTAGCCGATCCCCGTGGTGACGAAGAAGAGCGTGGTTAGCTGCGGGTCGAGAGTCGTCATGTGTTCTGGGTTCTTGCATCGGCGGGTTCGCCTGAAACATGAGAGTGGATCACCTCACGACCGCTTCTTCGCGTGTGGGTGCGCCGCGAAATAGGCCTCGCGGCGCCGCCGATCGGTGACGTGCGTGTAGAGCTCCGTCGTGGCGAGGTCGGCGTGGCCGAGCATCTCCTGCACGCTGCGGAGGTCGGCTCCACCCTCGAGCAGGTGCGTCGCGAACGAGTGCCGGAGGAGGTGCGGGTGGACGCGCTCGGGCTCGAGCCCGGCCCTGGCGGCGAGCGTGCGCAGGATCAGGAAGGCGCCCGCGCGCGTGAGCGGCCCGCCCTTCGCGTTGAGGAAGAGCTCCGGCCGGTGCCGGCGGTCGAGGTGCGCGCGGCCGTGGGCGAGATAGCGCCGTAGCGCCTCCGCCGCGCGCCGGCCGATCGGGACGACCCGCTCCTTGCCTCCCTTGCCCACCGTCCGCACGAAGCGCTCGTCCAGGTCGACCGCGCCGCGTTCCAGGCCCACCGCCTCGCTCACGCGCAGCCCGGCGCCGTACAGCAGTTCCACCAGCGCGTGGTCGCGCAGGGCGCGCGGGGTTGTGCCCTGCGCGGCTTCCACGAGCCGTTCGGCCTCGCCGGGCGAGAGCGTGCGGGGCAGCCGGCGCGTGCGGCGGGGCAGGTCGAGCTCGGCGGCGGGGTTCTCGGCCCGCCCGTCGAGGAGTGACTGGTGGCGGAAGAACGAGCGGAGCGCAGCCGCGCGGCGCGCGATCGTGCTCGAGGCGAGACCCCGGGCGCGCAGGCCTGCCAGATAGCGTTCGAGCTCCTCGGTGGTCGCCTGCGCGACAGGCTTTCCGAGCCACGACGACAGTGATTCGAGGTCGCGGCGATACGCCTCGACGGTTCGCGGTGCAAGTCTCGCTGCGGAGACGGCGAGGAAGCCTTCGACCTCAGGATCTGGGATGCGAGCGGTCATAGACCTTGCGGAGTCGCCTCCCGTCGACGTGGGAGTACACCTGGGTGGTCGAGAGCGAGCTGTGCCCGAGCAGCTCCTGGATCACGCGCAGGTCGGCGCCGCCCTCGAGCAGGTGCGTCGCGAACGCATGACGGAGACGGTGCGGGTGGGGGACGAGGCGGCGCAATGCGCTCGTGTCCAGCCGCCGGCCCCGGGTCGACAGGAAGAGTGCGTCCTCGGCGCCGCGCGCAAGCTCGGGCCGGGCATCGCGCAGGTACCGGCCGAGCCAGGCGGCCGCTTCCTCGCCGAGCGGAACCGTGCGCTCCTTGCCGCCCTTGCCGCGGACGTGCAGGAGCTCCTGATCGAAGTCGACATCGCGGAGATCCAGGTCGATCGCCTCGCGGCTGCGGAGCCCTGCGGAGTAGACCAGCTCGACGAGCGCCCGGTTCCGAAGCGCCAGCGGCCCCTCGCCGTCCAACGACGTGAGCAGCGCGTCGACCTCGTCCGGCTTCGGCGAGTGCGGGAGCCGGCGAGGTCGCCGAGGCCCGGCGACGGCGTCCGGGACGCGAGCTGCCCCGAGCTCGAAACGCAGGAGCGAGCGCACCGCCGCCAGTCGCCGGGCGATGGTCGCCGGAGCGAGCTTCCGCGGACGTCCGCGCCCGAGCTCGGCCGTGTACTCGGCGAGCACCCGGGTGTCGACGCCGTCCAACGGGAGGTCTCGCGCCTCGAGCCAGTCTGCAAAGGGCTCCAGGTCGAACCGGTAGGCGCGACGCGTGGCCTCCGCGAGGGAGGGACTGCCCAGGAAGCGCTCGATCGCCGAACGAGTCTCCACGACAGGCACGATTCGCGGCCGTGCGACGCTCGTCCTGCCTCCTGGCCCTGCTCGTCCTGCTCGCCGCGGGCGACGCGGCGCGTGGTGCCGCCGACGCCGTGCGGGTTCCCGTCGGGTTCCGCGTCGAGGTCTACGCCCGCGGGCTCGTGCGCCCGACGGCGCTCGCGTGGGGGCCGGGCGGGAGCCTCTATGCGACGCAGGAGGGCGGCGCCGTCGTCAGGGTGAAGCCGCGCAAGGTGATCGCGAGCGGATTCGCGTCACCGCTCGGGCTCGTCTGGGCGGACGACGGTGCGCTCTTCGTCTCGGCTCGGGGAACGCTGTGGCGCGTCGCCGGCGGGAGCAGGCGCGCGCTCGTTCGGAATCTCCCCTACGGCCGGCACCAGCAGGACAACGTGATCCTCCACGGCGGCCGGCTCTACTTCGGCAGCGGCTCGACCTGCGACGCGTGTCGGGGGAAGAGCAGGTATTCGGCGACCGTGCTCTCCGTGAAACCGGGGGGAGGCGGCCTCCGCATCGTTGCGCAGGAGCTGCGCAACCCCTTCGGGCTCGCGGTGGACCCGGCCACGGGCAAGCTCTACGCGACGATCAACGAGCGCGACGAGCTCGGGCAGGGCGAGCCGGCCGACACCGTCGTCGAGGTTCGCGACGGGCGGCGTTTTGGCTGGCCGGCCTGCTGGCCGAGCTACAAGCGGAAGCGGCTCGTCGGGTCGTGCCGAGGTGTCACGCCGCCGCTGGCCTACCTCGAGCCGCACTCGTCCGCGGACGGCCTCGCGGTCTACCGCGGCGAGTCCTTCCCGGCGGCCTACCGGGGCAACCTGTTCGTGGCAGAGTGGGGCGAGTACCTGGCGCGCCGCCACGGCCGCAAGCTGACGCGCGTCGTTCTTCGTCCGGGCCGTCCGGCAGCGGTCTCCACCTTCGCGACGGGCTTCGACCACCCGATCGCCGTGACGGTCGATCAGCGCGGCGCGCTGCTCGTCGCCGACTACGGGCGCGGAGTCGTTTATCGGATCCAGGCCCGTGGGAAACGGTAAGGTCAAAGGCCCGATGGCGACCACAACCAGAGTGGAAGGCCACGGCGGCCTCGAGGACCATGGGATCCGAACGGACGGCCGTGTCTTCCTGCACCCGACGACGTCGCAGCTCTACATGCATGCCCTGGAGCGCCGCGACGGCCGCCTTGCCGAGGGCGGCCCGCTCGTCGTCGACACCGGCCGGTTCACGGGCCGCTCCCCGAAGGCGAAGCACGTCGTCCGCGAGCCTGAGTCCGAGGCTCGGATCTGGTGGGGAGAGGTCAACCAGGAGATCTCCGAGGAGCACTTCGAAGGCCTCCGCGACAAGGTCGTCGCCCACCTCGAGACCAGCGACCTCTACGTCGTCGACGCCTTCGCGGGCGCCGACCCGGCCCACCGGCTCTCGGTGCGAGTGATCACGGTCAGCCCCTGGCATGCGCTGTTTGCGAAGACCCTGTTCATCGATCCGACCGGAGACGACCTCGAGGACTTCGAGCCGAACGCTCTCGTGCTGCATGCACCGGAGGTCCAGGCCGACCCTGAGGTCGACGGGACGCGCGCCACCACGTTCGTCGTCCTGCACCCGACCCGCGCGGAGGTGGTGATCGGCGGCACCCGCTACGCGGGTGAGATCAAGAAGTCGATCTTCACGCTGATGAACGACCGGCTGCCGCTGGACGGCGTCTTCCCGATGCACTGCTCGGCCAACGTCGGTGACGACGGGCGCGTGGCGGTCTTCTTCGGCCTTTCCGGAACGGGGAAGACGACGCTGTCCGCCGATCCCTCGCGGCACCTGATCGGCGACGACGAGCACGGCTGGGCCGAGGACGGCGTCTTCAACATGGAGGGCGGCTGCTACGCCAAGATGATCCGTCTCTCCGCCGAGGCCGAGCCGCAGATCTTCAAGACCACGCGCAGCTTCGGCACCGTGCTCGAGAACGTCACCGTCGACGACCGAGGCGTGCTCGACCTGGACGACGAGTCGAAGACCGAGAACACCCGCGGCGCCTACAAGCTCGAGGAGATCGACAACGCGCTCCCGTCGAAGCGCGCGGGTCATCCGTCGTCCGTGGTCTTCCTCACCGCTGACGCGTTCGGGATCCTGCCGCCGATCGCACGGCTGAGCCGCGAGCAGGCGATGTTCTACTTCCTGTCCGGCTTCACGGCGAAGCTGGCGGGCACCGAGATCGGCGTCAAGGAGCCACAGCCGACGTTCTCGGCGTGCTTCGGCGCACCGTTCCTGCCGCAGCCGCCGGCCGTCTACGCGCACATGCTCGGCGACAAGCTCGACGAGCACGGGTCGACGGTATGGCTCGTCAACACCGGCTGGTCGGGCGGCCCCTTCGGCGAAGGCGAGCGCATGCCCATCGCCGCCACGCGGACGATGCTCGCAGCGGCGCTCTCCGGCGAGCTCGACGAGGCGGAGTACCGCACGGACGAGGTGTTCGGGTTCGAGGTTCCCGTTGCCGTCCCGGGTGTCGATGCATCGCTGCTCGACCCGCGCTCGACGTGGCGCGACCCGGCCGCCTACGACGAGCGAGCGCGGGAGCTCGCGCAGATGTTCCGCGACAACTTCGCCGCCTTCGCCGACGCAGCCGGCGAGGCAGTCGCAGCCGCCGGGCCGCGCGTCTAGACAGCGCCGTCGTTTCGTGCGCCTGACCGGCGCGACTAGGCAGAGCTAGGCACTAGCCACCGCTTCACCGGGCTTGCCCGGTGTCCTCGTGAGCCGCCGGACCCGGGGTCTTGAGGCCGAGCCGAACGCCACCCCGTTGGCGCCTCGTGAGCCGGCCATGACCAGGCCGTTTGGCCGCGGTCCGAGTGTGGGGCCCACGAAAGGAGGTGAGCCCCATGACGAGGCAGTTCCTGATCTTTCTCGCCAGCGTCGCAGCCGCGCTCTCGCTGGCCAACTTCGGCGGCGGGGGTGGCCCGTAAGCCCGAGATTCGACCAACGCCGGCCCACGGAGAGCCCCGTCCGGGGCTTTCCGTGCGGGGTCAAGCGACCGTGACCTCCGCGAGCAACGCTCGTGCGCGCCGGGCAGAGAGCGCGTTCTCCTTCTGGAGGAAGAGGGCTCGTGCCTGCTCGATCGTTTCCACCGCCTCGGTTGGGCGGTTGCCACAGCGAAGCACGTGCGCCAGCTCCAGCAGCATTTCGCCGTGGTGTGTGAGCGCGTCGGTGCGCTCGACCAGGTTGAGGGCCTCGAGGACGAGCGCTTGGCCGCCGGCGAAGTCGCCGGACACAGCCTTGAGCCGTCCACCGGCCGCGCGCCACGAGACCTGCGCGGCGATGTCCCCGGCAGGGGCGTGCTCCTCGGCGAGCGCGACCCAGTCCTGCGCTTCCGCGAACCGTGCTTGCTCGCACAGCGCAACGGCCAGCTCCGATGCGACGCTGGACAACGCCGCCTCGTCGTGCGCCTGCTCGAAGGTCTGGCACCCCTCGCGGAGGATGCGTTCCGCTCCGACCGGATCCCCTGCCCGCAGGTGGATCTCGCCGCGAAGGCGGCCGCTGTTGTTGGCAAGAGCGTAGGTCTCGCCGAGCTCGCGGAGGATTGCTTCGCCCTCGCCCAGGACGTCGAGCCCTTCTTCGAGATTTTCGGCGAGGGCATGCAGCGCGCCGAGGTAGACGAGCACGTGCGCTCTGGCGTTGCGGTCGGTCGTCTCCTCGAGGAGCGTCGAGCAGCGCGCGATCCCCTCGGAGACCGGGGTCGGTCCGTAGTAGAGAGCCGCGGCGAGCTCGGACAGGCAACCGGATACCGACCAACCCGACCGGCGATAGTGCTCAACCGCCCGCTCCGACGCTTCCAGCCATTCGGCACAGCGTCCCTGCATGGCACCGCGCACGTAGCCGACCTGGCGCCACGCGCGGCTCAGCGCCCGGTCGTCCCCGAGCTCCTCGAACAACGGAATCGCCTCGCGCGCCAGCTGCACGAGCTCATCGAGGTCGGCGTCGCGGTCGGTCAGGATCCCTAGGTGCGCCAGCTCTATGCGCGCGCGCAGTCCGAGTCGTCGGCTCGCAGCCGCGTCGGCGGCATCGATGGCGGCCGCGAAGCTCTCCGCGGCCTCGTCGAGCCGACCGAACGAGCGCTGGACGACCCCGAGCTCGCAGAGGGTCTCGGCTCTCAGAGGCTTGTCGTCGACGAGAAGCGGCGCAGCCCGAGCTAGAAGGTTCAGGGAGGCGGGCGAGTCGGCCTGCTTGAACGCCCGGATCCCCGCCGCAGCGAGGCGGGCGCCGGCCCGGTTGGCGAGGTCCGGCAGCTTCGGATCCCTCGGCCGGAGCTCCGCGTAGTAGCGGTGGGCCTGCTCGAGGTGGTAGCCGACGATCTCGTCCACCGCTTCCGTTCTCCTCTCGAGCCAGCCGGCGTAGCGCTCGTGTAGATCCGCGCGTGCCGCCTTCGTCATGCCGGAGTAGGCGACGTCCCTCACGAGGGCATGGTGGAAGCGATACTCGCCGTCGGGCTCGCCGGCGGTCGCCAGCAGTCCCCTGCGTCGGAGGCCGGCGAGACAGTCGTCGACCCCGGCGACCTCGTCGGGCGGAGAGAGGTGCAGGACGGCCTCGAGGCGGAAGTCCTTGCCGGCCACGGCCGCACGCTCCAGGACGGCGCGCTCGTCGGTCTCGAGCCGGTCGAGGCGACCGGCGAGCAGCGCTTCGATGGTGGGCGGCACCGAGCGAAGCGCTTCCGGGCCGGCCTCGCCGAGATAGGCGAGGAGCTGCTCGACGAAGAGCGGGTTGCCGCCGGCGGCTTCGACGACGTGTCGGCGCGGCGCCTCGCCGATCTCGCCCGCGATCACGCCGACGAGCGCCCCCGCCTCTTCTCGCGACAGCCCCTGGAGCAAGCGCGATTGCTGCCCGCCCCAGCCGGGCCGCGCCTCGATCAACTCCGGCCGCGCCAGGCAGAGCACGAGGACCGGCGCCTCGGACACCCAGTCGCCCAGGTACTCGACCAGATCGAGCAGGGTCGGTTCCGCCCAGTGGAGGTCCTCGAGGACGACGATCAGCGGACGCTCAGCGGCCAACGCTTCGAGAAAGCGGCGGACCGCCCAGAACACCTCGCCAGGTGTCCCTGCGCCCTCGGCTTCGCCCGTGAGCTGTGCGATTTGCTGAGCGACGAGCTCGGCGTTGTCGTCTCCCGCGAGCAGCACGGCGACCTTCCTCTTCGTGCGCCTCGGGATCGCCTGGCGGATGATCTCGGCGAGTGGCAGATAGGTGGCGCCGTCTCCATACGAGACGCAGCGTCCGGCCAGCGTCATCGCCTCGCTTGCGAGTGCCGTCGTGAGCTCGGCGGCGAGCCGTGTCTTTCCGACGCCCGCGTCGCCGACGAGGGTCACGACGCGGCTGCGACGCTCGTCACGGACGCCTGTGTACGCGGCATGGAGCCACGCGAGCTCCTCTACCCGGTCGACCAGCGGCGCAGCCCCGAGCGGCCGAACGTCGTCGCCGACGGCGAGAAGCCGAAAGGCGGCGGTCGTGCCGAGAGGGCCGAGCTCCAGCTCCCGCACCGGCTCCGACTCGACGATGTCGCGAACCAGGGCGAGGGTCGATTCCCCGAGCAGGATCTCGCCGGGCGCCGCGTTCTGTTGAAGCCGCATCGCGAGGTTGACGGCCTTCCCGGTCGCGAACGCCTCGCCCGAGCCCGGATCGGCGACGAGCACCTCGCCGGTGTTGACGCCGATCCTGAACTTGAGCTCGACGCCGCGCTCGGAGCCGAGCTCCTCGTTGAGACCGGCGAGCGCGGTGCGGAGCTCGCTCGCCGCCCGGACCGCGCGCAGGGCATCGTCCTCGTGGGAGGTAGGGATGCCGAAAGCGGCCATGGCGGCGTCACCGATGAACTTCTCGACGATGCCGCCGTGGCGCTCGACGATCGACCTGACCGCCTCGAAGTAGCGACCCATGACGTCGCGCAGGACCTCGGGGTCGAGCTGGACACCGAGCTCCGTCGAGTCGACCACATCGGCGAAGAGGAGCGTGACCGTCTTTCGCCGTTCAGGCTCTCGTTGCCCCTGTGCTGCAGGGCGCTCGAAATCGAGTGAGAGGTCGTGGCGGAGAATCGCCTGCTCGAGTTGCTGCAGCTCGGACGACGGATCGATGCCGAGCTCCTCGACCAACGTCTCGCGCGCCTTCCGGTAGGCCTCGAGCGCATCGGCCTGGCGCCCGGACCGATAGAGCGCCACCATGAGCTGCCCGCGCGGCCGTTCGCGTAGCGGGTGCTCGGCGACGAACGCGTCCAGCTCCGCGACGAGCGGTCCGTGCCGGCCGAGGTCGAGCTCGGCCTCGAACAGGGCCTCGCGGGTCGCCGCACGCAGCTCCTCCAGACGGGCGATCTCGGCCTGCGCGAACGACTCGAAGGCGAGGTCGGCGAGCGGTGGACCGCGCCAGAGCGCAAGCGCGTCCCGCAGGCCGGCCGCCCGCTCTTCGGGGGAGCCGGCTTCCTGCGCGGCCCGGGCGAGACGCTCGAATCGGTGCGCGTCGACGCTGTCTCGGTCCAGGGCGAGCACGTAGCCGGGAGGGCGCGTGACGATCAGGTCCGGCGCCAGGGCCTTGCGGAGCTCGGAGACGAGGTTCTGAAGCGAGCCGACCGCCGCCTTGGGCGGCTCGCCGCCCCAGAGCTCCTCGACCAACCGGTCGGTCGAGACCACCTCCCCGGCACGGAGCGCCAGGAGCGCGAGCAATGCACGCTGCTTCTGGCGTCGCAATTCGAGTCGGCGACCGGAAACGCCGACCTCGAGCGGTCCGAGCAAGCGGACCTCGACGCCAGGCATATGTCGTTTCTACACCGTTGGCCGCCGTCAGTACAGAGCGCGCGTGAGCCGGGTGTGAGCCGCGCGTGAGCGCGGCGGCGGAGGCTCGGGAGCATGCAACCACCCGAGACAGCGGACGGCGCGCTGCTCGCGGCCGAGGCGGGCCGCTATCTCGCTGCGATCGAGGCTTTTCGCCGAGAGGGCTGCGAGCCGCACTGGGAGACGGAGGGGATCCGCCGCATGGCCGGGCAGCTGTGCTCGTCCGCTCCTCGGGTTGGGCGAGAACCGAGTGAGAGGAGTAAACGATGTTGACCTCAGCGCGCGTGGCCACCGCCTTCCTGGCGGTTGCCGCGGCCTGCTGGCTGTGCGGTCCCGCAAGCGCGGCGGCGCCGGCCAACGATGCATTCGCGAGCGGCGAGCAGCTGACCGGGCGGCAGACGTCGACGTCCGGGACCAACGACCAGGCCACGAAGGAAACGGGTGAGCCGAACCATGCCGGCGAGCCGGGCGGCGCATCGATCTGGTACGTCTGGACCGCTCCGGCGGCCGGACAGACCACGGTCTCCACTTGCGGGGACTCTTCGGTGGACACCGTTCTCGCGGTGTACACCGGAGCGGCCGTGAACGCGCTCACGCAGCTGGCGGCCAACAACAACGCCTGCGGCTCGCAGAGCCGCGTCACCTTCCAGGCGGCCGCGGGCACCACGTACCAAATTGCGGTCGACGGCGTGGGCGGCGCAACGGGAGACGTCGTGCTCGACCTTCGTCTCGCGCCTCCGAACGACGACTTCGACGACGCCGTCGACGTCGCGGGTGATGCAGGCAGCATCGGAGGGCTCACGACCGGGGCGTCGATCGAGGCGGACGAGCCGGAGCACTTCTCCGGGTATGGCTATCCCTCAGTGTGGTACAGCTGGACGGCCCCGTCGAGCGGTTGGGCGACGTTCGAGACGTGCGGGGCGAGCTACGACAGCGTGCTCGCGGTCTACACGGGCTCCCAGCTTGCACAGCTGACCGAGGTCGCGAGCAATGACGATGCCTGCGGCCTGTCGAGCAGAGTCAGCTTCGAGGCGACTGCCGGGACGGTCTATTCCGTGGCGGTCGCTGGATTCGACGGCTCGACCGGTGACTTCACCCTGGTCTGGAACCGGAACGCCCCGCCGCCCGAGCCTCCCCACGCGACCACCTTCCCAATGATCACGGGCGTTCCCCGTGACGGCGAGACGCTGTCGGCCACCGACGGTGTGTGGGCCAGCACCCTGCCCTTCACGCTGGTTCGGGCCTGGGGCCGCTGTGACCGCGACTTCGAGCGCTGTGAGCTCATCCCGGGAGCCGGCTCGAGCACGTACAGGCTCTCGAACAGCGATGTCGGGTGGAGGTTCTTCGTCCGTGTGGCCGCGACCAGCGCGGCTGGAACGACCGTCGAGTTCTCCGGCACCACGCCGCCGGTTGCGGCGGCACCGCCGTTCAACGTGACGGTGCCGATGGTGAGTGGCTCGGCGCGTCCGGGCTCGATCCTCGTCGCGACAGCGGGGGAGTGGAGCGGGACCGGGCCCCTCTCGCTGACGTACCAATGGCAGGCCTGCGACGCCGTCGAGGTCGTCTGTTCGGATCTTCCCGGCGAAGCGGCTCCGGTCATGCGGGTCACCGCGGCGCACCTGGGGAGACGGCTCCGAGTGGTCGTGACGGCGACCAATCCTGGCGGCGCGTCAGGCGCCACGTCGGATGCCACGCCGACGATCCGCACGGCCGGTCGCTGCGTCGTTCCCGACGTCAAGGGGAAGACGATGGCAGCGGCCCGGCGGGCGATCCGTCGCCGTGGCTGCGCGACCGGTCGGGTGCGGCGCGTCTACTCGGGCTCCGTCGCCCGGGGGCGGGTCGTCGCGCAGGCGCCTCGCGCCGGCGCGAGGCTCCGGACCGGCGCCAAGGTCAGCCTCGTGCTGAGCCGAGGCCGCAAGCGGTGAGCGGCCGCGCATCGGCAGGAGGGCGGCGTTCGCCGCCGCCCTCCTCCCTGTCCGAATCCCGAACAACTTCCGAACCGACGCTTACGGACGCGTCACGAGCTCGTTACGAAGGCGTCCTAGCGTCGGCCGTGCGGGGCCTCGACAAGGAGGCAGACATGCGGCGACGGGCCGGGGCTCACGTGCTGCCATCCGGGCGACCTGCACGGGTCGACGGCGTTCGACAAGCGCATCGACTACGTCCTCACGCGGGGGCTTACTGCCGTGAAGGCCGACGTGGTGGGCGAGGAGGAGGCCGACCGCACGGCATCCGGCCTCTGGCCTTCTGACCACGCCGGGGTCGTAGCGAGGTTGCGCCTTCGCTAGCGCTCCGGCCGCGGCGGCGATCGCCCGAAACCTCCAGGGCGATCGCCGCCGCCAAGCGCTTTCACGCACGGTTTGTAACGACGCCTCACACGAAGTCGTTCAGGTAGCGTCCTCCGGCAGTGGAAGCCGTACACGACGTCCTCGTCGTTGGTGCCGGCTGTGCCGGAATGCGCGCCGCAATCGAGGCACACGACTCGGGTGCCGACGTCGCGCTTCTCTCCAAGATCCATCCCGTCCGCAGTCACTCCGGCGCGGCCGAAGGCGGCATCAACGCCGCGCTCGGGAACGCGTCCGAGGACGATCCCGACAAGCACACGTTCGACACGGTCAAGGGCTCGGACTACCTGGGCGACCAGGACGCGATCGAGATCCTCTGTTACGAGGCGCCGGAGGACGTCTACCAGCTGGAGAACTGGGGCGCCGTGTTCTCGCGCACCGAGGACGGACGCATCGCCCAGCGCCCCTTCGGCGCGGCCGGCGAGCCGCGGACGGCGTACGCGGCCGACATCACCGGCCACGTGCTCGTCCACGTGCTCTACGAGCAGGTGATGAAGCGCGACATCCCCGCCTACGAGGAGTTCTTCGCGTGGAAGCTCGTCGTCGACGACGACCGCTGCCAGGGGGTGATCGCCTGGGATCTCGTCAACGGCGGCCTCAAGACGATCGGCGCGAAAACGGTCGTGCTCGCGACGGGCGGTGCGGGGCGTCTCTACGTCGGCACGACCAATGCCTATGCGTGCACGGGCGACGGGATGGCGCTCGCGCTGCGCGCGGGGGTGCCGCTCAAGGACATGGAGATGATGCAGTTCCACCCGACCACGCTGTCGCCGACGGGGATCCTGATCACGGAGGGATGCCGCGGCGAGGGCGCGTACCTGCTCAACTCCGAGGGCGAGCGCTTCCTCAAGGACTACGCGCCGAACGCGATGGAGCTCGCAAGCCGTGACGTGATCTCGCGGGCCGAGCAGACCGAGATCGACGAGGGCCGCGGCATCGACGGCAGCGTGCTCCTCGACCTCAGGCACCTCGGCGCCGAGCGGATCATCGAGCGGCTCCACGGGACGCGCGAGCTCTCGATGACCTACGCGCTGATCGACCCGATCCACGAGCCGATCCCGGTGCGGCCGGGAGCGCACTACCACATGGGCGGCGTGGACACGGACGTGTGGGGCCAGACGGAGCTGACCGGCCTCTACGCGGTCGGAGAGTGCGCGTGCGTGTCGACGCACGGCGCGAACCGGCTCGGCGGCAACGCGCTGATGGAGACGATCACCTACGGCCGCCGCGTCGGCCAGCACGCGGCCGACTGGGCGCTGACGCACACGACGGTCGCAGTGCCCGAGTCGCAGCAGACCGACGCCGAGCGCGAGCTCGAGGCGCTGCTGGACCGCTCGAAGGGCGAGCGTCCCTGGGCGATCCGCGACGAGCTCGCGACCACGATGCACGAGAACTTCGGCGTCTTCCGCCGCGAGGACCAGATGAAGAAGCAGGGGAAGATCGTCGAGAAGCTGCGCGAGCGTTTCGAGAACGTCGTCGTCGAGGACAAGGGCACGCTCTTCAACAACGACGTCACCCAGGCGCTCGAGCTCGGCTTCCTCCTCGACCTCGCCGAGTGCATGATCCCGGCGGGCATCGAGCGGAAGGAGAGCCGAGGCGCCCACGCGCGGCCGCACGACTATCCCGACCGCGACGACGAGAACTTCCTCAAGCACACGCTGACCCGCCTCGTCGACGGCAAGGTCGAGCTGGACTGGAAGCCCGTGAACATCACCAAGTACCCGCCACAGGAGAGGACCTACTAGGTGGACGTTGCTCTGAAGATCTGGCGCTACGACTCGCGCACCGGCGAGCGGAAGCTCGAGGAGTTCGAGGTCGACGCTCCCGAGTGGGCCTGCCTGCTCGACGTGCTCGACATCATCAAGGACAAGCACGACGGAACGCTTGCCTACCGCAAGAGCTGCCGGATGATGATCTGCGGCTCGTGCGGCATGCGCATGGATGGGCGGGCCGTGCTGGCCTGCAAGGAGCGCATGCAGCCGATCGCCGAGGCCGGCCACGTGCCCGTCATCTCGGCGATGGGCAACCTGCCGATCGTCAAGGACCTCGTCGTCGACATGGGGCCCTTCTGGAACAAGATCCGCTCGGTCAAGCCATGGCTCGATCCCGGGTACGACGAGGTCACCGAGAAGGAGCGGATCGTGTCGCAGCAGCAGATGAACGCGATCCAGAAGGAATCGCTCTGCATCATGTGCGGCTGCTGTGTCAGCGAGTGCAACTCGATGGAGGCCGACCCGGCGTTCCTCGGGCCGGCCGCGCTGGCGAAGGGCTTCCGCTTCGTCGGCGACCCCCGCGAGGGCAACCAGGTCGAGCGCCTCGTCGCCTACAACGACGAGCACGGCATCTGGGACTGCACCCGCTGCTACTTCTGCAACGAGCGCTGCCCCAAGGGCGTCGACCCGCGGGATGCGATCGCGAAGCTCGGCGCCGAGTCGATCGAGCAGGGGATCGACCACGACATGGGCGCGAAGCACGCCAAGTGGTTCGTCACCTCCGCGAAGACGACCGGGTGGCTCCGTGAGACCGAGCTCGTGCCGAAGACGCAGGGAATCCTGTCCGCCGTCAAGCAGACGGGCTTCGCGCTCGGCCTCGCCCGCAAGGGCAAGGTGCCGCCGCCGTTTCCGCCGCACGTCGCCGACCGGGTCAAGGAGGCGCGTGCGCTCCACGACCTCGTCGGGCAGCAGGGCAGGGGCGGCGCCGACGGGATCATCCAGATGGAGCGTGCGCTCGCCCGTGCCGAGCACGGGGAGGCGGAGGGCGCGCACAGGGTGAGCCCCGAGGTCACGCCTGGCGTTCAGCCGCCGGTGGCTGAAGGATGAGAGTCGCGTACTACAAGGGCTGCCTGGCCGCGCTCTCGGCCAAGGAGCTCGACATCTCGACGCAGGCTCTCGCTCCGAAGGTGGGGCTCGAGCTCGACGAGCTCGACGCGGTGACGTGCTGCGGCGCCGGCGACATCCACGAGGCCGAGCCCGACTACTACCTCCACCTGAACGCGCGCATCCTGGCCTACGCCGAGCAGACCGGCTCGGACACGCTGATGACGGTGTGCAACGTCTGCACGCTCAACTTGCGCCAGGCGAACATGGCGCTCCAGAACGACGAGGAGCTCCTGGCGCGGGTGAACCGGAACCTCGAGGCGGTCGGCGCGCCGCCGTACTCCGGCGCTGTCGAGGTCAAGCACCTGCTCTGGCTCATCGCCGAGGGCGACGGCTACGAGCGGCTGAAGGACGCGGCCCACAAGGGGCTCAAGGGCCTCAAGGTGGCGCCGTTCTACGGCTGCCAGATCCTGCGCCCCTCCAAGATGCTGGGCTTCGAGGATCCGGACAAGCCGCACTCGCTCGAGGCGATCATCGAGGCGTGCGGGGGCGAGGCGATCGACTATCCCGCCAAGATCAAGTGCTGCGGGTTCCCGATCATCCAGGCGCGTGAGGACACCGCGCTGGCCGAGTTGATCCAGCCGTTGGAGCAGGCGTCCGAGGCAGGTGCCGACGCGATCGTGACGCCTTGTCCGCTCTGCCATCTCTCGCTGGACGCGTGGCAGTCGAAGCTCAAGGCTGCCACGGGCAAGGACTTCCAGATGCCGATCCTGCACCTCTCGCAGCTGATCGGCGTCGCCGCGGGCCTGGAGGCCTCCGAGCTGAGGTTCAAGCGGCATGTGGTGTCCGTCGCGCCCGTTGACGAGAAGCTGAGCGTCTGATCAAGCCACTGGCAGGTGCGGCCGCGGCCGCTCTCGCCTGGGGCTGGTTCGAGGCCGGCTGGGTGCGCCTCCGGACGCTCGAGGTGCCGATCGCCGGGCTACCTGACGAGCTCGACGGCCTGCGGATCGCGCATCTCTCCGACTTTCACCTCGGGCTCCCCTCACGCGGCGGCGTCGCCGTCGAGCGCGCCGTCGAGTGGACGGCAGAGCGGCGGCCCGACCTCGTCTGCCTCACCGGCGACCTGCTCTCGCGCGGCTCCGGCGAGGAGCGGCTGCGGGGGCTGCTCTCGCGGTTGCCGCAGCCCTCCTTCGCGATCCTCGGCAACCACGACTTCGCCGTCTCCCGCGATCCGTTCTCGGAGCCCACCGCCGTCCGCGAGGTCGAGCCGGCGACGCTTCTCTCCGACGAGGGCGTGACCGTCGAGCTGCGCGGCCGTCAGGTCTACGTCGCAGGCTCGGACCCGCGGGCGCGGTGGACGCGCCGGCGCAAGCGCCCGGCCGAGCTCGCCGTGACCGGCCCGGACCTCCGGATCCTGCTCTGCCACTACCCGCAGGCCGTCGACGGCCTGCCGCACGGCGCCTTCGACCTCGTCCTGGCGGGGCACATGCACGACGGCCAGCTCTGCATCCCGTATCCCGGCGGGAAGCTGCGACTCGCCCACCCGAGGGCGCGGTACACGAGCGGGCTCTACAGGCGATCCGGCGGCGTGCTCCACGTGTCGCCGGGCCTAGGCACGACGTTCGTGCCGTTCCGCTTCTTCGCGCGGCCGGAGGCGACCGAGCTCGTCCTTCGTACACTGCCCGTGTGAGCGCTCGCGTCACGGGCCTGACGGGGGCGACCCTCGTCACCGCGCCGTCCGTCTGCCACAGCTGCATCTGGTGGCAGTCACGGCGGAACGGCGTCGTGAACAAGCGCCGCTGGATCGAGAAGGCCGAGGACGACTGGGGCGCGTGGGGAACGGTTTACTACGACGACGACGGCAGGACGCTCGGCTCGATGCAGTATGGGCCTGCTCCCCTGTTCCCGCGGGCGCGCGAGCTGCCGGCCGGGCCGCCGTCGGACGACGCCGTGCTGATCACCTGCGCGTACCTCGTCGACGTCACCAAGCCGTGGGTGCTGCAGTCGCTCTTCCTCGCGGCGATCGGGGACGCCCGCGACCAGCGCGCCGGCTCGCTCGAGACGTTCGCCTACCGCTACCTCGGCGAGGAGCCCTTCGCGCGACGCTTCCAGCTGCACAAGACGGTCTTCCCCCGCGACTTCCTGGCCGACTTCGGTTTCCGCACCGTTCGCACCGCCGGCCGGGTCGAGCTGGTCCGCCTGGAGCTCGGCGGCCTCGAGCCCGTCGCCGAGGGCACCCGCGCCAAGGTGATCCGCCTCGTCAAGGAGGCGTTCCAGCCGGCTCCTGTGCCTCAGCGTCCCTAGGGAGCCCGAACGCGTCGAGTGCCCACCCGGCTGCGGTTGCCCACTCGATCGATTGCGACGACAGTTACGCGATGCATGCCGCGCTGCAGGCGTAACCTGACCCGGTCGTCGTTTCGGACCAGCACGCCGGGGACCGGCCGGACGGCGTCGATCCGCGCGACACGGCGGCCGTCGGCGAACACCTCGTGCGCCGCGATGCCGCTGCCGCGTTCAAGGCCTCGCCGCCAGCGCACAACGAGGCGGCTGCCGGCGACGGCCGCACGAACGACGGGCCTGCCGGGTCGGATTCTGTCGGCCCAGCGGAACGCAAGCGTCGCCGAGTCGGCGCCCGCCGACGGGCGGCCGCGCCCGGCGGGGTCGTAGAGCAGCACGCTCCGCTCCGAGAAGCGACTTGGCTCGAGGAGGCCGTTCGCTCCCGCGTAGACCGCGACACCCGCGGCGGCGTCGGGCGCCCCGAAGCCCCAGATTGGCGCCGGCGGCCGGTATTCGAGCCAGTACTCGTCCCCGGCTTGCGTTTCAGGGCTCAGGCGGCCAGCGCGTGCCGCCGCAGGAGCGCCTCGGCGATCTGGACGGCGTTCAGGGCTGCGCCCTTGCGCAGGTTGTCGTTGACGACCCAGAGCGCGAGCCCGTTCGGCTCCGTTGGATCGCGCCTGATCCGGCCGACGAGCACCTCGTCCCTGCCCGCGGCGTCGGCCGGCGTCGGGTACTCCGCCGGCGCGACGTGCGGCGCCGCCTCCAGCACCTCGCGCGCGCGTGCGGGCGAGATGCGGTCTTCGGTCTCCACCCAGACGGCCTGCGCGTGACCGACGAGCACGGGCACGCGGACGCAGTTCGCCTGGAGCGGTAGGCCCGAGAGCCCGAGGATCTTCCGCGTCTCGGCACGCAGCTTATACTCCTCGTCGAACTCGTCGCCCTCGAGCTTCCAGTCCATCGCGAGGTCGGCCCGCATGGGCTCGGTTTGCCGGAGCCGCTCGATGCCGGCATCGCCGGCGCCGGACATCGACTGATAGGTGGCGAGACGCACGCGCGCGAGGCCGGCCTCGTCGTGCAGCGGCTTGAGCACGCACGAGAGCTGGATCGCCGAGCAGTTGGGATTCGCCACGATGGGGCCGCCGTCGAGCGCCTCGTCGTTCACCCCGGCGACGACGAGCGGGACTCCATCGCTGAGCCGGAATGCGTCCGACTTGTCGATGCACGTCACGCCGCTGTCCGCGGTGGGCGGAACGAGCTCCGAGCTCGGGCCGGTGCCGACGGAGAAGAAGCAGAGGTCGAGCCCCGCCTCCGCGAGCCTCTCGGGCGTCGCCTCCTGGACGGTGAGCTCGCGGCCGGCGTACGCGACCGTCGTGCCCGCCGACCGGGACGACGCGAA
>Ga0111538_10005001_pt1 | contig 18221 bp, 15 predicted proteins | sample SoiMethybrSBSTD1_FD_79669 | JGI IMG/M metagenome (GOLD analysis project Ga0111538, IMG submission 79669) | Bulk soil microbial communities from a Populus tree surrounding site in Tennessee, USA - Soil MetaG P. TD hybrid SBSTD1 (version 2)... | ecosystem: Environmental > Terrestrial > Soil >...
CGCCTGGCCGGAATGGCCATCGAGCGTTCACGCGCGATGCAGGCCCTGCGCGAAAGTGACCTCGCCCTGCGACGAAGCGAGGGCACGCTGCGCCGGGCGCAGGGGATCGCTCATCTGGCGAGTTGGACCTTCGACGTCGCGCGCAATGAGTTCCAGGGCGAGGCGTTGTCGCGCATGTGCGGTCTTGCCGAGGGTCGGCCGCTGCCGATGACCACGTTTCGCGAGATGGTTCATGCCGAGGATCGCATCAGACTCGACGAGGCGTGGTCGGCGGCGCGGTGCGGTGGTCACTTCGAGGTCGAGCTGCGGGTCATGGTCAACGGCGAGATCCGATGGTTCTCGGCTGTCGCCGCCGCCGACGGGTTCGAGGGCGATCAGCCCACCATGATTACTGGCGTGACGCAGGACATTACTTCACGGCGGCGGCTCGAAGAGCGCGTGCAGCACTCTCAGAAAATGGAAGCCGTCGGTTTGCTGGCTGGCGGCATCGCGCACGACTTCAACAACCTGCTGACGGTGATCGCCGGCCATACCGAGATCCTCTTGAGCGACATGCCGCCCGGACATCACTTGCGCGCCGACGTCACCGCGATTCGCGATGCTGGCGAGCGGGCGGCCCGGCTGACCAGTCAGCTGTTGTCATTCACCCGGAAGGCCGTCGTCGAGCCGCGCGTCCTCGACCTGAACCGCGTGGTCGAATCGATCAGTGAGATGCTCGGCCGGCTGCTTGGCGAGCACATCACGCTGTTGGCCGATCTCGAGACCGGCCTCAGCCAGGTGCGAGCCGACGCGGGACAGATGGAACAGTTGCTGATGAACCTGGCCGTCAACGCGCGTGACGCGATGTCGGCCAACGGACGGCTGTTGATCAAGACCACCAACGTGACGGTGCGCGGGGAGGACACACGCGCGTACCCGGATTGCGAGCCTGGCCGCTATGCATGTCTTGCGGTCGCCGATACCGGATGTGGCATGACCGACGAGGTCCGCGCGCGCATCTTTGAGCCGTTTTTCACCACGAAGGGTCTCGGCAAGGGAACCGGGCTCGGCCTCGCGACAGTATTCGGCATCGTCCGGCAGGCCGGCGGGTACATCGACGTGAGAACGGCGCCTGGACGAGGGACCGAGTTTCACGTGCTGCTGCCGGCCGTGGCACCGATCGCCGCCGATATCCTGCCGACCCTGGGCGATGTTGCCGACCACCGCGGCCACGAGACGATTCTGGTGGTCGAAGACGATCCCTCCGTGCGGCGACTCGCCCGAATCATCCTCGAGTCGCGGGGGTACACGGTCGTCGAAGCGGGTTCGGGGGCCGAGGCCATTTCCCATGTGTTCGGGCACGCCGGGGCCATCCACGTCCTGCTGACCGACGTGGTCATTCCCGACGTCGGCGGCCGCGAGCTCGCCGATCGCATCCGCGCGCTGCGTCCGTCGATTGCCGTCCTCTATATGAGCGGCTACGCCGACGATGCGTTGGTGAGGCAGGGCGTGAGCAAGACGTCCGATGTCTTTCTGCGCAAGCCGTTCACGCCGAGCGCGCTGGCGGCGAGGATTCGCGACGTGCTCGCTTCACGTGCCGGTGCGTCGTCCTGAGTGCGCGTGCTCCTCGTCCAGGTGGAGGTGCCGCTCGATGCGTCTGTCTGGCACCAGCCAGATGAGCGCAACCGTCACGTAGATCGCGTCGGCGAGGTACTCGTTTACGAAAGCCAGCGCGATGGCCACGACGTACAGGACACCTGATAGCTTGCCCTTCATGTCGTGCCGGACGGCCGCCGCTAGGCGCGAGTCGTGACCCTGGTGGCGGATGATGACGGTCTGCAGGATCAAGTAGGCGATGGCGCAGAGCAGCAGGTTGAGGCCATAGACGGCCGTTGGGACGGCTGCGAAGTGGTTTTCGCCCATCCAGCCGGTCGTGAACGGCACGAGCGACAGCCAGAAAAGCAGGTGGAGGTTCGCCCACAGGATGCCGCCCGAGATTCGGTCGGTCATGTGGAACATGTGGTGATGGTTGTTCCAGTAGATGCCGATGTAGACGAAGCTCAGGACGTAAGTCAGAAAGACAGGGAGGACGCCGGCGAGCGCGCCCAGTTCCGGCTCATGCGGAACGCGGAGCTCGAGCACCAGGATGGTGATGATGATGGCGATGACGCCGTCGCTGAAGGCCTCGAGTCTGTTCTTGGCCACGGAAGAAATTTTGGCGGCTCACGGCTCAGGACTCAAGGCCATGATCTTACGCCTGAGGTCCGATGCCTGAGGTTCTAAATCTAAGTCTTGGACCAGTAAGCCTTTAGCCAATGGTGGTAACGTGAGCCCCGAGCCGTAGGTCTGAGCCTTAGTCCTTGAGCCATTCTTAACGCGGCCCTATAATCGCCGCCACTAATTCCAAACGGCCCTGAAACTTCGGGAGGCAACGATGGCACGTCCGGTTCGTCGCTCCGTGCTTCTCTCGGCTTTCCTGGCGGTCGTCCTGGCGCTGGCGGTCGTGGCGGGTCTTCGATTGACGACCGCGACGATCACCGGGCAGGCCCCCGCCGCATCAGGCATGCCGAGCACCGCGAAAGGCGAGTGGCCCACCTACACTGCCGACATTCGCGGCAGCCGGTATTCGCCGCTCGACCAGATCAACGCATCCAATTTCAGCAAGCTGGAAGTCGCCTGGCGGTTCAAGACCGACAGCCTTGGTCCGTTCCCCGAGTACAAGCTCGAAGGAACGCCGCTCATGGTGAACGGGATGATCTACACGACCGGCGGCACGCGCCGCTCGGTCATCGCGCTCGACCCACGCACGGGCGAGTTGCAGTGGGTCTACAGCCTGCGTGAGGGCCGCCGCGCCGCCTTGTCACCGCGGCAGCTGTCAGGCCGCGGCGTGTCGTACTGGACCGACGGCAAAGGTGACGAACGGGTCATCTTCGTCACGACCGGCTATCAGGTCGTCGAGCTGAACGCGAAGACCGGCCAGCCGATCACGTCGTTCGCGAAAAACGGCATCCTCGATCTGAAGGATGGCGTTGTCTTCGGCACCAATCAGCAAATCAACCTCGAGAGTGGCGAAATCGGCGTCCACTCGACACCGACGGTCGTCGGCGACGTCATGATCATCGGGTCGGCGATGCGTGAAGGCGCGACGGTGTCCACGCACAACAACACCAAAGGCCTCGCGCGCGCGTTCGACGTGCGGACCGGCAAGAAGATCTGGCAGTTCGACACGATTCCTCGCCCCGGCTCGTTCGGCAACGACACGTGGGAGGAGAATTCCTGGGCGTTCAACGGCAACGTTGGCGTGTGGACGCAGATCAGCGTCGACGCGGAAGCCGGCCTGGTTTATCTCCCGGTCGAAACGCCGACGTCCGATTTCTACGGCGGGCACCGTCCGGGCAACAATCTCTTCGCCGAGACGCTAGTCGCGGTCGATCTGAAGACCGGCCAGCGGAAATGGCACTTCCAGTTCGTCCATCATCCGCTGTGGAACTTCGACAACTGCTGCGCGTCGCTCATCGCCGACATCGTGGTCGACGGTAAGCCGATCAAGGCTGTCGCGCAGCCAAGCAAGATTGGCTGGCTCTACGTCTTCGATCGCATTACCGGACAGCCGGTCTGGCCGATCGAGGAAAAACCGGTTCCGCAATCCGACGTGCCGGGAGAGAAGACGGCAGCGACCCAGCCTCACCCCACGAAACCACCACCATACGCGCGCACCTACATGCGGATTCCGGATGACGTCATCGACTTCACGCCCGAGTTGCGCTCGCAGGCCCTCGAGATCCTGAAGCGGTACAAGTACGCTCCGTCGCCGTTCACGCCGCCAATCCTCGGCAACCTGAGTGGCAACGGGCCCCTGGCCGCGATCTCCGCGTCGACTGCAACGAATTGGCCTGGCTCCGCGTACGACCCGGAGACGCACACCGTGTTCGCGCAGGGCGGCAACACAGGCGCCAGCGCACGCTCTCTCGTGGCGCCTCCAGCCGGCTTCTCCGACATCCGCTACGTGTCGGGCTACGCCGGCCGGCCGTTCCGCGAGGTGATGGGACCTGGCGATTGCTGCGCGGCGGATGCCGGCAAGCGGAACCGTGATGAAGCGCCGCCGCCACCAGCGGCGGGCGCTGCGCCGGCCGCGCCGGTGGCGGAGCCTGGGCTCGTCGTCCAGGGGCTGCCGATCCCGAAGCCGCCGTACGGCGTGCTGAGCGCGGTCAATCTCGATCGCGGCGAGGTGGTGTGGTCGGTGCCGCACGGCGACACGCCGGACAACATCCGTAACCATCCGGCGCTGCGCGGGATGAACATTCCGAAGACCGGCCAGGCCGGCACGTCCGGTGTCGGGCTGATGGTCACCAAGACGCTTGCCGTCATGGGTGATCCGCAAGTGACGTCGCCGCCTGGACGGCCGCGTGGCGCGATGCTGCGCGCCTACGACAAGCGGACCGGGGCGGAAGTCGGTGCGCTGTGGATGCCGGCGCCGCAGAGCGGGTCGCCGATGACCTACTCGATCGGCGGCAAGCAGTACATCATCGTCGCCGTCAGCGGCGGTGCGTACTCGGGCGAGTACCTTGCGTTCAGTCTGCCCGACAGCGAGACGCGCACGCAGCAGTAACGGCAATCAGCCAGGCACGTCGCCCAGGGCATCGCGACTCACGCGGCTCGGGACTCAGGTGGTTGGTCACCTGAGTCCCGAGATCTTTCTCGCTCCCACCGATGGCATCCCGCCCCCGCATCGCGCTCGTTGGCGACTACAGTCCAACGGTCAAAGCGCATCAGGCGATTCCGCGCGCGCTGGTTCTCGCCGCTCAGGTCGGCGCTCCAGAGTGTGAATGGGAATGGCTGCACACTTCCATCCTCGACGGAGACGTGAACGAGCGTCTGGAGCGATTCCACGGGATCTGATGCGTGCCGGGGAGCCCGTATGCGAATGCCAGCGGCGCGCTGGCGGCCATTCGGTTCGCACGCAGGGCTGGCCGCGCTTTCCTTGGCACCTGCGGCGGGTTTCAGCACGCGCTCATCGAATACGCGGCCGCCATCTGGGGAGTGACGAATCCGGCGCATGCCGAGGAAGACGCCGGCGCGATCGATCCCGTCATCTCGCCACTGGCGTGTGCGCTGGTCGAGCAGTCAGGTGACGTGACCTTGCCGGTGACGTCCGGGCCGTCGAGCTCGACGGACATCCGTTCTTCATTGCCACGCTGTTTCAGCCTGAGCGCTCGGCCCTGGCCAATCATCCTCATCCGCTGATCCGCGCGTTCGTGGCAGCCGCCGCCAGGTGACCGCGTCCGGAAACCGCGCGCTCGAGGTCATCTCCGTTGCATACGATGGCGGAGGTCAGAGGTCCTAGGTCCTAAGTCACCTAGGTCCTAGGTCTTACGTCTTAGGCCTAGGACCTAAGACTTGAGACTTGAGACTTAATACCGCGAGAGTGCGAAGGGAGATGACGATGGCCTCGATTCACCGCGAAGTCGTGATTGACGTACCAGCCGAGCAGACCTGGGCGGCGATGCGAGATATCGGCGCGCTGCATACGCGCCTCGTCACCGGCTTCGTGACCGACTGCAAGCTCGAAGACGATGCGCGTATCGTCACGTTCGCGAATGGCCTGGTCGTGCGCGAGCTCATCGTCGACCTCGACGATGACGATCGGCGGCTGGTCTGGTCGGCGGTTGGCGGCACGCTCACCCATCACAATTCATCGGCGCAGGTCTTCGCCGATGGCGACGGACGCAGCCGGGTCGTGTGGATCGCCGACCTGCTGCCGAACGACCGCGCGCCGGCGATCGCCGCAATGATGGAGCAGGGTACACGCGCCATGAAAGAAACGCTCGAGCGAGCGCAATAGGTATAGAGAGGCCCCTCTCTCTTAGTGGTACTGTCTGCTGGTGGTCGTGTTGATCTTCGGCTCAACGGGATCGGCCGGCGGCAGTGTGCTGCGCGTCTGTCTCACGGCCACTCGCGTGTCCGAGGTGCGGGTCATCGCGCGGCGGCCCGTCGAGGTGACGCATCCAAAGTTGGTCGTCCGCGTTCACAGCGATTTCGAGAACTTCGCTGCCGTGGCGGATGCGTTTGCCGGCGTTGACGCGTGCCTGTATTGCCTGGGTGTCTCGGCGACCCAGGTTCCTGACGAGCCGACCTACCGCACGATCACCCACGATTTCACGCTAGCCGCGGCGAAGATGCTGCTCGAGCGCAGCCCGGACGCGATGTTCCATTTCATCAGCGGCGCCGGCGCGCGTCCAGACAGCCGCTTCATGTGGGCCCGCGTGAAGGCAGAAACCGAGCGCGACCTGATCGATCTCGTTGACGCCGTCTGCTGGCGTCCGGCCTTCATCGACGGCGAGAACTCGAAAAACGCTCCTCGTCTCTATCAGGCCTTGCGTCCGTTGGCGCGGCTCCTCAGACCATTCAAGAGCATGTACGTGAAGGGGGAAGACATCGGCCGCGCGATGCTTCAAGCGACCGTCGACGAGCGAGCCGGCGGCATCGTGGAGAATGCCGAGATTCGCTCGCTCGCCGGCCGTTACGCCGTCAGCCATGCGGCGACCCGCCACACCGGCGGTGCTAATTCAGCGAGATGAACGCCAGCGCGTTGTTGGCGTTCATCGGAATCACCAGCTGATTCGCGCCCGCGTCGTAACACATGGAAGCGGGGTTCGGAATGTTGGTGGCGATGAGCTCGGCAGGACGGCCCGGACGAATCCGCGAGACCCCGCCGTTCTGAACGCTGCTCACGTACTTGGTGCCATCGGGCATCACGACGAGACCGTCGTTGCCCGCCTGCACCGCGTTTTCGGTCCGCACCAACTGGCCCGTCGGCGAGAACGTCAAGACCTCGTTGTTGCCGATGTTGATGACCACGATATTGCCCTGGGCGTCGAAGGCGATGCCGTTGGGCTGACGCAGCGGCGCCCCTTGGATGAAGATCGACGCGCTGCCGTCGCGGGTGATCTTCCACACCTGCCAGCTCGACGGGTCGGGATTCGGCGCGCCGACCCCGGTCTGCGTCGCGTAGATCGTGCCGTCGTCGGCGACCTCGATGTCGTTGAACCCCGTCGATCGATCAACGCGGATCTCGCCAGCCGGTGCTCCCGTCTGCATGTTGAAACGGCGGATGACCGCCACCAGCGGGTCGGCCGCCGTCGTCCCGCCGTCGCGATCGGATACGTAGAACATGGCGTTGTTGATGTCGCTGCCCGACGGTTCGTTCAGCGTGAGCGGCGGCTTGAGCGCGGCGCGCTCGTTGGGAGCCTGCACGCCAACCCATCGGGCGGTATGGACCGAGCCGTCGTGATTGATGAACGAGATCCAGCCGTTGTTGGTCTGCACGTTCTGGCCGACGCCGCGGTTAGGCACGACGATGACGCCCCGCCCGGCATCGTACGAACAGCTTTCAGCCGAGTAGATGGCGCCGTAGACCTTGACGTTCGACGACATCGCGTCGAACTTGCCGTCAGCCGCCGGATTGATGGGCAGGCCAAGACGGTTTCCGACGAAGAACGGTTGCGGTGTTGACGCCGGCTGCTGCGCCAGTGACGCGCCGGCAGCCATTCCGATCGCAACCAGGACTGCTCCCGCCGGTATAGCGAAACCCTTCATGACCTTCTCTCCTTGTTCGTTTCAACGCTGTGAATTCGAACGCGTCGGCCGCGCACTGAGGCCGATTCGAACCCGGCGGTCTGCGCATACTATTGCATGAGACATCGGCCCCGCCGGGCTGGAGCTCCTAGAACTCGAGTGTTCACGCTCACCTCCGTCGTTCCGTGGGGTCGGACGTTCGACGAGTACCGACGCATGTTCCGGCTGACGGCCGATGACCTCGGCCAGTCGATTCTCGGCTGTGCGGATGGGCCGGCGAGCTTCAACGTCGAAGCCTCGGCTCGAGGCGTGCGCGTCGTATCCGCAGATCCGCTCTACAAATGGACCGTCGCCGAAATTCGCGGCCGCATCGCCGCCACGTCCGGTGATGTCCTGGAGCAGACGCGCAGGAATCGCGACGAGTTCGTCTGGACCGAGTTCGAGTCCGTCGACGAGCTCGCAGCGGTGAGGATGCGGGCGATGAACATGTTTCTGGGCGATTACGAACGCCTGCCAGGTGCCGGCCGGTACGTGGCCGCCGCGCTGCCGACGCTGCCTTTCGCCGATGGCGCATTCGACATCGTGGTCTGCTCCCACTTTCTTTTTCTCTACACGGTGCAGACGACCGAGCGGTTCCATCTGGATGCCGTCGACGAGCTGTGCCGCGTCGGCCGCGAGGTCCGCATCTTCCCGCTGCTCGCGCTGGGTGCGACGCCGTCGCCCTACGTTCCCATCGTCGTCGACTACCTGCGTGCGTCCGGCCGGCAGGCGTCGATCGAATCGGTCCCGTACGAATTCCAGCGTGGCGGCAATCAGATGCTTCGTTGTTTCTAGGGCTGGTAGGGCAGGGAGGGCGGGGAAGGCAGGGAGGCGTGCGGAGCGGCGCGGGGCGAAGGGGCCCCGCAAGCGAAGCACGCCCAGACCGGGGTAGGGCCCCCGGAGTGATAAAAGCTGCGCCTGCGGCCACACCTGAGCGAGGACATGGAGATCGGAGCGAAGGTGTCAGCGTCAGTTCGCGGCGGGGGTGGGGCCCCGCCGCCAGTGAAGGAATGATGATTCCCGCTGGTCCAGTACAGCTTCGCCCAGTTGAAGAGAGCGACGCGGCCGTGGTGGCGGCGATGATGACGCCGGCCATCAGCCACTGGGTACTGTCGTGGCCGGAGCATCTGACGCGGGAGGATGCGGCGGAGCGGATTGCGCGGGTGCGTGCCGACGCCGACGCAGGTTACGGGCTCTATTGCGTGATCGAGCGGCTTCCGGATCGTCTCGTCGTCGGGTGGATCTCGATCACCCGCTCGCGCGACGATCTGCAGCGCGGCGCGCTCGGGTATTGGCTCGGCGAAGCCTATCAGGGTCACGGATACATGACCGCGGCCGCCCGTGCCATGCGGCGCGTGGCCTTCGACGAGTTGGGGCTCGACGTGCTCGAGGCCGGCGCCAACACCGAGAACGATCGGTCGTTTGCTATCATGCGGCGCCTCGGGATGAAGCCGGCCGGCGACCGCAGGCTGTGGTCGGCGTCGCGCGAACGTCCCGAGATGTGCCGGTTCTACGAATTGACTCGCGCGGACTACCAGGCCGCGGCTTCCAACCGAGTGAGCACCCCGTGATTCACGTCCAACCCGTCACCCTCGAACGCAACGGTCTCCGTCTCGAACCACTCACCCTCGATCATCACGACGCGCTCGAAGCCGCCGCCGCCGACGGCGCCCTATGGGAGCTGTGGTTCACATCCGTGCCGGCGCCGGGTCAGACGCGGGCGTACATCGAGACCGCGTTGAGCGGACAGAAGGAAGGTCATCGGTTGCCGTGGGCTGTCCGCGAGCTGGCAAGCGGCCGCGTCATCGGCTCGACCAGCTATCACGACATCGTCGCGGCCATCGATCGCGTGGAGATCGGCTGGACGTGGTATGCGAAAACGTGGCAGCGCAGCCACGTCAACACGACGTGCAAGCTCATGCTGCTGTCGCACGCCTTCGACACGCTCGGCTGCCACGTGGTCGGGTTGCGCACGGACAACTTCAACTTCGCCTCGCAGCGCGCCATCGAGGCGCTCGGCGCGAAGAGAGACGGCGTCATCCGCCGCCATCACGCACGGCGCGACGGCAGCGCCCGCGATACGGTCATCTACAGCATCCTCGCCGAGGAATGGCGTGATGTCCGCCGCCATCTCGAACTGCGGCTCGCCAGCCACTCTTAAGAGAACTGACGCTGGCCGGTTCCGGGTTCTGCGGTTCTGGGTTCCCGGTTCCGTGGTTCTTGGTTCCACGGTTCTGGTTCTTGCGCCTGAAGCCCGAAGCCTGAAGCCGTACCGATCACTATTCCGGCACCCGAAGTTCATCGCGAGGAAAGAGATCGGTGTTGACCAGGCCCTCATCGATCGTCGCTACCGGCCGAAGACGATGGCGGAAAGTCGCGATGAGCTGTTCGATGTGAGACGAGAGCTCGATGCCGGCCCGCTGGTAGTGCTGGATCGCGTGAGGCTGGCTCGCGCGACCGCGGATGACCGCGGCGTCAAACGGGATCGGCTCGTTGCTGCCGACCAGCATCGGCGACACGTCGGCCACGTACGGAAAGACCTGCTCGAAGGTGTGCTGGATTCGTGACGTCGGCGCCCACGTGACCGCCAGTCCGGCCGGGCGCAGACGGCTGCGCACGAGCTCGAAGTACTCGCGTGAATACAGATTGCCGGCGTAGGCGCTCCCCGGCCGAAGCGCATCGGCCTCAATCACGTCGAATCCTTCCGGGTGTTGCATCAGATACCGCCGCCCGTCACCGACCACGTGCTGAATGCGCGGATCAGCCAGCAATCCTTCGAGTCCCGGGTACCCCGTACGCTGATAGAGCTGGCGCAACGTGCGAATCTGGCCGCCGATGATTTCGATGCAATACAACTGCTCGGTCTCCAACCGGCCGGCGGCCGAGTACGCCGTGTCGCCCGATCCAAGGCCGATGATCGCGACGCGCGTCGGCGCCGGGTGGAGCATGACCGGAACGAGACCGAGAAACGAGTGGATGCCGTCGAAGGGAATCGTGCTCTGGCCCAGGCCGTTGACGTAGACGTCGGTATTCGATCGAAACGACGGGGTCCGATTGGTCAGCACCGCGATGCCGGTGCCGTCCTCCGCCTGGATGATGCGCATCGGCGGAACGCCATGCAGTTGACCCCAGAACGTGCTTGCGTTCGGAATGAGGCGGACGCCGGCGATGGCGATCGCCGCGAATGCCAGGCCTGTACTCCACCTGAGCACACGCCAGCGAACAGTCACGAAGCTGGCTGCGCCGAGCGCCACGTAGATGGCCGCCACAGCCATCAGCAGTCGGAGCGTGCCTGGCGTGCCGACACGATCGAGCAAAAGCAGTCCGACGAGCGCGACGCCGGCTGCCGAGCCCATGATGTTCGCGGCTTGGAGCACGCCGACCCGGCGGCCCAATCGCCCCAGGTCCGATTGCGCCCCTTTCTGCAGAAAGACGAAGCTCGCGCCCATGAGAAGGGTCGGCGGCAGGATCAATACGGCCGGGACGACGCCGTACAAGGCCAGCTGCGGTGGCGTGAGATCGAAGAAGTTGAAGGCGAACGGGATGGGCTCATACGAGCCGAGGTACTCTCGCGCGCGCACCGCGAGGCTCGACTGCGTGCGAAGCGCCCACAACAGCCCGGCGATCGACAGCCCGGCGTAAAGCGGCACGGCCGCTTGCGCGGCGAGAAACGAGCGGAACGGATGTCTGCCTTTGTCAGCAAGCGCGCGTCCGGCGAGACTGCCGCCGCCGACGCCGAGCAGATAGAAGCCGAGCAGCAGCGGGAACGTGAAAGCGGTCGACTTCAGCGTCACGCCAAGGAGGCGAAACCAGACCATCTCGAGGCCCAGCGCGACGAAACCCGACAGGAAGTAGAGAGCCGGCCATCGCCACCACGCGCGCTCGGCCTCGGCGACGCCAGGAGCCGCTGAAGGCCCGGCGGCCGATACTGGGGCCGCGCTTCCGGCTCGTCCGCGCATCGACATCGCCGCCGCGGCACACAGGAGGTTCAGAAGCGCGCCAATCCAGAGACTGCGGTCGTATCCCACCGAGCGGATCACCCAGGCGCTGCCAATCCACGCTCCCGCCGCCGCGCCGAGCGTATTCCAGCCGTACAAGCTCGCGATGCGGCCGGCCGCGCCGTCGACGGCCTCCGAGACCGCCTTGCTCAGCACCGGCAGGGTCACGCCCATGCAGATCGTCGGCAGCAACAGCGTCGACGCGGCCGTCGCTCCGACCAGGAGCGGACTCGCGCCGGCACTGGCCGCCAGTTTGTAGAAGAACCCGTGATACAGCGGACGGCTGACGAGCGCGAACGCCGCCGCCACACCTTCGGCCGCCGCGAACACGAGAAGGAGCCGGTCTGCGGCCAGGCGGTCGGCCAGGTAACCCCCCGCAAAACTGCCAACCCCCATGCCGAGCATGAACACCGCGACCACCATCGTCGCCGCGTGCAGGTCGAGGCCCGTGACGAGGCCGAGCAAGCGCTGCCAGATCACCTGGTACAGCAGCGCCACGAACCCGGACACGAAGAAGAGGACCAGCAGCGTAGCTCGACGTGTTCGGGGATCGGCGGTGACACCAGATGGGAGCATGCGACGGCTGGTCATGCTACCGCGATCGAATGCGTGGCGCGAAACCCGGTCGGCGTTAGACTGTGCGCCTGTATCCACACAAGGAGGCGCTGATGTCGCTCCGGACGATTCTCGCGGTGACCGTGGTCGCGGCCGTGGGTGTCGCGTTCCCCGCCGCTCAACAGCGCAACGCGAAGACGCTGGACATCTATGTCGTCGACGTCGAAGGCGGGAATGCGACCCTCTTCGTACCGCCGTCCGGAGAATCGGTGTTAATCGATACCGGCAACGGTGGTGCGGCAGCGTCGCGTGACGCCGATCGCATCATGGCCGCGGTGAAAGACGCTGGCATCAGCCGCATCGATCACCTGGTCACCACGCACTGGCACGGCGACCACTTCGGCGGCATGCCGGAGCTTGCCGGCCGGCTGCCGATTCGACACTTCATCGATCACGGCGCGAACGTCCAGCCCGCTGCCGCTGCCGACGACTTTCTGCAGAAGGTGTATCCGACCCTCTATCAGAAGGGCACGCACACGGTGGCCAAGCCGGGCGACACGATCGCCGTCAACGGATTGGACTGGCGCATCGTCACCTCGGCGGGGCAGGCGATCAAGACTTCGCTGCCGGCCGGCGGCAAGGCGAATCCGTACTGTGCCAGCTACAAACCGCAGGATCCGGATCCAACCGAGAACGCGCAATCCGTTGGCAGCATCATCACCTTCGGCCGCTTCCGTGTCGCGCACCTCGGCGACCTGACCTGGAACAAAGAATTCGATCTGATGTGCCCGACCGACCGGATCGGCGCTGTTGATCTCTTCGTCGTCTCGCACCACGGCCAGCCGATCTCGAACGCACCAGTGCTGGTGCATGCGCTGCGACCGCGCGTCGCCGTCCTCAACAACGGCACTCGCAAAGGCGGACAACCGGACGCGATGAAGGTGCTGTACGCCTCGCCGGGCCTCGAAGATCTCTGGCAACTGCACTTCTCGCTGCTGAGCGGCCAGGAGTACACGGTGCCGGGTCTGTTCATTGCCAATGGCATCGACGACCAGCCGTCCAGCATGCCGACGGCCGCGATGCCACCGCCCGCGCCGGGGCCGAACGTGCCGCCACCGCCGGTGCACAACGGGCCCGCGTACTGGGTCAAGGTGTCAGCCCAGTCGGACGGCTCGTTCACGGTGACCAACGCCCGCAACGGGTTCAGCAAGACCTACGCGGCACGATAGATTCGGCTGCGAACCGCGATCGCTATGAGACGCGCACCGTCGCGAACGTTCACCGCCACGATCGTCCGCGACGGCGCCCTCTGCTTCATCCCGGTGCCGTTCGATCCGCGCGACGCCTTCGGCAAGGTCAGGGCGCCGGTCAAAGTCACGCTGAATGGCTACTCGTACCGGAGCACCATCGCCGCCATGGGCGGTCCTCCGTGTGTTCCGCTCCGGCGTAGCCATCGCGAGGCGGCGGGCCTCGAGGGCGGCGAGACTCTCGACGTCCGCCTCGAGTTGGACAGCGAGACGCGCGAGGTGACGCTGCCAGCGGATTTCGTCGCCGCGCTCAAAGCCTCGAAAGCCGCCTGGACGCGGTGGGCCGATCTCAGTTACACGCACCAGCGGGAACACGTGGAAGCCATCGAGGACGCCAAGAAGCCGGAAACACGAGCCCGTCGCATCGCCGCCGCCGTCGCCGCGATTGGCTCGAGGACCGCGCGGGGCGGACGTTAGCGTGCCGCCTCTGAGCGCAATCGATCTCGCCTGTCTCGTCGAATCGACCGAAGCCAGCGCCTACGCTGATCTGATGCAGGCTGCGCCTTCGGATTTCGGCGTCGACGTCGATTCAAGCGAAGACGGGGTGCTGCTTTCCGCGCCGTGTGTCGATGCCCTGCTCTTCAACAGGATGGTCGGTCTGGGGCTCCGGCGCCCTGCCACCCGCGATGCAGTGCACAAGGCGGTCGAACGCCTTCACGCGACTGGCGTGCGCAACTTCGGCATCCAGCTGAGTCCGACGGCAACTCCCGCCGACACCGCGGACTGGATCGGCGCCGCTGGGCTCGAGCGCCGCGACAACTGGACGAAGGTTTATCGTCCGGCGACACCGGAGCCGACCGTCCCCACCGAGCTGCGCCTCGAACGCGCCGCCGCCAATCTGGCCGATCGGTTCGCCGCCGTGGCGTGCATGGGCTTCGCGATGCCGCCAGCGCTCGCGCCGTGGTTTGCCGCCTCGGTCGGACGTCCCGGCTGGTATCACTACCTGGCCTGGGCCGATGACGAACCTGTTGCCGTTGCGGCGATGTTCGTGCGCGATCACGTCGGATGGTTGGGGGTTGCGGCGACGCTTCCGGCGCACCGCCGTCGGGGTGCGCAAGGCGCCCTGATGGTGCGGCGGATTCACGACGGCCTCGCCCTCGGATGCCGATGGTTCGTCACGGAAACCGGGCAGGATCGGCCTGACAAGCCCAACCCCTCGTTTCACAACATGCGCCGGGCCGGCTTTGTGGTGGCTTATGATCGGCCCAACTTCATGCTGCCGCGATGACGACCAGACGGGAACAGCCCGATCGCCGCACGCTGATGAAACTGGCCGGGCTCGCCGGCGTCGGCGTCGCGCTCGACGCCGTGGCGCCGCTGGCCCAGGGACAGAATGCGACCATGGCCACCACGAAAACCGTCGATACCTCTGTCCTGCGGATCGCCTATGAGGACAGCGGTGACGCTGCCGCGTTCCCGGTCATCCTGCTGCACGGCTTTCCAGACGATGCGCGGGCCTATGACGGGGTCGTCCCGCCGCTCGTCCAGGCCGGCTACCGCGCAATCGTGCCCTACCTTCGCGGTTACGGACCCACGCGATTCCTCGATCCGCGGGCGCCGCGCATGGCGGAGCAGGCGGCGATTGGTCAAGACGTCGTCGATCTCGCCGATGCCCTCCGGCTGCCGCGCTTCGCGGTTGCCGGCTACGACTGGGGTGGCCGCGCTGCGGCGATTGCCGCCGCCGTCCAACCCGATCGGGTTCGCGCCGCGGTGCTCATCGGCGGTTACAGCATCCAGAACACGATCAAGCCGGCCGGGCCCGGTTCGCCCGAGGGTGAACACCGCGCGTGGTACCAGTGGTACTTCAACACGGAGCGGGGCCGTGCCGGCCTGGAGGCCAATCGCGGGCCTTTCTGCCGCTACTTATGGAAGCTGTGGTCGCCGACGTGGAACTTTACCGACGAAACCTACAACAAGACCGCGGTGTCATTCGACAATCCGGATTTCGTCGATGTCGTCATTCACTCCTACCGTCATCGCAACGGCAATGCGCTTGGCGAGGCCCGCTTCAAAGAACTCGAAGCGCGACTCGCGGAGCGGCCCCCCGTCCGCGCGCCGTCCATCACGCTCTACGGCGCCGATGACGGCGTGGCGCCGCCTGGTCGCGAGGCGACGCCGACAGCCGCCGAGCGGGCAGCTCTCACGTCGCTCGTGGCGCGACGCATCGTGCCTGGCGTTGGCCACTTCATGCCGCGTGAGCGTCCCGAAGCCGTCTCTTCAGCGCTGCTCGAGCTGTTGAAGACGACGGGCTAGCAGGACGTAAATCAGGATTGACGCGGCGAGCGTCGGCAGCGACGCCCCGATGCGCTGCGTCGCGTAGAAGACCACGGCCCCCCCGATCCAGGCGACGGTTCCGGCCCGCGACCACCCATGGTTCGTTCGATACGGTCCGTCGGCGGCGTAGAGGCTCGGCACGTCCACGTAGTACCGCAGCACGAAGTAGTGGGCGAGCAGAATCCCGCCGATCGGGACGAAGGCGCCGGCGAGCAGAAGCGTCAGGTTGGCGAACTGTTCGATCCATCGCGTCGACAGGAGACCCAACGCGGCGCCGACGCCGCCGATGAGCCACACGGCTGGACTGTCAGGCACCGACGGCATCAGGCTCTTGAACGCCAGGGCCGACATGTAGATGTTCACGAAGTTCGTGGTCAGGGTCGCCAGCGCGAGCAGAACGGCCCCCCACCAGCCGATGCCCACGGCGGCGACCATCGCGCCCGGATCGGCGGACTGCGCGGCGATCGACGCGATGAACCCCAACGGCATGAACCACAGCGCCGTGAGCGCAAGGCCGAGGAAGACCGCAACGCCCGCGCCCCGAGCTGACCGGACAAACCGCGGGTAGTCCGCGAACATCAGCAGCCACGTCACCTGATAGCCGGCGACGATATCCAGCCCGCGAAAGGTGTCGGCCGCCGTCAGCGTCAGCTCTTGTGTCGTCGCCGGCCATGGCACCCTGAGGCAAGCGATGGTAAAGACGGCGCCCGACACCGCCAGCAGTGGCACCGCCACGCGGTCCACGATCGCCACGGCGTGCGGACCGCCGAGAACGACGAGCGTGGCCAGTACGCCGAGGGCCGTCGCCCACAGCCCGACCGAGCCGATCCCCGTCAGCCTCACCGTGATGGACGCCGCGATCACGTTGTTCAGAGCAATCCACGCGAAGTTGGTCAGGAACAGCAGGAGCGCGAGCGTTTGTGCGCCGGAGAAGCCGAGCACGGCGCGCGCGGCGACGATGGACGGCACGCGCAACTGCGTTCCGATCGGTGCAAGAGCGGCGACCAACGCCGCGCCGGCCACCGCGCCGGCGCCGATGATCACCAGCGAATGGCCGATTCCGAGGCCGGGCGGCAGGCTGGCGCCGACCTGCAGCGTCGTGGCGACGATGTTGGCGCCGGCGAAAATCAGGAACAGGTCGAACGGCCGCTGGGTTTGACTGTCAGCGCTGATCGGCGAGAGATCGACGGGTCGCACCGCGTTAGCGTACTGCGGATTGGCGCAACCTCCGGTTGCAGTCTGGACCGTTGCCGAAAAGACGGCGTTGCCTGGGCATCGCCAGAGAGGAAAGAATAGACGGCTCGTGATGACCCATCGCCTCCCCCTGGGTGTGCTCCTCGTGACGCTGCTTCCCGCGGTCGCCCTTGCTCAGTCCCTTCGAGCGATCACCGGCGGCTCTGGCTCCGGTCCGGCGGCCGACCTGCCAGCGCCGGTTCCGCCCGAAGTCGTCACGCGTGCCGAGGACGGCCGTGTGGTGGTTCGGGCCATCCGCTTGACCGAGCCGCTGCGCGTCGACGGCCGCCTCGACGAAACCGTCTATCAGAATGAGCGGCCGATCGGAGACTTCATCCAGGCCGTGCCGGACTCGGGGCAACCGGCCACCGAGCGCACCGAAGCGTGGGTGATGTTCGACAACGAGTACATCTACGTGTCAGGTCGGTGTTACGACTCCGAGCCTCCGGAGAAATGGACGGCGAACGAGCTTCGGCGCGACACGAGCCAGCTGCGCCAGAACGACATGTTCGGCGTGCTGTTCGACACGTTTTACGATCGCCGGAACGGCTACAACTTCTACACGAACCCATTGGGCGGCTTCGCCGATCAGGTCATCACCGACGAAGGCAATCCGAACGTCGACTGGAATCCGGTGTGGCAGGTGCGCACCGGCCGGTTCGAGGGTGGCTGGACCGCCGAGCTCGCGATCCCGTTCAAGTCGATCCGCTATGTCTCGGGCCCCAATCAGACCTGGGGCATCCAGCTGCGCCGGTCGATTCGCCGCAAGAACGAGTGGACGCACCTCACCGCGCTGCCGCCGTCCAACGCTGGTTCATCAAGCATCTTTCGCGTCTCGCGGGCCGCGACGCTCGTCGGTCTGGACTTACCGCCGGCCAGCAAGAACGTGGAGCTGAAGCCGTATGGCATCACCCGTGTGACGACCGACCACCTCCGGACGCCGGCGGTCTCGAACGATCCCGATGGCGATGTGGGTATTGACGCGAAGTACGGCGTCACGGCAAACCTGACCGCCGACTTGACGGTCAACACCGATTTCGCGCAGGTCGAGGTGGACGAGCAGCAGGTGAACCTCACGCGATTTCCGCTGGTGTTTCCCGAGAAGCGCGACTTCTTCCTCGAAGGGCGTGGGATTTTCGACTTCGCCCGGACCGGTGGCGGCGGCGGTGGCGGCGGCGGTGGTGGTGGCGGCGCGCCCGCGGCGCTGAGCGCGCGCGGCGAGATCGAGCGCTTCGAGTTCACCGTGCGCGAAGTGCGCGAC
>Ga0111538_10005003_pt1 | contig 18221 bp, 10 predicted proteins | sample SoiMethybrSBSTD1_FD_79669 | JGI IMG/M metagenome (GOLD analysis project Ga0111538, IMG submission 79669) | Bulk soil microbial communities from a Populus tree surrounding site in Tennessee, USA - Soil MetaG P. TD hybrid SBSTD1 (version 2)... | ecosystem: Environmental > Terrestrial > Soil >...
CGCAGAGATCGCAGAGCACAACAAAGAAAAAAATAAACCTCCGCGGTCTCCGCGTTCTCTGCGGTTAAGCCGCTGGTGGGCTCTGGGCTTGACGATGGGAGGATTGGCGCTGACGCGCGAGAACGCGCTCGTCCTCATCGCGGTACTGCTCGTCTGGGCCGTCGTCGGCCGAACGCAGAACGATCAGCGAAGACCCCAGAACGAACAGCGAAGAACCCAGAACGACCAGCGAAGACTCCCGAACGTCGATCGTCTGCGCCCCGCCGCGCTTTTTCTGGCGGGCCTGGCCGTCGTCCTCGTTCCTGTCGCCTCGCGCAACGCCTACGTCGGCGGCGGCTTCTTCGTCACCACCTCGCAGTTCGGCCCGAACTTCTACATCGGCAACAACCACAACGCCGACGGCACCTATCAGTCGCTGCGCTTCGGGCGGGGCGCGCCGGAGTACGAGCGCCAGGACGCGACCGAGCTGGCCGAGAGAACCCTCGGCCGCAGCCTCTCGCCCGGCGAAGTATCGAGCTTCTGGACCGATCGGGCGCTCGACTTCATCACGACCGAGCCGGCCCGCTGGCTGCGCCTGATGCTGCGCAAGTTCGCGCTGCTCTGGAACGCGACCGAGATGCTCGACACCGAGAGCCAGGAGGCGCATGCCGAGTGGTCTTGGCCCCTTCGCGCCGGAGGCATCGTCGGCCATTTCGGCATCCTCGTGCCGCTGGCGGTCGTCGGCGTGATCGTCACCTGGCCGATGCGGCGGCGGCTGTGGATCCTTCATGCACTGATCGCGGCGTACGCCGCCAGCGTCCTCCTCTTCTATGTCTTTGCGCGCTACCGCTACCCGCTCGCGCCGCTGCTGATCGTCTTCGCCGCCGCCGCGCTCGCGAACCCGCGGAAGGCGCTGGCCAGCCCGCGGATCCTCGTTCCGGTCGCGGCGGTGGCCGTGTTCGCCAACTGGCCGCTGCTGTCGAAGACGCTGATGCGCGCGGTGACCGAGACCAACGTCGCCGTCGCGCTGCAGGCCGAAGGGCGCCTCGACGACGCAGCGAGCCACTACCAGCGGGCGATCGCGCTGCAGCCGGACTACGCGCCGGCCTACAACAACCTGGGCACCGCGCTGCGTGCGAAGGGACGGCTGGACGACGCGATCGCCGCCTACAAGCGGGCGCTGGCGCTGCGGCCCGAGTACGGCGAGGCGCACTACAACCTCGCCAACGCGCTCACCGACGCGGGGCAGCCGCGCGAGGCCGCCAGCCATTTCCAGATCGCGCTGCAGACGATGCGCGGTTCGGCGGACGTGCACAACAATCTGGGCATCGCGCTGATGGCCGAGGGCCGGACGACGGAGGCGATTGCGGAATTCCGCGCGGCGGTCGCGCTCGATCCCGACTCGCCGGTGTCGCACCGGAACCTCGCCGACGCGCTGGCGTCGGCGAAGCAGTCCGACCTGGCGGTGGAAGAGTTCCGCCGCGCCGCGCAGCTCGATCGCACCGGCGCTGCGGCTTACGATCTCGGGAGCCTGTTCCTCGAGCTCGATCGCACCGAGGAAGCGATTGCCGCGTTCCGCGCCTCGCTGAAGCAGGCGCCGCAGTCGGCGCAGACGCACAACAACCTCGGCATCGCCCTCGGCATCCAGGGCCGGCTCGACGAGGCGATCGGCCACTTCGAGCAGGCCCTGAAGCTTCAGCCGGGGTTCGCCGACGCCGAGAAGAACCTCGCGCTCGCGCGCCAGGCGCGAAAAAAGCCGTAGTGTCCGGCTTTAGCCGGACCGTGACGGTCCGCCTAAAGGCGGACACCACAGCAGGCTGCCTACCACTTCACCTGCGTCGCGATCCGGACGATCCGCCCCTGCAGGATGCTCGACGGCTGCTTGTACGACGGCGTGAGGTAGTTCATCGATCGCACCGACAGGACATCGCTGCGGTTGAGTGCGTTGAAGAAATCGAGCTGCCCCTGCAGGCGCGTCCTGCCGATCTGGAACCACTTGCCGATGCTCAGATCGAGCTGGTTCACGCGCTCGGCGTACTCGGTGCCCGGCGCGACCAGCGGCACCGCCAGCTGCGCCGCGGTCATGTTGGGAATCACCAGCGCGCCCGGGACGCACGGCGCCTTGCAGTCGGCCGGATAGCGCGTCGTGCGCGTGATCAGCCACACCGTGCCGGCGCCGGCCGGCGCGTTGACGCTCGGGAGCGCCGTCGGCGACGGGATGACGTAGGCGGGGCTGAATCCGGTCGCATTCAGCAGGTAGCCGGGAATGCTCTGCAGCGAGCCGCTCACCGTGATCCCGTACGGCAACGGATAGCTGCCCGACAGCTTCAGCTGGGTTCGGAACGGGATGCCGCTGTTGCGCGAGTCGCAGTAGAGCAGGTTATTCGGGTTCGACTCCTCGTTGCACAGCGTCCACATCATGCGCTCGGCGGTCGTCCCGCCGAACAGCGTCGCGCCGCGCGGCAACCGCGCGTTGAACGACATCTCGAACCCGTCGTACCACTCCTTCTGACTATCGTCGGTGAAGACGATGTTGTTGACGCGCGTCAGCGCCGCCGGGCTGACGTTGAACATCGGGATGATGCTGCCGTCAATCGGGCTGACGACATCCACCTTCGTGTAGTCGTTGAAGGTCTGGAGCGTGTTGGTCTGGCGCGGCAGGTTGCGGAAGCTGCGGTGGAACCAGCCGGCGTTCAGCTGGAACCCCGGCATCAGCTCGTGCTGCACGCCGACTGTCGTCTCGAGGTTGTAGACGCGCTTGATGTCGGGGTTGGGGAACGTCTGTGCACGGACGCCGAACCCCTGGCGCAGCTGCGACAGGTTGATCTCGCAGCCGGCAGTCAGGTAGACGCACCCGAGCTCGCCCTGCGCGACGTCGTCGGAGTTGAGATCCGTCCACGCCACCACCGGCTGCTCGAGCACGAGCGGATTGAACTGATCCGCGAAGTTGATCGTCTGCGCCTGCTCGTAGCGGTTGAACCCGGCCTTCAGCGCCGTCTTCGCGTTGCCGAACAGGTCGTAGACGATGCCGACGCGCGGCGCGAAGTCTTTCCACACCGGCATCGGAATCCGGTCGAAGCTTCGCGCCGGCGTGAAGCGGCCGGCCGGCGCCGACGAAGCCGAGACCTCGGAGTTGAAGTACTCCCACCGGACGCCGGCGTTGATCGTCATCCGCCGCAGCGTCCACGCGTCCTGCGCGTAGATGCCGAGATCGGCGTTGAGCCGATCGGTCCAGTCGAGCGGCGTGTTCAGGATCTCGACACCTTGGGGAACGCCGTTCTGGTAGCGCTGCACCAGGTCGCCGTTGGCGATGCGCGTCCGCCGGTACGGGCCCCAGTTCCACTGCGCGCCCGCTTTGACGTTGTGCGAGCCGGTCACGTAGGACATCGATCCCTGGATGTTGTGGCGGTCGGGATACTGCCCCTGCTCGACGGCGAGCGACGAGTAGCGCGTGCCGAAGCCCAGGTCGCGCCGGCTCGAGCCCGCGTACCATCCGGGCGTGCCGCGCTCTTTCATGATCCCCGGCTGGTTGACGATGTTGTACCGCTCGAGGTTGAACGAATAGCCGCCCTCGATGAGCGTGCGGCTGCTCGCCGTCGACGTCCACTTCACCGACCCGGTCTCGTACGCAGGTGAAGTCCAGATCTGCGACGCGCTCGCCGGATCGTCGCCGGCGGTCATGCCGTGGCCGCGATCCTTGCCGACACGATCGAAATAGACGCCCAGCTTGTTCTTCGGCGACACCTGCCACGTCAGCCGCAGCATCGCGCTCTTGATGTGCTGATCGTCGATCCCCTGCTCGCAGGCGATCGCGTGCGACGTGCACAGCGGATACGTCTTTGAGTAATTGGTTCCTGTCGGGGTGTAGTAGGTATCGGCAATCGGTGCGTCGACGCCCCACCGCCGCGCCGAGCCGAAGAACCACAGCGTGTCCTTTTTCAGCGGGCCGCCGAGCGAGAAGTTGAAGTCGTAGATCTTCGCGATCTTGTCCTGCACGCTGAGCCCGCGCGCCTGCAGCGACGCGGACAGGTTGTCGCTCTGCCAGCCGCCGTCGCTCCACGCGCCGAAGAAGGCGCCGTTGTACCGGTTGCCGCCCTCCTTCGGGATCATGTTCAGACGCACGCCGCCGCCCGACACGTCGGTGCCGGCGCCCGCCGTCTGGTAGCTCATCTCCTGGCTCATCATGTTGTTGAAGTAGTTCTGCACCGCGCCGTCGCCGTCCAGCCCGTTGACCATCATCCCGTCCACCTGCGTCGTCACCTGCGACGCGCTGAGGCCGTGGACCGACATGTAGGTCTGCTGCATCGCCCGCGAGCCGCCGACGTCGGGGACGTTCAGCGTCACCCCGACCACGAGCTGGCCGACGCTCTGGATGGTGCGGCCGGTCGGGATCGTGTCGAGCACCTCGCGCGAGAGCACCGTGGTGCGCGCCGTGCTCTGCACGTCGACGACCGGAGACTGGCCCGACACGGTGACCGACTCCTCGAGCGCGCCGACCTTCATCTCGGCGTTGATCGTCGCGGTGAAGTTGGCCGGCAGCTCGACGCCGTCGCGCTTGAACACGCTGAAGCCGGGCAGCGTGAACGACAGGCTGTAGACCCCGGGCCGGAGGTCGACGATGTTGAACTGACCCTGCCCGTTGGTCACCACTGAGCGGGTTCGCTCGATCAGGACGTCGCTCGACGCTTCCACGGTCACGCCGGGCAGCACCGCGCCCGATGCGTCTCTGACGACTCCCGCAATTGCGCTTTGCGCGTGCGCGGCAGTGGGCAGCAGCGCCACCCACGCGATGCCCGTCATCAACACCGCCGTCATTCTCCTACGCGACATTCCCGCCTCCTTGCCTGTGACGAGACCGCCCGGACGGATACGAATAACTGCGTTTGAAGCGCCACGAGATGACTTACGGCGGCAAAGCGACGCCAGGAGTTACATGTGGTTACAAGTGGCGGGAGGGTAACGCCGTGCGGTGATCAAGTCAACTGGGAGAAAAAACCGGGGGCGGTTCACGCGCCGCCCCCGGAAAGCAGGCTGAGAGCTGACAGCTGACTACCAGCGCAGGTTCGCGCCGACGCCGAGGATGCGACCCTGCAGAATGGCGTTCGGACGCAGGTACGACGCCGCGAGCACGTTGGTCGACACGTAGCTGATCACCGCATCCGAGTTGGTGACGTTGAACGCCTCGAGCGTCGGCGAGACGTTGACCCGCCCCACCTTCAACGTCTTCGACAACTTCAGGTCGAGTTGATTGACGCGTTCCGTGAAGACCGTGTAGTTGGGCACCAGTTGAACGACCAGCGTCGCCGGCTGGAAAGTCGCCGGCAGGATCACAGCACCCGCCGGGCAGGGCGCCGGACAGTCCGCCGGATAGCGCGTCGTCCCGCGGGTCGCCGACAGCACTTCGCCGCCGACGGTGGTGGTCATGTTCCGGATCGCGTTTCCGACCTGGCTCTGGAACGAGCCGCTCAGCGTGATGCCGAACGGCAGCGGATACGACGCCGCCATCTTGAAGTTCTTGTTGAACGGCACGCCGTTCACGCGATCGTCGCAGAAGCGGACCGAGTTCGGGTTGTCGGGCGACGTGCAGTTCACGTTGAGCTGCCGCTCGATCGAGACACCGCCGAAGAGCTGCGCGCCGCGGCCCGGACGCGCCCGGAACTCGAGATTGAACGCGTTGTAAATCCGCAACCGCTCCGGGTCGAAGGTGTCGAGGTTCAGCGTCGGCGCCTGCGCCGCCGCCGCCGTGCGGCTGTAGACGGTGATCGGCTCGCCCGTGATCGGGTTGTAGATCGTCATCGGGACGTAATTCGGGTTCCGCAGCGGGTCTCCCTCAGCCTGCCAGCTGCGGTTGATCGTCGTCGTCAGGTTGTGGAAATCGCCGTGGAACCAGCTGCCGGTCATCGACAGCCTCGGCATCAGCTCGTGCTGCAGCTCGAGCCCGTGCTCGAGATTCCAGGTTCGAGGGAATTCGCCGTAGGTGTTGAGCGCGACGGCGCCGAAATTCGCCGCCAGGTTGCTGAAGTTGATCTCGCACCCGGGAAGCCCGTTCGTCCCGAAGTTGCAGCCGCGCTCACCCTGCGCGATGTCGTCGCCGTTGACATCACGCCACGCCAGCGCCGGCGAGGTGGCCGTCGTCGCGCCAAGGGAGACGAGCGGGTTGTAGTCGGCCGCGATGCCGGTCGTGCGCGCCAGGTTGTAGCGGTTGACCGAGTACTTGATCGCCGTTTTGGCGTTGCCGAAGAGATCGTACACGACGGCGAAGCGTGGCGCCGTATCTCTCCAGTTCGGCAGGTTCTCGATCGCTTCGAAGGTTCGCGCCGGCACGAAGCGCCCGGCGGGTGAGGTCGCTGGCTCCACTTGCGCGTTGAGCGCCTCCCAGCGGAGGCCGGCGTTGACGGTCAGCCGCTTCATCGTCCACGAGTCCTGCGCGTAAATCCCGAGGTCGTAGTTCAGCCGCTCGCCATACTTGGCGATCGGCGTATTCCGCACGATCACCGTGTCGGGGACGGTGAACGGTTTGCCCGTGCTGTTGCTGCGGTACTGCTGGGTGAGGTCGCCGTGGGCGTCGACCGTATGGTAGAAGGTGCCCCACGTTCGCTGGACGCCCACTTTCACATGGTGCGATCCGGTGATGTACGAGGCCGAGGCGTTCACGGCATAGCGAATGGGACTCTGTGTGGTCTGCGAGGGCGCGGCCGCGGTGCGTCCGCCGAGATCGAGCTCGGACCGTGTCGCCCCGGCGAACCACGCGGCCGTGCCTCGAGGCTGTTCGAGGCCCGGGCGATAACTATTCGTGTAGTTCTCGGTGTTGTTCGAAAACCCACCTTCGACCAGCAACCGGTTGGTCACCGTCGACGTCCATTTGGCGGCGGTCGTGTGATAGGCCGGCGAATACCAGACCGTCGCCGCCGTCTCGGGGTCGAAGAGCGCCTGCATGTCATGGCCCCGGAACTTGTCGACTTCGTCGAAGTAGGCGGAGAACTTGTTCCGCGGGCTCACCTGCCACGTGAGCCGCGCGAGACCGCTCTTGATGAACTGATCGTCGACGCCCTTACCGCCGTCGTCGAGGAAGGTATCGGGGATGAAAGCGTTCACCGAGATATAGCGCCCGGTGCCGAAGAACCACAGGCGATTCTTGAGAATCGGTCCGCCCTGGCTGACGGTGAAGTCGATGATCCGATCGGTCGCGTTCCCGGTCTTGAGGCCCTTGTCGATATGGCGCTGCGTGAGGTTGTCGCCCTGCCAGGCCCCCGGCCGGTAGGCGGACTTGAAGTCGCCGCTGAACCGGTTGCCCCCTTCGCGCGGAATCATGTTGAGCCGCACGCCGCCCGCCTGAGTGTCCGCGCCGATGCCCGAGGTCTGGTAGCTCACTTCCTGGTTCATCGCATCGTTGAAGTAGCTCTGCACGGCGCCGTCGCTCTGCAGGCCGTTCACCATCATGCCGTCCACCAGCACGGTGGTGTTCGCCGTCGTCATCCCGTGCGTCGACATGTAGGTCTGCTGCATCGCCCGGGAGCCGCCGGTGTCGGGCAGGCTGAGGCTGACGCCGACAATCAACTGACCCATGCCCTGAATCGTCCGCCCGGTGGGAATCGAATCGATGACGTCGCGATTGAGGACCTGCGTGTGAACGGCGGTCGTCACGTCGACGATCGGCGACTCCGCCGAAACGGTGACCGACTCTTCGAGCGCGCCCACCTTCAGCTCCGCGTTGATTGACGCAGTGAAGTCCGCGGGCAGGTCGACGCGTTCCCGGCGAAGGGTCTGGAATCCCTGGAGGGTGAAGGTGACGACGTACACGCCGGGCCGGAGATCGACGAGCCGGTACTGGCCTGCGCCGTCGGTCGAGACCGTGCGCGACCGCTCGATCAGCACGTCGCTCGACGCCTCGACCGTGACGCCCGGCAGAACCGCGCCCGACGTGTCTTTGACGACGCCTGCAATCGTGCTCTGGGCCAGGGCGGCGGCCGGGACGAGCAGCAGAGAGACAAAGACCCCGAAGAGCGTCGCCGTTCCACATCTCCTCATGTGATCCTCCCTGGTCAGCCTTGCAAGTCACGACGGACGGTCGGTGCAAAATGACGGCGGATGAGAGCGGCGGCGGTGGGGTTCGGTGACTATGAAATCTTTATCGAGCGAAAATAACGCCGTTGACGATGACAGTCAACTGAATGTCTGTAGCTGACGATGTAGTGCAGCAGTTACCCTGGTGAACCGGCTGATCGCACGCTGACCATCGATCTGCTCAATGTGAACGGCCCGCGGCCGAAGAAGGAGAACGTCCGTGACGAAACAGGTTCAGATGCTCGCGCTCGCGTTGCTGCTCGCGGCTGCCGGGGCGGCCCTCGGCGCCCAGGTAGCCACGACACAACCTTCGTCATCGGCAAACCCGGATGCGTTGCTCGCCGAGGTCCGCGCGATCCGCGCCGATCTGGCCAACGCGGCGAGCGCCAGCATCCGCACCCAGCTGCTGGTCGCGCGGCTGCAGCTCCAGGAGCAGCGCATCAACACCGTCGCCCGCCAGTTGTCCGACGTGCAGTCGCAGCTGGCGGGCACCAACCTCGCGCCGATGACCTCGCGTGTGCGGCAGCTCGAAACCATGCTGCGCGGCTCACTCTCGCAGGAGGAGCGGGCGTCCGCCGAGCAGGAGATGGCCGAGCTGAAGGTTTCGATGGAAGATGCGCAGCGCCGCGCCGACGGGCTGCAGAACCAGGAAGCGACGCTCTCGAACGCCTTCAGCGCGGAGCAGTCGCGCTGGCTGGAGTTGAGCGAACGGCTCGATCAGATCGAACGCGACATCGCCAGACGCCCCTGAGCGATGCTCTCGGCGTTCGACCGTCGACTTCGGACTTTCGACTTCGGACTTTCGACTTTCGACTTTCGACTTTCGACTTTCGACTTTCGACTGACGACTTTCGACTTCAGGCGATCTCGAACAGCCCGGCGGCGCCCATGCCGCCGCCGACGCACATCGTGACGACGACGCGCTTCGCGCCGCGGCGTTTGCCTTCGATGAGCGCGTGGCCGACCAGGCGCTGGCCCGACATGCCATAGGGATGGCCGACGGCAATTGCACCGCCGTTGACATTCAGCCGATCGTCGGGGATGCCGAGGCGGTCGCGGCAGTAGATCACCTGCACTGCGAACGCTTCGTTCAGCTCCCAGAGATCGATGTCCTCGATTTTCGTGCCGGTCCGCTCGAGCAGCTTCGGGACGGCGAACACCGGGCCGATGCCCATCTCGCGCGGCTCGCAGCCGGCGACCGCGAAGCCGCGGAAAACACCCAGCGGCGTCAGCCCTTTCTTCGCCGCCGCGCGCTCGCTCATCACGATGCAGGCGCCGGCGCCGTCGGAGAACTGGCTCGCGTTCCCGGCCGCGATCACCCCGCCGTCGACCGCCGGCTTGATTTTCGACACTCCCTCGAAGGTGGTGTCGGAACGGATCCCTTCGTCCTGTCCGACGGTGACCTCCCGGATTGACTCCGCGCCGCTCTCCTTGTCGACCACCTTCATCGCCGTCGACATCGGCACGATCTCGTCGTCGAACTTGCCGGCGTCACGCGCCGCCGCCGCGCGCTGCTGGCTGCGGACGCCGTACTCGTCCTGCCGGTCGCGCGAGATGTCGTAGGTCCTGGCGACGTACTCCGCGGTCTGCAGCATCGGCCAGTACAGCTCCGGCCGGTGGGTCGCCAGCCAGGTCTCGTTGATCATGTAGGTGTTCATCTGGTTCTGGACGCACGAGATCGACTCGACGCCGCCGGCCGCATAGATCTCGCCCTCGCCGCTCATGATCCGCTGCGAGGCGATGGCAATCGTCTGCAGACCCGAGGAGCAGAAGCGGTTCACCGTCATCCCCGCCGTCGTCACCGGGCAGCAGGCGCGGATGGCGATCTGCCGCGCGATGTTGCGGCCGGTGGCGCCCTCGGGGTTCGCGCACCCCATGATCACGTCCTCGACCTCGCCCGGATCGATCCGCGCGCGCTCGATCGCGTGCCGCAGCACGTGGCCGCCCATGGTGGCGCCGTGGGTGATGTTGAACGCGCCGCGCCAGCTCTTGCAAAGCGGCGTGCGCGCGGTGGAGACGATGACCGCGTCCGGCATGGGCCTCACTCTAACAGCGTTCGCCGGTTTCGGCATACACTGCCGGACGGATGCGCGACGCCATCATCGAACAGGATGCGCGCGGCGTCATCACCGGATGGAGCGAGGAGGCGGCGGCGCTCTACGGCTGGACGCGCGAGGAAGCGGTCGGCATGCGCGCGCACCTGCTGGTGCCGCCGCGCAACCGCCAGCGTTACGACGACACCATCCAGCGGCTTCTCCGCGGCGGCCTGCGGCAGCCCGACGCCGGCGTTCCGCCGGACCTCCCCCACCCGCGCCACCCCGACGAACGGCGTGATCGGGTGCGCGCCGAGCGCGAAGAGATCACCGCGCTCAATCGCGACGGCCACGAGTTCCGCGCCGACCTCTCGCTGTCGATCCACGATGACGCCGGCTCGCCGCGCGTCGTCTCCGCCGTGCGGCTGGCGACCCCGGAGACGCGCGCCGACGCCGCGTTCCGCCAGAACGAGCGCTTCAAGTCGATCCTCGATCAGATCGACGACGGCTGCGCGGTGGTCGATCTGCGCGGACACGTGCTGTTCGTCAACGACGCCTTCTGCCGCATGTTCGGGTTCGAGAAGCCGAAGGTGCTCGGCCGCAGCTTCAGGGAGCTGCAGCATCCCGACCGCCACGCGCAGACGCTCGAGGTCTTCAACCGCGTCTACCGCACCGGCGAGCCGCTTCGATCGTACGAGTACCAGGTGACGCCCTCGAGCCTGTTCGTCGAGCAGTCGATCTCGCTCGAGCGCGATGCCAGCGGCCGCCCGGTGGCATTCCTCTCGATCTTCCGCGACTGCACCGCGCGCCGGCAGGCGGAAGACGCCACCGCCCGCGCCCGCGAGGCGGCTGAATCGGCGAACCGCGCCAAGAGCGAGTTCCTCGCCAACATGAGCCACGAGATCCGCACGCCGATGAACGGCATCATCGGCATGACCGAGCTGGCGCTCGATGGGCCGCTGACGCCGGCGCAGGCCGAGTGCCTGGACATGATCCGCAGCCAGGCGGCGTCGCTCCTGACCATCGTCAACGACATCCTCGACTTCTCCAAGATCGAATCGCGCCGCGTCGACTTCGAGTCGATGCCGTTCACGCTCGCCCACGCCATCGACGAGGTGATCAAGCCGCTGTCGGTGCGCGCGCGCGAGAAGGGGATCGCGCTCGGCAGCGCCATCGCCCCGGGGGTGCCGCCGCGCCTCCTCGGCGATCCGGTGCGCCTCAAGCAGATTCTGACCAACGTCGTCGGCAACGCCGTGAAGTTCACCGAAGAGGGATCGGTGTCGCTGGACGTGAGCATCGCCCGGCAGGACGACCGGCCGATGCTGCATCTGCGGGTCGTCGACACCGGCATCGGCATCCCGCCGGAGAAGCTGCGGGCGATCTTCGAGCCGTTCCGCCAGGTCGACGGCTCGATGACGCGGCGCTTCGGCGGCACCGGCCTCGGGCTGGCGATCGCCTCGACGCTCGCCGAGCTGATGGGCGGCGGCATCACCGTCGACAGCGTGCCTGGGCGCGGCAGCGCCTTCGACATCGCGCTGCCGGCGATCGCCGCCCCCGCCGGCATGGAAACCGAGAGCGCGGTCAGCGCCGGGATCGCAGCCGCCGCGCGGCGCGCCGCGCCGGGGCGCAGGGCCCGCATCCTCGTCGCCGAGGACAACATCGTCAACCAGCGCGTCGCCGCCGCGCTGCTGACCAAGCGCGGGCACTCGGTCACCGTGGTCAACAACGGCCGCGAAGCGATCGACGCGCTCGGGCGCGAGCAGTTCGACCTGGTGCTGATGGACGTGCAGATGCCCGAGATGGACGGCTTCGAGGCGACCGCGGCGATCCGCGCGCTGGAACGCGACACCGGCCGGCGCATCCGCATCGTCGCGATGACGGCGCATGCGATGACCGGCGACCGCGAGCGCTGCCTCGCGGCCGGAATGGACGACTACCTGTCGAAGCCGATCGATCAACGATCGCTCTACGCGGTGGTCGAGAAATGACGCGATGAGCGGCGCCGGCGCGCTCGACGACATCGTCGTGCTCGATCTGTCGCACGCGCTGGCCGGGCCGTTCTGCTCGACGATGCTCGCCGACCACGGCGCCGAGGTGATCAAGATCGAGCCGCTCGACGGCGAGATGGCGCGCGGCTGGGGGCCGCCGTTCTACGGCGGCGAGTCGGCGTACTTCGTCAACCTCAATCGCAACAAGAAGAGCGTCGCGCTCGATCTCAAGCACCCCGACGGCAAGGCGCTGTTCTTCCGGCTGCTCGAGCAGTCCGACGTCGTGCTCGAGAACCTGCGGGTCGGCGCGGTGCGCAAGCTCGGGATCGACTACGAGCGCGCGCGCGAGCGCCAGCCGGGGATCGTCTACTGTTCGATCTCCGGTTTCGGCCAGGACGGCCCGTATCGCGACCGCGCCGCGCTCGACCTGGTGGTGCAGGCCGAGAGCGGGATGATCAGCATCACCGGCGAGCCGGGCGGGCGCGGCGTCCGCGCCGGCGTCTCGATTGCCGACATCACCGCCGGGATGTACGCCGCCTTCGGCATCCTGGCCGCGCTGCACGCGAGGCAGCGGACCGGACGCGGTCAGTTCATCGACGTGTCGATGCTCGAGGGACAGCTCGGACTGCTGTCGGGGATGATCGGCGCCTTCGTCGCCGACGGCAAGGTGCCGGCGCCGCTCGGCACCGCCTACGCGCAGCTGCTGCCCTACCAGACGTTTCGCACCCGGACGCGCGACATCGCCATCGGCGTCGGCAGCGACAAGCTGTGGCGCACCTTCTGTCCCCTGGTCGGGTTGCCGCAGTTCGCCGACGATCCACGCTACGTCACCAACGCCGCGCGCAACGCCAACCGGGCATCGCTGGTCGCGGCGCTGCAGGAGGCGTTCCTGACGCGGAGCTACGAAGAATGGGAGGCGATTCTCGAGCCGGCGGGCATCCCGATGGGCGCGATCAACACGCTCGACGTCGTCGTCTCGCACCCGCAGGTCGCCGCCCGCGGCGCGATGGTCGAGTCGACGCACCCGGTCGCCGGGAGCGTGCGCATGACGGCGCCGCCGATCCGGATGTCGGAAACGCCCGGCTCGGTGCGATCGCCCGCGCCGATGCTCGGCCAACATACTCGAGAAGTGCTGCGCCAGCGCCTCGCGCTCGCGGACGATGAGATCGCCAGGCTGGAGCGCGCGGGGGTAATCAAGAATTGCGCGCGGCTCGCGTAGCGCAGGCCTTCAGGCCTGCCAACCGCCGCGCGGGCAGCCCTGAAGGGCTGCGCTACGCACCGCAGGAGGCACCTTGGGGCTTCTGAATGATCGTGTAGCCATAGTGACCGGGGCGAGCAAGGGGATCGGCCGCGTGATGGCGCAGCTCTTCGCGCGCGAAGGCGCGCAGGTCGTCTGCGCGGCGCGGTCCGAGGCGCTGGTCGAAGAGACCGTCGCCGGGATTCTATCGGCCGGGGGCGCGGCGGTTGCCGTGGTGGGCGACGTCAGCGTCGAGGATGGCGCGCGCGCCACGGTCGACGCCGGGATGAATGCGTTCGGCCGCGTCGATACGCTCGTGAACAACGCCGGCGACGGCGGGCCGACCAAGCCGGTGCAGGACTACTCGATCGACGACTGGTATTACACCGTCAACTCGTGCCTGACCAGCGCCTACCTGTGCTCGCGGTTCGCGGTGCCGGCGATGATCGCCGCCGGCCGCGGCGCCATCGTCAACATCGCCTCGATGGCCGGCCGCCGCGGGCTGATGTACCGCGTCGGCTACTGCTCGGCCAAGGCCGGCCAGATCGGCATGACCTACGGCCTCGCGCTCGAGCTCGGCCGCCACAACATCACCGTCAACGCCATCGCGCCGGGCGCGGTCGCCGGCGACCGCATCGATCGCGTCATTCAAGGGCAGGCCGAGGTGCGCGGCATCGAGGTCGAGCGGATGCGGCAGTCGTTCGTCGAGCGCGCGCCGCTGCGGCGGATGTCGACGGCGGAAGACATCGCGTCGCTGGCCGCGTTCCTCTGCAGCGAGCACGCGCGCAATATCTCGGGGCAATGCATTCCCGTCACGGCGGGAGAACCGGCGTAATTCTTGTCGGGGGCCGAGCAAGCTCGGCCCCCACAGGTGATGGACCGAGCTAATCCGTAGGGGCCGAGCTTGCTCGGCCCCGGGGCATGTGGATGAAAGCAATCGTCTGTAAAAAATTCGGGCCGCCGGAGTCGCTCGTCGTCGATGACATCCCTTCCCCGATCCCCGGACCGGGCGAAGCGGTGATCTCGGTCAAGGCGGCGAGCGTGAACTTCCCCGACGTCCTGATCATCCAGAACAAGTATCAGTTCAAGCCGCCGCTGCCCTTCTCCCCCGGCAGCGAGGTCGCGGGCATCGTCAAGGCGATCGGAGAAGGCGTCACCCACGTCAAGCCGGGCGATGAAGTGCTGGCGATGACGACCTACGGCGCATTCGCCGAGGAAGTGAAGACCGAGGCGCGCCGCCTGCTGCCGATTCCCGCCGGCATGACGTTCGCCGACGCGGCGGCGTTCGGGTTGACCTACGCCACCTCCGAGCATGCGCTCTACGACCGCGGCGCGCTCAACGCCGGCGAGCGGCTGCTCGTCCTCGGCGCCGCCGGCGGCGTCGGGCTGGCGGCGATCGAGATCGGCAAGATCCTCGGCGCGCGCGTCATCGCCGCCGCGTCGACCGACGAGAAGCTGGCGACCTGCCGTGCGCACGGCGCCGACGAGACCATCAACTACGCGACCGGCGATCTGCGCGAGGCGATCAAGACGCTGACCGCCGGGGCTGGCGTCGACGTCGTCTACGATCCGGTCGGCGGCCCTTACACCGAGCCCGCGCTGCGCTCGCTCGCGTGGCGCGGGCGCCTGCTGGTCGTCGGCTTCGCCGCGGGCGAGATCCCGAAGATCCCGCTGAACCTGACGCTGCTCAAGGGCTGCTCGATCGTCGGCGTGTTCTGGGGCGACTTCACGCGCCGCGAGCCGCAGCGTTTCGCCGAGGCGATGCAGCGGCTAGGGCGCTGGTACGCCGAAGGCCGGTTGAAGCCGCACGTCTCGGCGACGTTCCCGCTCGATCGCGCCGCCGAGGCGTTGACGATGATGGCGAACCGGCAGGTGATCGGCAAGGTTGTCCTGACCGTATAATCGCCGCAGTCTCAGGAGGCGCCCATGACCGTCCGCCTTTCCGCCGCCCTGGCCGTCGCGCTGCTCCCGTTGATCGGCCAGGCGGCAGCGCCCGCCGCGCCGGGCACCTCGTGCGACAACCTCGCGGCGCTGACGATTCCCAACATCACGATCAAGTCGGCGAACGCGATCGCGGCCGGGCCCTTCTCGCCGCCCTCGGCGACCACGCCGCTGACGCTGCCCGCGTTCTGCCGCGTCGAGGCGACGGCGCGGCCGACCAGCGACTCGGAGATCAAGTTCGAGGTCTGGCTCCCCCCGGTCGAGGCGTGGAACGGCAAGTTCCAGGGCGTCGGCAACGGCGGCTACTCCGGCGCCATCGGCTACACGGCGATGGCCAACGCCCTGCGGCGCGGCTACGCGGTGGCGAGCACCGACACCGGCCATGCCGGCGACGACATGAAGTTCGGCCAGGGACATCCCGAGAAGGTGATCGACTGGGCGTATCGGGCGGTGCACGTGATGACGGAAGCGTCGAAGCTCGTCGTCCGTAATGCGCAGGGCAAGTTCGCCGAGCACGCCTATTTCGTCGGCTGCTCCTCCGGCGGCCACCAGGCGCTGACCGAAGCGCAGCGCTATCCCGACGACTACGACGGCATCATTGCCGGCGACCCGGCGAGCAACCGGATCCGCCAGACGTTCGCATTCCTCCACTCGTGGATCGTGACCCACGACAAGGAAGGCAGGCCGCTAATCCCGCAGGCCAAGCTGCAGCTGATGACCAAGGCCGCGGTCGAGGCGTGCGACGGCATCGACGGGCTGAAGGACGGCATCATCGACGACCCGCGCCGGTGCCAGTTCGACCCGGCGAAGCTGCAGTGCAAGCCGGGCGCGGACGAAGCGTCGTGCCTGACGCCGGCGCAGGTGGAGGCGGCGAAGAAGACCTACGAGGGCATCAAGAACCCGCGGACCGGCGAGCAGATCTTTACCGGCTGGCCGCGCGGCAGCGAGGGCTTCGGCGAGGCCGCCGGCCAGAGCTGGCGCGCCTACATCATGGATCCGCCGGAGCCGATGCGCGTCGGCTTCTTCCGCTACTTCCTCTTCCACGATCCGAACTGGGACTTCCGCACCATCGATTGGGATCGCGACCTCGCCTACGCCGAGCAGAAGCTGCACTTCATGGCCGCCGTCGAGCGCGACATGAGCGCGTTCAGGAAACGCGGCGGCAAGCTGTTGATGTACACCGGCTGGTCCGACCCGGTCGTGCCGCCCCAGGACACGGTGGCCTACTACGAAGCGGTGGCCAAGACGATGGGCGGCCTGGAGAAGACGCGCGAGTTCTTCCGCCTGTTCATGGCGCCGGGGATGGGGCATTGCAGCGGCGGGCCGGGACCGAATCAATTCGATCACCTCGCGGCGCTCGAGCAGTGGGTGGAGAAAGGGGTCGCGCCCGACAAGCTGATCGCGTCGCACATCACCAACGGCAAGGTCGATCGGACGCGGCCGCTGTGCATGTATCCGCAGGTGGCGCGGTGGAAAGGAACCGGGAGCAGCGACGAGGCCGCGAACTTCGCATGCGTCGCCGAGCCGGGGGCAGCCGCCGGGGCGCGAAAAACCATTACCGGCGGCCAGTAGTTGCTGGTTGCTCGTTGCTCGTTGCTAGTTGCTAGCCCGGAGGCTCGAGCCAGGCAACTAGCAACTAGCAACTAGCAACGACACCGCGCGGCGCGGCGTCAACGCTCGCCGCGCCTCACCAGCGGATCACCCCCCGTGCGCCGTCGCTCGCGGCCAGCGCGTCGAGCGCGTCGTTGATCCGCTCGAGCGGATAGGTCCGCGACACCAGCTCGTCGAGCTTCAGCCGGCCCTTCTGATACAGCGACACCAGCCGCGGAATCTCGGTCGCCGGATTCGCCGACCCATAGACTGATCCGATCAGCCGCTTCTCCTGCATCACGAACGGAAACATCGCGATGCTCCCCTGGCTGTCGACGCGCGACAACCCGGTGAGGACGACGGTGCCGCCCTTGCGGGTGCTGGCGAGGGCGGTGGTCAGCGTCGCCGGGCTGCCGACCGTGTCGAACACGAAATCGGCGCCGCGTCCGGCGGTCAGCGCACGGACCTGCGCCGCAACGTCGGCGGCGCCCTCGATCGTCTGCGTCGCGCCGAACTGCCGCGCGATCGCGAGCGGCACCGGCCGCAGATCGACGGCGATGATTTCCTCGCAGCCGGCAATCGCCGCGCCCTGCACCACGTTCAGCCCGACGCCGCCGGCGCCGACGACCGCGACGCGCGCGCCGCGCGGCACCTGCGCCGCATTCGCCACCGCGCCGACGCCGGTGACCACGGCGCAGCCGATCGTCGCCAGCGCGTCGAACGGGACGTCGGCGGACACGGGAATCGCGCCGGCTTCGGGTACGACGACGAAGTTGGAGAAGCAGGCGGTGCCGAGAAACGGCGCCAGGTCCTGCCCGCGCGCGTGCAGGCGCGACGCGCCCGACGGCAGCCGGTTGCGGAAGGAGACTTTCTCGACGCGGTCGCAGAGAGCCGCGCGCCCCTCGCGGCACGGCGGGCACTCACCGCACGCCGGCGCCCAGCAGAGCACGACGTGGTCGCCCGGCCGCAGGCGGGAAACGTCGGCCCCCGCCTCGCGCACGATCCCGGCGCCTTCGTGGCCGAGCACCAGCGGCGTTTTCGCCGGCCAGTCGCCGCGCGCCGGATGCAGATCGCTGTGGCACACCCCGGCCGCCTTCATCTCGACCAGCACTTCGCCGGGCCCCGGCGCATCGAGCACCGCGGCCTCGACCGAGAGCGGCGTGCTCTGTTCCCAGAGAATCGCGGCTGTGATGTCCATCCCGGAGCTACAGCGTAGCTGATGTTCTGCTTTCAGTGGCGCTCGTGACGCCCGTGAAAAACAAGACCTCTTGGTCTTCTGTCCTTCTGATCTTCTGTGGCGCCCGGTTGCGTCGAGTAATGCCTGCGGCCGCTGAAAGCAGCCGCTCGCCCGAGTTACGTCAGCGAAGCGCGCAGCCGTCTCATCCCCCG